>Ga0098033_1001188_pt1 | contig 10818 bp, 23 predicted proteins | sample 1_EtaG_FD_75049 | JGI IMG/M metagenome (GOLD analysis project Ga0098033, IMG submission 75049) | Marine viral communities from the Subarctic Pacific Ocean - 1_ETSP_OMZ_AT15124 metaG | ecosystem: Environmental > Aquatic > Marine > Oceanic | place: Pacific Ocean | collected 2015-01-07
CTTGCCTCATATTCTCAGGTGGCCCGGTACTCTGGTCTGATGACAGGACAGCAAACAGATCAGACAGGCATGAAGATGTTTTAGGGGACGAATTATGAGCGAGGTTAGCGATCTTGAGATTGGAAAACTAATCCAGAAGGTCGATAGCCTTGAGACTATGGTGCGAGAACAGAACGACAGGCTGGATAAGCTCGACCAGCAACTAGAACGCACAAGGGGTATAGGCATTGGTGTAGTCTTGGCTACTGTGGGGTTATCAGGTATAGGTGGCTCGTTGTTTACAAGGTGGTTAAGTAGTGGCGGATGATGTCAGTCTAAGCGATAAAACCAGCGTTGGAATGCCTATAAGAAACCTTATAGGTTTAATTGGTACAGTTTGTGTAGGCGCATGGGGTTACTTTGGGATACTTGAGAGGCTGAATGTAGTTGAGACAAACCAGATACTCATGCAAGCTGATGTTACTAAGAACTCGACCTTCACAGAAAAATGGCCCAGAGGAGAACTTGGCGCTCTTCCGGCTGACGCGGAACAATTTATGCTTATAGAGCATCTGTCTGGCGAATTTGAAAAGCTATTAAAAAATATTGAGGATGGCAATGCTCCTTTCGACAGGCAACAGGCGCTTACCCTTGACTTCTACCGACAGAGAATAGAAGCTCTGGAGAAGAAGGTGGAGATACTAAAGGATAAGGTGGCACAAATTAAATTCGGCAATGGGGCGGCACACTAATGGAAGTTATGTTTGTCCTACTGCTGTACATGAACGATAACCTAAAGGAATGGATGGGTCATTATGAGAACGACTCTGGCGAGTGGGTAGAGATGGGGATGTCTGGATGTCTAAGTATGAAACGTACTCTGAAAAGAAATGGATGGAAAGACACGGCATCAGGGAAAACCCGATTCACTTGCGAGAAACGTACAGTAGAATTAAAGACAAACAAAGAGGGAAACATTGTGGTAGCGAAAGTATTATGAAACATTTAAAGGATATAAATTTATCATGGGGGAGACATCTACATTTTGCGTGGGGGCTTGCTTTGAAGTTGTTTCTTTTGTCGTTGACTGCTGTGGTTCATGGGCTGTTTCCCTTTATATTTACGTCCAAAGTATCTGACGAAGTTCATAAACTTAATCAAGAATTATCTTAGGAGAGATCATGGAAAAATGGAAAGCATTATCAAAGAGGAAGAAATTTTTAGTATGCGCGGGAGCGCTCGTAATTCTGTGGGCAATCGGCTGGGCTACTGGCTGGTGGTCATCGCCGCCGCCTGTAGTTTGACAGGGTGCCAGCACTTGAAGACCGGATTAGCGACGAGCGCCATTGTCGGTGCGACGACTGCCTTAGTGCCGGCTGCGCTTGTTGCTCCAGCGGTGCTAGGGGGAGTGACGGCTGCGACTGTCTCTGCTCTAACTGCGGTTCCGACAGCACAGGCGTCTGAGATCAATGCTGACACAGTTGTTCAGGAAGCCCCCGCAAACTTCTTTGATTTGCTGGGTTCTTTGGTGGAGATGGGTGGATGGTTACTAGTCTTAATCTTTGTAGTACCAATGCTACTGGGCTGGATACTACCCGGCCCGTTGACAACGCATGGGAAAAAACGAAAGTCAGGGAACTTGTTCTAGTAGAATGGGTTGACATTATATCTGATGACGGGTGGGTGGTAGCTGAAGACTGCCACCTACCTACATTCTATTCTGTCGGCTGGCTTGAATACCAAGACGACAAGGTGTTGAAGATTTGTAACACCTTAGACTTCGATGACTTCACTGAAGAACACAAGAAAAAAGAAAAGCCGATAGGGTATTCAGTTACCTGTTTCCCTGCCGGCTGTGTAACTTCTCTTTCATTTTTAAATTCGCGTAATGATGTAAGCTAATCCCCTCGTTACGCTCGAACACTTGGCCCCAAGTGAGTTTACTCTTTGGGGCTATTTTATTTCTATGGACCCAACAGAAACGTGCGAAGTGATAGCACCGATCCTTAGCCCACTTCTCCTCCAGTTCTTTAGAAGGATTGATCAAGCTCATCCATCCGCAGGTTAATCATGTCTGTCCTGACAACAAAACCGTTAGACTTATCCTTCTTCCCCTTCTTCATCAGCCTCCCCTCAGAGAAGTAGTCTTCAGTCTTCTTATCCCCGCACAACCACACCTTCTGTAGATCAAAGTAGTTAGCCGTGTGTTTCGACGGCTCACGGCTAGCAAACTCCAAGCTAACAAACACATACCTGTCTGGCTTCTGGTGTGTGCTAGTCATAGCAACAGACACCTCGTAGTCTGGCTTAGGCTTTACGACTCGCCGCTTTGTCTTCACCTCTATGTGTTCACCTTTCCAATCCAGATCGAAGTTCCTACTATCCGTTATTTTGGCACCGATAAACTGAGAAACCGCCAATTCTCCGATCCGGCCGCTGACATTTCCCTTACCTTTTGTAATGGAATTCTTAATGCTGCCAAGACTGGCGGCCCACTCTCTGGCCTCGTCTATCATTGCTTGATTGAAGGGTAATTCTTTCATAAGTTTCTCAATCCTTTCCTACATCCGGACCTCTCAGCTCAGGCGAAAACGGGATAACGTCAGCCGGTAGCCTGTTCGCCCCAACAAGAAAACCTTGTAACATCTTCCAAAGCCTTTCTTCCTGTATAGTGTCCGAAGTCTTCTGCTTATACTCCAATATTTCATATAGTTCATCTGGGTTCACCAGTTCGTTTGTTAAAATATCATCCATCATCTGCATCGCCGCTTCAAAATGAAACAACATAATGGTGGTTAATGATACATCGCTCACCGTATCGCCTTGAGCCGCCTGTGTAAAATAAGAGCGGCTAAAAATGCTTGGAAATTTTCTTCTATCTCTGTTGATCTAACAGCTTCAAATTTTCCAGTAGTCTTATCACACCTTAGTATATAGGTTGCATCCACTGGGGTTCCATGTACATCTTCAGCGGCTTTAGCATACGCCGCAACCTGTAGGTGGTATTCAGGGTAGACAGCTTTCGATGTCTTCCAATCTATAACACAATACTCACCATTGATGTTAGCCCTAGCGTCCACTGTCCCAGCATACTTGTATTTGCGGTTGTATAGCTTCTCCTCAGAAGACAACCACTCCACTGTGTTCTCGCTTACCCAACTCTTAAAAGCGTCTATAGAGTTTAGAGCTTCTTCCTGTTTGGGTAGTTCAGGTATCTCCCCACCATGCAGTTTCCAGTTGATAGCGCCCTCAACCCAATCATGGGTGATGGTTCCTATGTTGAGCGCATCTGTAGACTTGCTACGGTAGGCCGATTTAATACCTTTAACTATCCCGTCAAGACCAATCTTAGACTTATAGATATTGGTCTTAGATGAAGACGCATCCTCATCATGGAAGATGTTTTTCTCTAGCCAGCCAACCCCTACCTTCAAGGCCCACGGGATTAAAGCGGGTTTGGATATGATATTTAGAACTTTGGTGGCGCTAGGCACCACCTCGTCCTCCACTTTATAGGAGTGTAGCCGCCGATCAAACAACAGATCGACGACTTCCCCGTCTGGATAGTTTATAACCACTAGAATGGTACGTCATCAGCGTGGGTGGTGCTTGAAGTAGACGCACTGCCCCCGTTGTAAGGCTTCTGGATACGACCGCTCATGTATTCCAGACCACTCTTAGAGGTGCTATTCCACAGGCTAACCTCAAACTCCTGCCCGTTGAACAAGCCTCTCCCGGTATAATCAGGCCGACTTTGATTGTCGCCCTTATCGTTTACAAATACAGCTATTCTACCATCTTCTTGCTCGTAAGCCATTATGGCCTCCATGTTATTGTGATGAAGTAATGCCGCTCCATCGTCAGCTATCAACTCCTCGACGGTATACATCATCATCGGGTCGTTTGAATTCATAGTATTCTCGCCTCGCTTCTGCGAGTCGCTTGTATTGTACGCCAAACATCTATCTGAGTTTCGGCTAACTTCAACTTCCAGTACAGCGCCGCCTCTCTCTCAACCGCATTGCCGTGACCCTTGATCACGGTTACATAATCAGGGTGCGCCCTGCACCAGCTCTCCTTGTCGGCCACCGTGCGCCCCTCTGCCTCTTTGTATAAGATAGCAAGCTGGACCTTTCGGTAGTCATCAAGGTGAACCCTCTCACCTTTAGCTTTGGCATATTCCGGGGCGACAGTCTCTATCGCATCTAAAGCCTCACCCATTTCTATCGAATCAATCATCTAAATCTTCCCCAAATAGTTTAGTCTTTCTCCACTCTTTATTAGTTCCGGGTTGATTCGGAAGTGTTCCTTTCTGTAGGAACAGCTCCAATACAGAACCCTCACCCACATAACCAATTATGCCTGAGTTAAAAGCCGTTGTCAATGTTTTAAATATGTGATCAGCTTGCCAATCAAGCACATCTGCATCACCATTGTGCGCCCTGTCGTGACAGCTAAAGCACAGGGGCATCGTCAGGAAATCGTTAGCCTTCATTCCAATACCCCCGCCACCATGCGGCGAGTGTCTGTGCTTCAGGTGGTGCGCCACTGTAGTCTCGTCATCAAGACCACAGCTAGCACAGGGTAGGGTAGCTACCCAATTAGTATACCTCTTCTCAACCCATCGTTTGTTCTTTTCTATCATTGTAAATACTCGATTGCTGATTGTAGTAAACTGGGATTATCTTTGAACTGGCCTAGACCAGTATTACAATTATTGCATAGTAAGCCCCGAACATCGCCAGAGTCATGGCAATGATCTATGTGCGGTCTAGTTGATTTGCCCTCATCGTGAAATTCAAACCCACATATAGCACATTTATTTTGTTGCTCCTCAAGCATACTTTCAAAATCTTCCTTAGATAGTCCGTAGTTCCTCATAATATAAGACCATCTGGCCTTCATCTTGTACTCTTCAGTTCCACATCTTTCTGCGTTCTTACTCTTGTACTCCTCAGTTCTATATCTTGCACGGTTCCTTTCCCTAACCTCTGGCCTGTTCCAATATTCCTTGTATGCTCCAGACTCAGTTCGTTTTTTCGCCTTCTCAATAACATAGGGTCTTTTGTTATACTCCACATCGTAAGACGCTTTATCTTCTTTATTTTTATGCACAGTTATATCCCACATACACCAGTTCTACATTGAGATTCTGTGTTGTCTTCAAAGATAACACCACGCTTGCTTGCCGCCTCTTCATAAGGAACTGGCACAATAGGCTGACCACCCCTAGACCCATCCGGATAGAATGTCAGTCCTCTCAGGCCCGTAGCATATTTCTGAATCATCTTTGCAAACTCAGGAACCTTATCCTCGTTGTTTAGTTCTGTCCCCCATGCGGGTAGGTTTATTGTGGAGCTTATAGCGTGGTCAACGTACCTTTGCACATCCCTCTGGAACTTTATCCTGCGCTCAGGGTCAGTGGCTAAGTCAAACGCTGTCTCTATATTTTCCGGCTTAACTCCCTCATCAATAAGCGCTTGGGCTGTCCCATCAACTGCGAATTGGTACTTCCACTTTGTTCCATCCACCAGATACCGCCTTTTGTACGCCACAGCCGGTATGATTTCCAAACCGCTGGAGGTTCCGCATAATATTGAGATTGTTCCTGTTGGGGCAATCGCTCTATATCCCTTTGGTCTATTGAGAAAGAGTCGATCACAGTGTTCATTGGCCGCTTTTTCAGATTCCGTTTCATAAATTGATAACCACCTCATAAGGTCGCGGTTCATTTCATACCTGTAGTTACGCTTGAGCAACCATTCGTGCATCCCCATCAGGCCAAGACCTATCCTGCTGTTCTGTTGCCGCACCACCTCAATTTTTTTGGATGGTACTTCAGCTCTAATCAAACCACAGACTAAGAACTTAGATGCCAGATGGACAACATCCTTGAAGTCCTCTGAAGTGTCTATGTTCGCCATGTTTATACTGCCTATGTTACACACATCTTGCGAGGAAAAACTTGTTATTTCTGTACAAGCATTACGCAAAGTTTCCCCCTGTTTCTCCCCAAAGTTGAAAGAGAATCCCGGCTCACCTGTCATCAGCGCTTGCTTAACATTGGTGTGGAATGTCTCAGTCATTGGGTCTTTCAGCCACGCATCGTCATAGTTCAGAGATATGTTCATCATATCAAGTGGACAGGGGAAGTTGAAGTCTGCCTTCTTGGCCTCAGCCATAGATATATCCGAACCGGGAACCGGCATATTATGCCAGTTCTTTATGGTCAGGAAATGTTCAGCATCTTCGTGCATCCAGTTGAGGGAGCCATACATGGCGGATCGTCTTGACCCACCCTGCATGACCTGTCTCCCCACCTCATTGGTAGCATACAGGAATGGTATGGGACCAGAGGAAACACCCCCTGTGCGCCCTAGCGTTCGGCCTGATGGGCGAAACGCGGATACGTCTACCCCTATACCACCCCCCGTCATTAGACTGGTGCCAATGTCCTTCCAGAGTTCTCCCCACTCTTCCCTAGTGTCATGTTCGGCTTTGAATAAGTAGCAGTTGTTATACATCCTAGCCCTGCGGCCACCATAATAGATGTATCTGCCCCCCGGTAGAAACAGGAAGTCTTCAATATACCGCACCAACTGATCTCGATCATCCTTACTCAGCAGGTTGTTCTTAGTACCATCATGGTCACCGCACACGCTATTAACAATAACGTGCGCCCTGTCTGACCAACTCTCGTACTGGTTTGCGGCATACTTCTGCTTGAATACTTCCAATCCCAATGGGGTTTTAAACTCAGCCATCACCTAGCTCCTTTTTAAATTGTTCTATTTCTTTTCCCTCACGCACTGCCATAAGTTTATCATAACCCTCTGGGGTTGCCCACATAACTGGCTTACGGTTCGCATCAAAGGCGGCAGGGTGGTACAGGTATCGACCTATACCAAATTGCACGGCGGCACGTTTAAGAGCATCACTTAATGCACCCTTCGCTCCTTCAATAGCCGTGTCATCAGCTCCATCACATTTGGTGATGTGCTTCCCCTCTATGCAGAGGGTTAGCTGACAGACAACACGGCCCATAACTTCGTGGTAAGAGGTTTCCCAATCGGAAACCCCCACCACTTGGTCGAGCCGATCCATGACATCACGGGCTGTAATGTAAACTAATTCCTTACCGCCCGGTCCTTTACGCCATCTTAACTTCGCAGGTTCAAATGGTCGTTTGAGTGCCATTTCGATCTTGTTCACTACTCCTCCTCTATTTTCTCGATTAACGGTATGTATTTAATAGTACCGTCTTCTTCATGCTTCACACGGTACTTCTTTTCGACCCACTCTCGACGCACTAATATAGCACCATCTTCAGGAATCATTGACTGCTTATAAGAGTCTTCCCAATTAAAGGCGTTGTCAAATAATGTGGTTATCGGATGTCTTAACATCATACTCACTAGCATACTCTCCTTTTAAAAGTTTTACAAGGGTGTCGATGGATACAATGGTAAATATATCACTGCTATTGTACTCACCGACTGCGATTACGGGGATACCAGTCCCCTCATTTGCCTGTCTCCAAGCGTTCTTGAAGAGCCAAGCCGGTAATTGTTTCCGATACTTGCATTCAATATCAAGTGTCGGATGATCTATGTCCAGACCCTTACGGCCTGTGATTGGTATGCGCCGGCCTCCTACCTTGTCAGCGACACGCCTCTCAAAATTTTTCCAGTTACTCATTTAGGTGCATAGCCTCCAGTTCCCCGACAACTCCCTCTTTAGGTCTGATCTTTTCAGACATCCCCAACTGCTGTGGGAACTCGTCAGGCATATAGAAATTGAATGATGCCATGTCAAACTTCAAGTCCACATCCATTTCTGCACCGTCCCAATGCCTCGCCTTACACACGCTCATGTAAGAATCGGCCCCATCTTTTTCAAACTCTCTACCTAGAAGAATAACATTATCTGCTCTGTTGGTCAAGTCTGATGAGCCTGATACACCATTCCATTTGTCCAGCCTACTGTTTATCGCATCACCTTTTCTGGCATGACACACCAGCATAATGTGTACCTTTAAATCTCTGGCGGCGTTAGCCAACGCACAGATCACCAGCTTCTGAGAATTCCAATCATCACTGGCGAAACTCATGGTCATCAGGGAGTCCACCAGAATGAAGTCAACCTCGTACCTTTCTGCCGCATAGTTAATCACGGAGAGTAGGGTCTTGATGTCAACAGAGCCACGCTGGGCAAAGTATTTCATCCTGCCGCCAATCCACTGGTAGTATTTCAACACCGCATCCATTTCAGGCTTGGCCTGTAACGATGCTTGCCTCACCTTGCGTACTATCTGAGCCACCGGCGACATTTCAAGGCTGACGCTCAGGCATTTGTACCCCTGATCAACAGCATTTAACATAATCTGGCCGGCCATCATACTCTTGCCGGCCCCTGATTGACCAGACAGGATGGTGATCTCTTCAGCTCTCAGACGGAACACATTGTTAAACATCCTGAAGGGCAACTGAATGCCCTGCATATGCGTACCGTTGAGCAGTCTGTCCAGAACATCATCAATGAAAGCGCCGGTGTCCATCACGCGGCGCTGTGCATCTGAGATTCTGGAGTATTTCTTTAACTCCTCCGGGTCTATTAAACCCTCTTCAGCTATCGCTTTGTACTGCTCACGCAGTTCTGAATGACTCATTTCGTAGTTCCTCACTGTCGAAGTCTATCATAAGTGAGTCGGCGGTACGATACTCTTTCATCAGAGCATCGGCCCAATGGTTCAGCCGATCAGCAAATCGCCGCATTTCTTCTGCGGCGGTATATACTGTGTCCATGTCAGGCAACAGTGAGTCTTCATACATATCATTTTGCATTTCATGGCATTCATGAGCTGCTGACCTAAGCATCATCTTCGCGTTTCTTTCTAATCTCAAAGAATGGGAGTTCACGTTTCATTTCCTCGTAAGTAAAGTGTTTAACCGGCATTGGTTTTTTGGGGGGTCGCCACCAACCACCTAACAAATCTCCTGATTTCCTAGTCACCGCCATCATCGCGGCGGCATCCCATCTAACAGCCGCCGGCCTAGCATTCGGAGCAGAGACAAAGCGATTCGGGTACTTGTGGGTGTTTCCCATGAAATAAGCCGGATCACTCTTCAGTCTCTGCAACCTCTGGTAAATCTTGTATGCCTCTATTATAGCAGAGTCGCCCTGCTCTTTGAATCTTTTTCCGTATCTTTTTATAGTCTCGATATTGTTTACGGCTCTGCGTAACAACTCTTCAAACTCTATTTTGCCTGTGTTACGGCGAGTCGCAATGGACTCATGTTCAATATTTCTGAGGGCTTTTAATGCCCTCGTAATGCCTCTATGTGGAAATTTGTGTTGCATATATATAAGGATTGGGTTGTAAGTTATTGAAAAGTGAGCAGTTTAAAGTCTTGTAACTGATAGAGCCGTACTCAGGACTTATATAATCCCCATCAGTCTTCAGAATAATCTCCGTGATATGGGTTGGGGTCGTCGTCATGTTGAGCCATCATAGCATCAGCATAGTCAGCCCCCTCCTCAGCCCGTGTGGGTTGTTCCATTTCTTGGACAAAATAGAGGAGCTGATGGGCCAGATCACTGGCCTCATCAACACTCAGTTTTTCCTTATCCAGCACCAACGTCAGGTTCTTATCCCTATCGTGGTACACTATATTGAATGGGATTTTGTCCATAGCCATTATTTTGTCCTCACTGCATGGTCTAAAATTTCTGACCGGTATACATCACCCATCTCGTATGACCCGAACGTGAATGGGGATTTGACAGCGCAGAACCAACGTGCATGGGGGTTGTCAGCCTCCTTATCGGGGCGCTGGTACTTCTTTAAAACGTGCCAAGTCCAGCCGGCACCCTCGTTTTCCCACACTTCGTATGGGTTATCAACGGGGCGTGTTTTTCCGCATTCATTTTTCATCGCTCTTCTCCAAATTCATGGTCCCACTCAGCCGGTGTGGCTCCTGTCATCAGGAACTCACGCTCCACAATACTGAGAAACGGGAATACATTTTGAATCAACTCGCCGCCTCTCCAGCGGTCCAACTGTTCCTGCGTTACTGGTAGGTTCCAAGTGTGTGCCGTACCAGAAAACATCGACTTCTTCGTGATCATCATTTCACTTCGCTCCACTCGTTAAGATTGTACCATGCCCAATTCTGTTGGGCGTCGGATGCAAGATACCCCTGTCGGGAATCTGCCAAGATTACTTTCACTGTCACAAAATCTTCAGTCTTGGAGTTTTTCAGCCTTACTTTCTGTCCTCTTTTCTTCATTTTTTCTTTTTTTCAACTCCTTTCTTATTATTTTGTCACGCTCTTCCCATGATGGGTAGGGGGATTTTGCATACTTCTGCTTAAATATTTCCCTTCCTAATTGGGTTCTAAATTTAATCTTAGTCATTTCAATCTCCGGTTCAGTAAAAGCATTGTCTCAAATTCCCCACCCCCTGTCAACAACTTTCTCAACTATTTTACCTTTCCCTTTAGAATCAAAGGCTTAAAGCCCAATCCTTAGTATAGTAAGAAAAGAAAAGATAAGAGATGTTATTAAGTAGTGTTATTATATACTTGTATTCCCACTCTTTATAATAATACACCCCGATTTCTGTGGATAACTCACTTTTCCGTAATATTATCAAACACTTAGCCGGTGGATAAGGCTGTGGATAAGTGCTGTATAAACTGCGGCGCTATTGGACCCTGACAGGAAGGACAGACGCCGGCAAAATCGACAGCGAAACCTTGCCCATAAGAACAACCCCTATAAAAGTAAGGGTCACTCCCATAAGCATAGCCGCGACTATTCACGCCGCGATAAATACCC
>Ga0098033_1001189_pt1 | contig 10818 bp, 18 predicted proteins | sample 1_EtaG_FD_75049 | JGI IMG/M metagenome (GOLD analysis project Ga0098033, IMG submission 75049) | Marine viral communities from the Subarctic Pacific Ocean - 1_ETSP_OMZ_AT15124 metaG | ecosystem: Environmental > Aquatic > Marine > Oceanic | place: Pacific Ocean | collected 2015-01-07
AGCAGAAGCACCAACTTCTTCTTTTTGATTGGATCCGAAAACAAACCTATATTGCTTAATTCCTTTAACTGGAATTTTGATCTTTTTCTTACCGTCTTGCCCAATTATGGATTCGTCAGCGACGATGTCAGTAATACCTTCTCTTATCGCCTTATCAATTTTTTGGCGATGCCTGCGTCGGTCCGACGCCGACCGGTCGGCATGTGTTTTGTGTTCTTTAAAAATTGACATATTAAATTATGGTTCCTTGTCGCCCGTTGTTAAGTATGATTCAATGACAGTCAGCGCCCAAGGAATGGAGCTTTGAAGATATTCTGGAAGTATGAACTCAACAATATCCGGGTCGCACCACTCATATGCAATATGTTCGTATTTTCCTGATTCAGGATTTTTTCGTATTTCCGCGTCTTGGTTTGTTAACGCACAAAAAAGAGTTAATTGATCTAACAAAATTGTATCTAAAGTAAGTAAATCGTTTTTTGATACCAGAATTGCTGACTCTTCAAAGCATTCCCTTTGTGCAGTGTGAAACATATTAAAATCTTGAGGGTCACAATGGCCTTTGGGAAAATCCAGATTTCCATCCAAACCGTGTAAACATAATACCTTGATTTCGCTATCAAAGATTCTAAGCAGAACGAATCCTGCAGAAGGAGATCTATTTGGCATTTTTAACAATGTCCTCAAGTGCTTGCCAGTGCAAGCTTGATATTCCGGCCGGTACGCCTCCAGACATGTTCTTAAGCATTTCAAACGCTGCTGTGTATTTTTTCTTTTGACGCTCAGAAGGTGCATCATTTAAATTATGCATCATGTCCGCCACTTTCACTTTCAGTGCAGTGGGATCAGCAACGATTTTACCAATATATGTGTTGTAATCTGAATCTTGGGATTTAGTGAGTGTTCTTATAGAATCAAATATCTCTTGTACACTTTGATCGTCATTGACAGCGTCAATTAAAAACGCATAAAGTTCTTCCTCGTCGGTAATATTTCCTAAAGGAATACCATCTTCTATCGCATCATGCAAAAGCGCGGTATAATATGCCGTTAGATTAGCGGGATAAAATTTTTTTACAATATTTGCCACTTCTTGTGGATGAAAAAAATAAGGTTCCCCTGTTCGTCTTGTCTGACCTCGGTGAGCATATTGCGATAAAATTTGAGCATCGTCAAGAGCTTCTAACAAAATTTCTCTAACTAGAATCCTGAACTGTTTTAAGCTTTCCATACAATTAACCTACCTCATTTAAGTAGGCTATTATCTAAAGGTTTAACCGATGCTTGGATAGTTTTTGGTGAGCCATGATGATGACTGGATTTTATTTCCACCAACTCCAAACACAACTTCACAATTTATCTCCTGGCATATGCTCCACTCAGGTATAACGGTGGGATCGTTTCGATCTCCTCCTTTTGTAAAAAAATTAGGTTGAAGCTGTTCAATTGCACCCACAACAGTCTGGCTGCCATCATCCCACGGCACTACCAGATCAACACCTCGTAAACCAGCAATGATTTCACATCTCTCAACACATGGCATAAAGGGGACACCTTTCTTTCGTTCGAGAAATCCATCTCCATTGACAATTACGACAGTCTTCCCATCCACCTCACTTGCAAGTTTGGCTGTTTTTTGAATACATCTAAGATGTCCGATATGCATAGGATCAAATCCTCCACTGGTCATATAGACCGGATTTTCATTTGCCTTCCATTCGTCAATTAAAAATTTCGCCTGTTTAACGCTCATTGTAATCATTTGTTGTTTCCTATTTTTGCATGCAATCAATAAAGTCTTGTGGAAAAAATTTCTTATTTCTACCAATAAATCTATCCCAGTCGGCATCCAAAATATAGGTGATTGCAAAATCTTCTTTATGTCGAATTGATCGTCCAGTAGACTGCAAAATTGTTTTGGTTGTTTGCATGGGATACCACCATTTCCACTTATTCATACGCTTTCTGATAAGCTTATCCCCCAAATAAGGAAATGGAATCTTGCACAATATCTGGAACCTACTACATTCGTCCTTGAGGTCTACACCTTCGGTCATGGAGGGGGACAACAAGACCGAAGGTGATTTACTCCGCATATGCTTTTCAAGGATAGCGTCTCTATTATCACTATTATGAATTAGCAATCTCGAACTCCTAATATTCTGCTTTAGATATTTGGCAATTTTATACGAATGACAATGAATAATCCCTTTTTCCATTTTGTGACCGTCTAAAATAACTTTTACGGCTTGCGCCATTTTTGGTAAAGTCATGTCAATGTTTTTTGACGACATACTTCCAATTGGGTTATAAATTACCGGTCGATTCTTCTGTGGAAATGGACTTGGAAAACTGACAAACGCTGCGGCTTCCGGTTCAATTCCAAGACTTTCGCAGAATGCATCCTTGTCTAAAATTGTCGCCGACATTAATAAAACTTTGGCACCATGGTTAAAAAGTAGATCATCACAAAAATGTGAAACGTCAATCGGTTTAAATTCGATTTTTCTCATACTTCTGCCATAGGCGTTTTCGTGATTTACGATCCAATTATCTGGTCGATAAATTTCCAAAAAACGATTAATCTTACAAAGATGCTTATCGAGCATTTCCATCTTTTTTGCTAAAGTTGCAAATTCGTTAATTTTTTCCTGCATGCCCAAGTATTTTTGAAGTGATGATTTAACAAATTTACAGTGTGAAGCAAGTTTGGGTCGATATATTTCTTTAATCCATTTTAAGCTAGCCACCAAAGACATTTCGCCGGGCCACGTTAATTTTAGAATTGTTTTGGCAAACCGCTCAGAAACTGTGACCTCGATAAATTTGCTCAACTGTAGTTCAATATTGTGTGCTTCGTCAATTACCAGAAGATTCCTGGGTTTGAGTTGTCCTGCGTATTGTGTTTCAGCCAGAAAATATGAGAAATTAGTAATCCCTTCACTACCGGCGATAAATTCTTTTTTAGCCTGTTTATATGAACATCCAAATGCGCAGGTTCTAAAAAATTTCGATGATTTATCTGCGCCCGTTAAGGCCCGGAGGCTGTCAGCACACGAGTTTTTTCGATGATATCTACACTGAAAATTCGCGCTCGATTTCAAAGACAGCATGTCTCCATTTAGATTACCAAAATCTTGGAGGTATTGTTCCTGCAAAATTTTCTGTGTTGTTATAAAGTACCCGCCAGGAAGATAACCTTCTGTGCCGGTTTTCGTTAAAAGATAACGAGCGAGTCCTACACCAATTGCGCTCTTTCCTACACCGGTACCTGCCTCTACGATTACAAATTTCTTGTTTTGATTCTCAAAAGAATCAATTGCAAAATTTAACGCATCGACCTGTTGTGGTCTCATTTGTTGAAACGGAAAACATGCTTGCAGTTCAGGGTTTATTGACAATTTAGACTCCAACTTCATCACCCCAGCTTGTCCAGCCAGGTCTTGTATTACGCGCAAAAAGCTCCAAATAAGGACCTTGACTTCTGTTCTCAATTAAATCATATAACTCTACAGGTTTAACACTGTGTTTTGTTGGTTTTATGAGTGTTTGTCCTATTAGAGACGGTACGTTATTGAGTTGCGTTCTTGTCCCGAATCCTCTTCCTCGAGTTGCGAACAGACACAATTCGTGCTGGCCGCGAAAATATCTCCCTAATCCAAATCTGGATTTTGCCCACACGAGGTTAGTGATATATCTGAATCCAAGGTGTTCGATAACTCGCAGGCCCTCAGGCAGATGATTGTTTGCGACCCAAAGATAAAGATGCGCATCATCATTTACGTTACCAAAAAGCTGATTTCTCATAATTTCTTTAATTTGGGCTTCCTTTAAAATCGGATAGTGCTTATCTGCACCTCGCTTCACTTTGCCCCCACCTCTTTGGTACCATGGCGGGTCGGCCAAGATTGTTTTATATTTCATATTTTTATTTTCCCCGAATTTGTTTGACGATTTCATCAATAATTGTAATAGTTTGAGACGGATTGTTTGTTTGAAAACCTCTGTTAGCTTTGGCGGCATATTCATAAATCTCTCTATCATTCCCGTCACCCTCACATCGATCACCCACAAACCAGACCGTAGAATCTTTAATGTGTTCTAAGGCTAACAATTTATTCCAGCCGCTTGGAAAGATGTCAATCGAGGTATTGCCACCAAGTTTACATTCTAAGTTGGCAACATCATCCATGATTAACTTTCCCCGCAATCGGTTCAGCGCAATGTTTCTCATATCATAAACGCTATCCATTTTCTGAAATTTTGTGCGATCTATCTTGTTTGCTTGGCGTCCCGGAAAGCACAAATTGACCATTGGACCCCGATATTCAACAAAATTGCCGGATAGATTCCAAGGTTCGACACCACAATCTTCAAGCGCCGCGTTTAACACGAATACGCATGTTTTAATGAGTTCGTTAAATTTTTGTTGTCCTAAAAAGTCTTGCATGTTTTTGTCAGCCATCATCTCCCATGCAGCATTATGCCACCGATAATACTGGCCGCCATTACAGGGGAATAAAAATATTCTATCTAAATCCGGTCCAATGAGCGAATTTAGAATTGTTTCACACTGTTGCCGTAAATATTCAAAGTGTGAACCGGTAACAATTCCAATATTTGCATGCCGACTCAATTCACGGAGAGCCAGCGCAATTGGAATATCTGCAGCTTCTCTAGCAGGCGTAAGGGTTCCGTCCATGTCGAACAAAACCATATTTTTTTCAATCACAATCACCTCACAAAATATCATATCTATAAACTCGCATATTTACAGATAGGAGGTGTGGATGTGCTATAAAAAAATAGCCCGTATACTTGTTCTTTTAATCATCCTATTTCAAGGCTTAATTTTATTGAATCATGATCGGCAAATCCGCGAAATAACAAATCATACCGTTGCTCTTTCGTTAACACGAGACGCATTTGTCCAAATAGAAGTTGCGCTGGATGATGGTTCCAACAATCCACTCCAGTTTAAAGGGTCTGGTGTTCTTATTGGAAAACATGAAAAAAACAACTATATCTTAACCGCCAATCATCTTTGTAATCCGGCCATTCCAGATTTCTTAGCTGCATATGCGGGCAGCAAAGTTATTTATGTCATTGATTTTGGTGGCGAAACTTATTTTGGCAATATAGTATTAAATTCATTAACTCACGACTTGTGCCTCCTCCAGTTTGAGGGAGACATTAGTGCAATCGCTGTTAGGGTTGCTAATTATCCTCCCCACCTAGATGAAAAAGTTTATGCTTATGCTGCCCCTACTGGATTTTTCGCTCCTCATGTAATTCCACTGTTTGAAGGGCGGTATGCTGGAGACATCACGGATTATGGTGAGGCTTCATCGGCTTACACGATGCCAGCAGTAGGAGGATCATCAGGTGCTGCAATTTTAAATAATGACGGTGAAATTGTGGGTGTGGTTCATTCGTCATTGGTTGAATTTCATCACATCGTCTTGGCCACTCGGCATGAAGATATGACCATGTTTTTAAATGAATACTATGTACTGAGCGGTATTAATTTTCTGCAGCCATAGATTCACGCCGAAATTTATCAAACGTATTTCTAACCCAAGACATCGCAGAAGCTTCATCACCAAACTTGTATGTTGGTGTCGATAACTGAGTTCCGGGGAGGCTCACCCCAGCCAGACAGGTTCCATCGGCCTGGGACGTAACGAAATATTCGGGCCCTTCCAGGTTTTCCCAGGTAATTGGTTCCGGATTGAGCGTATGATAATTTTTTCCATAGCCAACCTGTTGTGGTACACCAGGACCGCCCATAACAACTTCGGTAATTCCACTCAATTGTCTATAATGTCCAGCCGCCAAAAGAGCTTCAACCGACCCGGGTTCTTGTTTTGCTGCTGGTTCTCCTTCTTCATCAGAGGATTCTGCGTTTTTCCACTCTCCCTTCATTAAAATTTGATAACTTGCCAATAAGGCAAAAATTGCAGGGAATAAAATTCGAGTAATTTTATCTACGAGATCCATCACCGCCGGCCTTCTATCAACCAAAAAATCACGAAAAAGACTTAATGCTTTTTCGGCTACCATATCTTTTGCTATTGAAGAAGGATCTGCGATAGTGGCTCCGATTGACGAGAGGGTGTCAACCACACCTTCGGGTTCTTCTTCCATTTTTGCTTGGAGCTTATCTAATAATTCTTCAACACCGTCAAAAAGTGTATTGAATAAATTGATCGCATAATCGGGATCGGTTACGATTTGTTGATATTCGCCAAGCTGTTCAACAATTGTTGTTAACGCAGAATACGCATTCTCCGCCAGCTTCATAAGCAATCGCTGTAATCCTTCGCCTACGACAGTTCCAACAGTGGCTTCGGGAATAATGAGCTTAACGGCATCTCCAATAAAGTCTGAAAATTTTGTAATGATGCCTTCCAAGGCTTCCTTTCCCTTATCAATGAGCTCTTCAAGCTTGTCAGCTGAGGCGTCGGGTAGCAGCGTCTCAATCGATGCCCACACATCCAAGACCTGATCGTAAAAAGCAGCAAAACCGGCTTCAAGAGTTAGTGACATAATTTTTTGAATCAATATCTTTAATTCTCCAAATGCCTCTACGATGTTGTCAACAGCAGCTAACGTAGAAGCCACTGACTCGGCCGCAAACAATGAATCAGTCAATGTTTCTAAAACGGGTCCCGCGGGCGCGCCAGCTACAGTGGCGGCAAGACCATATTCACCGATGGCACCAATGATGAATTGGACAGCATCAACCACCATCTCTTTCATTCCTTCGTTTAGCAGTTCCTTACTTTCGGCACAAAGAAGATGCTGATGGGAAAGATATAGTGGTTCTAAAGCGTATGTTGATATTTTTTGCATTGACGTACCAATCATAAATATTTGATCAATCAACAATAAATAAGCACAAAATTTTTTAAATTGATTTGCTTATTCTGAAAGTCGAGCTATTCTTCTTTTTTTGTCGATTCTTCGTCTTCTGGCTTAACAGGAGTCAACGGATCATTTGGGGCCAATTTATCATAATTCTTGTATAATTGCTTAACAGTCCGGTCAATTTGTATATCCATCGGAACATACATGTTGTCTTTCGAAACCCCCTTAATAAGCCGATTTGCTTCCATCATAAATGCTTTTTGTAATGCCTTGAGATTCATATACGCCTCTATATAACTAGCTGATCAACCTGTTTTGCTCTATCTAAAAAATTGTTAATATTTTCGCTATAAACCCGACCTTCAAAAAGAAATTCAACCAGCGTAATTGTTCCCGCCGACTGTGCAGGTCCCTCCCGCGCCTTGAACAATCTGGATTCTTTAACACCTGTTACAATAACGTTTCCGCCGTCCCAATGTGGAAATAAAACCGCAATATGAGATTCAGTGTCGGATCTTGCTTCCAAAATAAACAAATCACCACATTTTACGTTTTCATACATGGGCTCACTTTACTGGTCAATATGATAGGTCGTTTTAAAAACCTGGAAATAATCGCTTCCCCTAATGTTTAAAACATCCAAAATGTCAGATTCACCAGAATTTTTTACTAATTTAAGTGTTTCGCTCCAAGGATCAGAGTCAAGCTGCTGGGCATTGAGCGTTCCAAGTTGCGCGGCTAACAATACTAAAATCTCCGTATCGGTACACCAAAAATTTTCTCGAATTCTGCCGTCCAAATAAATAACTCTTTTTCCATCCGTTCCATAACTTGACGACGGATATGTCATTCCAAACTGTTGAAACCCATCCAAGACGGATTCTAGATATGCTGTTTTTTCGTCCACTCGTTCAATTTCAACAACCGTAATGTCATTATCAAGGGGATGATCGTAAATTCTCACTACTGCACTCCTTTTCTTCGGATTCGTCCGATTCATTACACTCTGGCAGATCATCTAAATCTTCATCACAAAATAGAGAAGATTCTTCATCGCAATCAGAAAAAAGTGGAGGTCCATATACCGCCTGCGATTCAGCTGGAATTTTTTTTGCACAGGCAGTTAATGTCATAAACACAAAAAAGAACGTTTTTTGCATCAATTAGTTCTCCACTTTCATGACATAAATATAAGCTTCTTTACGAATCTTTCTTTTTGAAAGATTCCTTCTTATGCCGTTGAAAATGGTAGAAAACGTCATCAATATCCTCAGCTAGTGAATTAACTTTTTTTGTAGTCCAGCTGGAAATGGTGTCTTTGCCGGCAACGTCGTCATGTAACATTGCGGCTTGTAACGCAATTTTCTGAAGTTGGTGTTGCATTGCCTCTTTTTGTAGAGAAACATCTGTGGAAGCTAGCTTTAACTCCTCTTCAATAATTTCCCTAATTCGACCTTCAGTGATCTTCATCTTTCAATCTCAACGAGAATTCTCTTTATAATATTTTTTAAACGTCGTTCAGATATTGAGTGATCGATTCTTTCTTGTTCGACAGAACCTTCTAATCCAGTGGTGGCTTTTACAATATCTACGGGATCGACAAGATTCTCGCCTCCAGCCCATGCATCTTCTATTGGCTCTGGCATTTCCTCTTCTTCGGTTAGATTGTAAGGATTATAGTGGTTTGGCTCCGAACCGAAACCAGGTCCCATAAATCCTCGCCGATGAGCAGGAATCGAAAAGCTCTCAGCAATAATTTTCTTAAGTTGTCTTTTTGTAATTTTCATACCAACTCCTCCAATCCTGCAACGAGTGCCTCACCGGAAAATTCTCCGCCTTCAACTGATTCAACAACGACATCGGTTTGAGCACCAAGCATTTCTTGTAATGCCTCCGCCTGCGTAACCATTGCCTCCATTAAGGGTGCCGTGGCTGCCACTTCAGGAGTACAGTTAGTGCACAATTGGGCTGCATTCTGAATTGATTCCACGACCATGGCAAGTGCCTGATCGGCCACCTTCATCTCAACCACCAAATCTTCGTCAGCCATACCGAGTGTTTCAAGCACAGGTTCTGACGCAATATCTACTACTGTAACTGGCTTTTGTTCAAGCTCCATATCTCCGCCACAGTCTTCTATAAGGCGTCGGATCATTTTTCTAGAAATTCGCATCACTTACTCCCGAGCATGTCTTAATGCTTCTACAATAAATATCAAAAAAAATATGATTTGACAGGCGTGGGCCGAAAACTGATTCAAATACCAATTAAATTGTAAAATCTTTGTCTTCGATTGAATAAAAGGGCGGTCTCATACATCTAATACAGGTAATACAAGTACAAGGAGTACCAATGTCGTTACTAACCAAAATTCTTATAACCACCGGCTTAATGTTTTCGCTGGGATGCACTGCACACGCACACCCCCGGCATGCTGCACCAACCGCAAACCGAGTAACAGTTAGTTTTCACTGGGCCTGGATTGACGGTCATTGGTCACGTGGTCACTACACCAAAGGACACTACGCCAAACGTCCTGGTAGACATCCACATGCAAGTCATCCAGACTGGCGCTGGATTGACGGTCGTTGGGTGGGCCATGGACCACACCGCCATTGGGTGCCGGGTCACTGGAAGAGGGCTGGCCGAGCCTAAGCGTATTCGCCGTTTATTAGTTTCTCACTAATCTCTTTCATTTTAGCAAGGGCTACTTTTCGAATAGCTATGGTGAGTTCATTATCCAGGTCGTAAGATGCAGAGTCTACTTGCTCTCTCCAAAAATCTTTGTTATCCTTAAGGGTTGAACCTTCGGGATTCATCGACGGATCACCTGTGTCAAAAGAATTCATTTCCATGTCGTGCCATTTATCAACAAGATCGCTAGCATTGTCCCACTCCACTCTTGGCCAGTGGTGATCACCATTTTGTGGAACGCCATCAATTTCATCTAGCAGCTCCTCTTTTTCCTCGCGGATAATTCTCTTAAGTTGTCTTTTTGTAATTTTCATTTTAATCTCCTAAAGTGTATCAGGGCCAACGCCCAGCATGATTCCTGCAACTGAAAGTGCTTCATCGGCAATAGACCAACGGTCATCTTCACTAATTTCTGGCATAGCTTCCAAAAGACGATGAATTTCATTTTCAATTAATCCGCCTTGAGGGTATTTTATAATCGCAACAGCCTCATGAGCTACCTTAACCGCTAAATCACTATAATCTCTAAAAGGATCAAGTTCTGGATCGTTAGTCAAAGCATTACCAGCCCAACCACCAAGTGGTTCTTCCATCTCACGAGGATCGATTGCTTCTTTTAGCAATCCTTTACGTTCCTCAACACTTAGTGATAAGAATGCTTTGGCGTCATCGGGTTGCCCGTACTTTTGACCTATTCGCTGAATCTCTTTATCAGAGGTAGCTATCCATTCTAAGTCAGCTGGATCGGACATATCAGGCATGGCCCCATCTTCTTCAAACGCATATGCAGCTATAGTCGCTGCAAAACCTTTGAGATCTTGTTCACACAAAATCGATTCTCTAATGATTCTTCTAAGTTGTCTCTTTGTGATTTTCATTGTGCATCCTTCCAGGCTTGTTGGGCTATTTCATGGGTCTCCAAATCGATCCCCCATTTTAACTCTAACTCCTCAGCAAATTCCTGTCTATCACCATCCACACCTGCAACGTCCCAAGCTAAATCATTAATTTGTTCTTCAGTCGCATTAGCTTCTAAAAGTATTTTAAGTCTTTCTTCCTTGACGATTCTTCTAAGTTGTCTTTTTGTGATTTTCACTTGCTAAATCTCCCTATATCATCAAGCTTTGTACCGTATCTCTTTGCTAGATCCTGGATTGACTGCAATATCGCCCGTGTATCTGTCGCCATAGCAACCAGCTCTCCATGGTTATACCCCTGGCCGGACATCAGCCCGTGGACATCGTCTGCGTCCTC
>Ga0098033_1001193_pt1 | contig 10802 bp, 9 predicted proteins | sample 1_EtaG_FD_75049 | JGI IMG/M metagenome (GOLD analysis project Ga0098033, IMG submission 75049) | Marine viral communities from the Subarctic Pacific Ocean - 1_ETSP_OMZ_AT15124 metaG | ecosystem: Environmental > Aquatic > Marine > Oceanic | place: Pacific Ocean | collected 2015-01-07
AATACCATCTTGATCGCTACGTGCGTCTATCACACCGCCACCGTCAGGCGTTGCGCCAACAGCAAAGTTGCCACCCGTAATAGTAAAAGCATTAGCACTATGGGTCACCGTGACGTTGCCAGAGTCAAAATCAATCACTCCCCCACTGTCCAAAAAGAGATCCGACCAGTTCAACGATGCCGTGCCTAAAGACATTGTATCTGTGGTGTGGGGATGCAAAGCCGTCTTGTTCATACGCATACGTGCGGCGGCTGTTTCGGAAGTAGATGCGGCGAAAACCAGAGAGGTGGTATTATTGTCTACCGCAAAGGTATCATCCGCCTCTGCCCATATACTGGCACTCACCAATATGGCATCTGTGCCAGAACTTTCAAGAGGAGCAGACCAGTCCATCCTCCCGATGATATCACCATCAACGACTGTGAGTTCTGTGGTCTCTAATGAGATTGCATTGCCATCGTGTATGATATTGCCATCGGAGTCACTGGACGGAGTGGGAGGGGTGGTGCTTGACGATTTTTTTACCCGCAAATTCTGTGACGTATCAAACCAGATTGTCGCAGACTTTGATGACCCGACCATATGTGTTCCGGCAGAGTGCACTCCGTTATGATATCCCGTTCCTGTTGAGACATTAAAATCATGATCGATATCGGCGAGGACTTGGAGATACTCTGCATTGTCAGCAAGTGGATCATAGTCGGTTTCCTTTGTCGCATCACCAACGTCAACATCTAAAGCGGCAGTCCAAGCCATAATATTCTCCGAGGGATCGAGGGTTTAATTATTCTTCAAAGCGAGAATAAAAAGTTGAATGTTTTGTTCATAAAAAATAATCTTGTTTTTGCAATTATCTGATTTGGCAAGTTGTTCCTCAACCCGACCGTGTAGGGCTCTAATTTGGTGAGGGAGGAGTTGAGTTGTTTCCGGAGGTCTCTCTCGATCAAGTTCATATTGAGCCGATTGAGTATCGGCAAGATGGATCTTCATCCTCCCTTTCACCTGTCCTCTGGCACCGAGGAGGTCGATGATTTGTTTTTGGATCTTGAGAATTTTGGTTGCCCCGAGAAAAGCCTCCTCTGTGATCGATCCGGATTCATCTCTCACAAGATTGTCAAAATCGGGGACAATTTTCGAGGGGTCGATCAAGTCAAAATCGATGGCCTCTGGATCTTGAATCCCGAGGGAGATCTCCGAGACCAGATCGGAGAATCGATCCTCATTCTCAGAACCAGATTGAGACTGCACTTGCAAGGTCGGCAGCATCGGCTAAACCTCCTGAATCACACCAATATCCTTGTATGGATCTTTGATATGCAGATGATGAACTCCAATCGGGGGCCGTGTTGTTTGTCCATCGGCCAGGACTCATTTGTAACATTGACCACGCCTCGATTTTTGCTGTTGGTGATGATCGTTTGAAATCTGTTGTGATCTTTCGGATCTGGAAAGGAGTTCCGATCTCTCCTCCGAGATCATAATTTTTATATACCAGTTTGAATTGATCAGTGGGCCCAAGGGAAACTGCGCCGGATTTAAAGGTTCCTATCACCGAGTCGATCTCATCGGCAAAGACAAATTTCTCTCTGTTGATCCTGGCCTCGGCTCCGGCCTGAATGTATAACCAGTTGAGTTCGAGTCTCCTCCTCCTCCGGCCATTATTATTTGTGATCGATGAAGAATCGGAGGCATCGTATCCTCCTTTATATGTGGCCGCGATTTCGTTGTGAGAATATGATCGATTGTATTTTCCGACAATATCATTGGCCCAAACTCTCTCCTTGTCTCTGACCGTCTCAAACATCTTTGTCTGGTCGGGGTTGTCGGAGATATCGAAATCATAAAAAGTAGGGATGCCCGAGGCTATTGATGAGATGCGATAAATCGGAGTGTATTTATCATCGATGATCGTGAAATCGGCAAAGCCCTCGATCAATAATTCGGTGAGATATGAGGAGGCAAGCCGTTCCTGAGTGATCACCCCCCGGCCATAATCTGAGACCGACAATTCTCCCTCCCAAGTTGTGAATGCTGTCGAGTCGATATTCCCTGAGGGAACGGACATATATTCGGTCAAAATATCATCGGCAATTTTGGGGAGGGTTTGAAGTAAATTGCCCGAGGTCAATTTATCATCGGTGCATCCTGAACAGTTCACAGTTATTGTATCGACTGTTGGATCGTAAGTTGTTGTCGAGGAGATTGTGAATTCTCCATTTGCAGCATCGAGGGTACAGTTTCCAGTGATATCCGATCCGTTTTTGTATACCACTTCGATGGTTTTCAATTCTCGATCTGAGACTTTAAATTTGCCACCCGTTCCGGCTGTTGTGTCGATGCAGTAACAGGGAACAGTGACAGCGCCGTTATCTGTGGTCAACCAAGATCCGTAAACAATCGGGATCGGGAGGTTCTCAGATTTGGCCTCGACATTGGCATAGGTCGAGGAGAAAAATTTATTGAAAGGGATGTTTCGATCATCGGCTGAGAATCTGGCTTGGGCATCGATGGAGGCAAAGGTCTCATTGTATCTGATACCACCGGGATGTTTTACAATCCCACAATAAACCGAGGCATAATTTGCGGCAGTTTCTCCGTATCCAATTTTTATATCTACCGTTCGATTTCCAAAGTTCTCGGCAAGGAGTTCGGTCTCAAAAACATCGTTCCGGTTATCAATTTGAATTTGCATCGCAGAATGAACCAATCTCGGATCGAGAACCAATCCGAGTGCCCTCATAAGTGAGGAATGGTTCTTGAGATATGGGAGATAGACGGTATCATCGGAGAGAACCAAATATTCGTCGGTGATTCTCCAAGTTTTTGAATCGAGAGTAAATTCGATTAATACGTGCCAATCTTGAGGCTCATTGGGTTCATAGTTCATCGAGTGAGTTCCTCAAAGTTTATCTGAGTCACATCATAATAGTTGAGAGTTCGATTGATGAATGGGAGAGGTGTTGTCATTCGGCAATACATTGAATCTTCTGAGATCCTGTTGGTTGGATCGAGTTCGAGGATACAGGGTTTATTGTTTCCGATCTTATTGAAAATCGCCGAGAGTTTATCCCTTTGGGTATCCTCGATCACAGGGATCATTACATTGGCAGTTCTGAATCGATCTTTCACTTGACCCTGAGAGTATGCGCCGGGAGTTCTTGAGATCGATGAGGGATCGGAGGGAGTGATTCCAAAGCCCTCTTTTATGTTGCGCACGAATTCATAAAAGACACCCATCTTAAATATCCCGAGAGTGATAAAGGCATCGGAGTTTCCAGAGTCCTCGATGGTCAATCTCCACCATTGGAAAGTTTGATCCAGATTAAAAACAATTCTCTTTTCGACCACTGAATCTGAATCGGTCAAGACTGTTAGAACCTGAGAGTAAGTTGGAGATCCCCACGAATCGCTCGCATGAGCCTCAAGAGTGACAACGGCTGATGAAGTCCAGTTAAAATTGAACAGCCCTATCGTCTTTAGATTGACCACAGATCCCAAGTCAAATTTAATCCAGTTCGAGGTGTTGGCTGTTGTTTTCCATCTTTTCGAGGGAGTGAAATCGATCACGTTATCATCGGCCAATTCGGTTGATGCCTCGGTGGATGAGGTGATGGTGGCCGCATCCCAAGTATCAAAATTGTACGTTATTCTCATGTTAGCATCTGGCATTTTGTTTTCCTGTTATGAGAGAGGCGGTATTGAGATTCCCGAGTTGTATAAAATTGTCTGGCCTCCCTCGGAAAGCCGTTGTAAGATCTCGACCATTTTTTCTTCAAACTCTCCGGAGAGAGATTCGATTCCGGCTCTATCGAGAGCTTGGAAATTGTTTGTCACATAAACATAATTATTCCCACCCGATGATCCTCCCTCGGGTTGGCCGGATGCCGTGATGGTCTCTCCGGCATGAGCCATCACCGGAACAGGGTCTCCTAATGTGCCAGGCACCTTTCCACCCATCATAAAAGATCCAATCCCGAGTTGTCGAGAGATGAATCTTTTAGTCTCTGTGGAGGCTTTGGAGAGGTCTCCATTTAGGGCGGGCATTCTACCAACAATCGAAGTCCAAGCCCCATTATTCAACCATTCGGACATTGAATTAAATTTTTTATATGAGATACCTGTGTTTGGGTTGGAGTCTATAAAATTTTGTAAATCTCCTTTGATACTTTCAATCAACCAAGTGACCGCCTCCCCGAGTCGAGCAGGGTCTTGCATTAGGGTCAGCCCGTGTCCGGCCTCGTACCAATTATTGGCCGATACGCGTCTTTGCTCATCCTCTTTTCGAGGGGATCGTTCCGTATCTACCCTTTTAATAAATATTTCTCCTCCGGAGGCTCCTCCGGAGCCTCCTCCCGAATCCCCTCCTATATTGTTTCCGACATCTCCTCCGGCAGAGTATGAGGATGATCCACTGCCTCCACTGCCGCTTTTAGACCCGTATGTGGTAGGAGCATACGTCCCTAAAACATCAGTGAAAATTTTCAAGTTTGCATCGTCAACTCTGCCCACAACCTCAAACAGCCCACGCAAATTCCGCAAATTGACCTTGTCGAGATCTCCAAAGATAGTTTTTAAATCAATGCCAAGCTCTTTGGCTTTATCAAAGAAAACAAAGAATTCTTCTAAAGCAGCTCCGCTAATCGGCCCCGTTCGTCGCTGGCTTTCAATTGACCGCAACTTCCCACCGACCCTGTCAGGATCGTTGACGTATTTCAGGGTTTCCGCTGTCTCTGTATGGCTAAAGCCGTAGTTTTGCAACCTGTTAATATCAAGAAGGCTCATTATTTCGCCATCAAACTCACGCTGAGAACCACGAACCCCCTTGATGATCCCTTTTACCACTTTCGTCCCTATAGCAGCAGCACCAAGAACCAGAGCAGGCCCAGCGACAGCCGTTATGATCCCTCCCAATGATCCGGCACTGCCAGCAGCACCAGCAGCACCAGCAGCACCACCACCACCACCACCAACACTAAAAAACGCTTTCAAAGGATTCGCTATTGCTGCCAAAGGATTAAGACCACCACCTTCACCAGTCATTGCGCCAGTAAACATCTTGGAGAGGCTTGTCCCGATGCTCTCGGACACGCCGTTTATGGCTGAATCCAACACGTTAAAAAACAACCCTTTTGCTGCTTCTTTCAAAGACCCCGTTCTAATCAGCGTCCCTGTTGCCATTGTGAAAGCACTGTCCAGAGTGTTTTGAATTGCAAGTGCCGTAGCATTTACTTCTGGAGGATCAAAAGGCAACTCAATAGGAGTCACTGTAATGTCCTCGATCAGCTCATCCAAGTCCTCATCGACAAATTCATCGAGAGGAACATCGGGGCGATTGGATCTTGAAACGACCGGGGCAAATGTTATATCAATATCCTCGACATTTGCAAGCGTTTCCGCCCACTCTTCCGCCGATACTGCCGAATCGTCAAACGCTTGGGCTGTTTCTCTGATATGATCTTGAATTTTGAGTTGTTTGATCTTGTCTTGTACTATCGCTTGGTCTCCGTAATCTGTTGTCAATGCTTTTAATAGTTCAGAGGTGCGGACTTGTTTTTCAATAACCTTTTCAAGTGCGTTTGCCTGAGTGCCTGCCGAGCTTGTCCCTATCCCGACCCATTTATTTTCCTCCTCCCTTAATGCAATCAAGCTGATATAATTTTCTGCAAGGGAGGTGTTTAAAACGTCGAGCCGCTCACTCGCATCCTCTGCATCTTTCACGATGCCTTCCCCCTCCCTCCGGAGGGTCTGTCTTGAAGAGTTGATTTGTGCGCCCAGTTTAATCCTGGAAGTCTCTAAAGCAACTAGCTGTTGCTGTATTGTTATAGCCTCGGCATTGAAGTCTACTCCCAAAGCGGCGAGAGCTGCAAGCTCTTTGGAAACGTCAAGTTGCTTGGAGGCATTACCCACTGAGCTTATGCTTTTGACTAAATCGTTGACCCCACGAACTGCACCTGTGGCTGCTGTGGCTATATCGGTGAGAGTCGGGAGGAGGAATGTTCCAATCTGGATCTGGAATTCCTCGGAGGCTGATTTGAGATTCTTAATCGCCCCCTCGAATGTGGCCATCTGGATATTCGCCATCTCCTCGGCAACGCCTCCGGATGTGGTGATGGCGTCGGTGAGTTCTTGAAGTTTCGGAGATCCAGCAGTTACCAAAGCGTTGATCGCTCGGAATCCTCGGTTCCCAAATATCTCGATCATCTCTGTGGTTGAGATCGAGGAGGTTTCGAGTTGGCCAACAATCTCGACCATCGGCTTTAGATTACCGTTGGCCTGCAAGAATTGGAGGCCGAGTCTATCGATTGTTTCTTGTGCCTCTTTTGCAGGATTTAGGATCGAGGTGAGAGCGGCATTGAGGGTTGTTCCACCCATTGAGGCTTGAAGGCCGGCATTACCCAAGATTCCGAGAGAGGCCGATGTTTCGTCAAAGTTCAAACCTGCGGCACTGGCGGTAGCGGCAACAAATTTGAATGATTCTCCCATCATTGAAACATTCGTGTTTGAGGATCTGGCCGTTTGTGCCAGTCCATCCACAATGTGAGAGAGATCATCGGCCTCGAGTCCCATCGCCGACATAATATTTGATGAGATATCGGCAGCCATACCAAGATCAATAGCGCCCGCCTGGGCTAGTCTCAAGGTCGGTTCGAGACCTGTTATAATTTGATCTGTGGAGAGTCCAGCCATCCCGAGGAATTGAATTCCCTCCGCCGCTTGAGTCGCCGAGAAAGCAGTATTTGCGCCCATATCTCGGGCGAGTTTTGAGAGGTTGGTAAAATCTGTTCCGGTGGCCCCTGTGATCGCTTGGACTTTGGCCATTGAGGATTCAAAATTCGAGGCAACCTTCACCGAATCGGCAATCACCGTGACCGCGCCAGTGAGAGCGGCAGTCATTCCCCCAATGGCGAGAGTTGTAGGATTGATGAGATCGGTCAACCCTTTACCAAAAGTAGAATCGAGATCCTTTTTCGTTTTACCGAATTCTTTGGATGCCGATTCATCTTTGGCTTTGATTTTGAATAGGAGATCCGCTGATTGGGTTAAGGCCATTGGGTTTTCCTAAGTCTCACTCGATTGAGATTCCTCCTCCAAAAGCCGGAGGGATTTGAGTAAAAAGAGAGGCATCTTGAGTCGAGAGGAATAATCGATTTGCAAGATGCCTTTCAGAGAAACGAGATCGAATAAATTTAAAAGTTTGACCGATTGTTTAGATATTGATTTGCCGGGGCATTCATCTCGAAATCCGCCTCGGAGTTCAATCGGTCTCCCCTCGCCGAGTTCGTGTTGACAGTGGGGAGGAGGGTCGAATGATTCTCCGAGTTCGGTAAAGAATCGAGCCGCGCAAATTAGGCATCTGGCGTGGTCGGTTTCTCGGTTGGTGTGGTCTCCTTCTGTGCGCCACCGAGACGCCTCACGGAGTTTTTTAAATCATCACCGAATTGAGTGGAGATCAAAGTGATCTGAGAATTCACATATCCGATGATCGATTGGCTTGAGGAGTCAGCAGGGGTTGCCTGAATGAAAACCTTAAAGGGATCGGTCTCTTGTTTTCCATCGAAAATAAAATTCTTGAGGTTTCTCACATTCTCACAGAACTGGTTTCCCATCGCCAGAATCTGAGTTGGGAATTCAAGAGCCTTGTCCATCTCTGGCCTCAATTTATCGGAGGGATATTCATCGAGTTTTTTTGTGATCCAATCTCTCATTGTTCGAGAGGTATCATCGATAGTATAAATCTCTCCGGTGTTGAGTCTCTGGATCTCAAGTGAGAGTTGCTCATCTTGTTCGAGAGATCTGTTTTCATTCCAATCGGGAACCAGTGGAATCCATCTCAAGCCATTATATCCTAATTCCATTTTTAGCCTCCTCGGGCTTTCTGTTTACGGAGTGATCGGTGGATTCAAATTATTAAATCAAGGTCAAGGAAAACTCATCCTCATGAGATGCAGATGCCCGACATTTTCCGGTGAGGGTAACTCTGGCCGCGCCAGATTCGCCGGGGTCAATTGTGATCGGATCGAATTCAACAATGTTTGCATCCAGTTCCAATCGGGAACCAGTGGTTGTTCCGATGTTACATCTCATATCTTTTGTGACCTTGCGTTGAAATTCTGAGAACATATAAAGTTCTGATTTCTTCACCAGCATTTCGAGGGAGAGTTGGCAAGTTCTTTTGCCCGGAGCCAACATCACATCGGAGGGGGATGAGGAGCCAAATTCCTCATTGACCAGATCCATATTCGGAACCATCGCGATCGATCCCATAATGTGTTTAACTGTGGTCGATCCTCCATCGAATGAGAGAGATCCATCAACACCATAGATCGGTGCGCCTCCAGAATAGGTCGGAGAGGGGAGGAAAGGGACCACAGTATCATTGTCTGACCATGAGTGGGTTGCCTCAAGGGTCGCTGTTTGTGTGGAGTGAGCGATGGCCGTAATTTGGTGGCCTGCTCCTGAATTATCATCTCCACCGATCTCGACCAATGAATAAACCGAAACATCATCGGCATCATCCAAAACCAATGCTGTGACTGTTGATCCGGCACCATTGGCCAGAGAGTTCGAGGTTGTTCTCCCGAATGCTTTGGCAACACCCGCGCACTCGATGGTTGTGATCTCGTTTCCACCCCAGCGGAGAGTGAATGATTGTCCGATTGCGCCATATACAAATTCGTGTAAAGCGGCCCCGAGGTTTCTATAAATGGAGGCCGATTTTGCCGTTGTGTCTTTGAGCAAAGTATATACAACGGAAGTTCCGGCATTCACCGTTTCGGTAAAAAACAAAGTGAGGAGTGCCGAGAGATCCGGAGCTACACCAAGAGATTCCGATGGCCTGAATAGGCAGGTCGCTCCCCAAGTTCCGGAGGTGCGTCCAGCAAGGGTTGTGACCAGTGATCGAGTGTTCTTTTCATCGGGGACATCGATCCGATTTGCAACCGGAGCCATCGGAAGGGAAACCGTTCGGATGGCATCCGTAGCAGTGGCTTTAACCGGTGTTCCGTAAGTTGATTCAGCTTTGATGAATCCGGCTTGATCATCGCCGTAAATAAAGGTTGCCATTCCGGCCTCCTAATTAGGTTGAGATTTGAACACGAAAAGCCAAGAGGATATCTTGGCGAAAATATGAATCATCATCTTGGTCGATAAAAATGTCATCCAGTTGCGCACCCTCGAAAAAGATCCGATCACAATAATTCACCGATGAGATGGTGAGGAATGGGTTGGATCTTATAACCTCGATCACACCCCGAGCCATCCGTTTTAAAAGGAGGCCGAGATATTCTGTTGGGAGGAGTGTTCTTGTTACCCCAACAGGTGAAATCCAAGAAACCAAAGGATCATCTCCGACCACAATCATCCGGACATTGAGCCTCAGGAAAAAGATATCCTCTCCCAGGAGATCATCTGGTTCTTCCTCCTCCTCTCCCACAACGACCATGGCAGGATATGAGGGATGTTCGATGAGTGGCCCGAATCTATAATCGGAGACATCTGTGAGAGTGATCGAATCACCATAAGCCGTATCGAGGGCATCGAATTTAGTCCCGAGATTGTCCTCAAGGATTTTGATAAAAGCATCACAGGTGACGAGTGGATCGATATTTCCGGCCATTATAGATTAGCCCTTAAGTATCCTTGTGCTGATTTCTGGATATACTCTTGAGTGAGTTTCATCCATCGGATTTTTTGTTTCTCTGTGAGGTCAATCGGTTTTCGCTTTGGGAGTCCTCGGGATGTTCCGGTTTGGTGATATCCGGCATAGGGAACATTTGATCCGATGGTGAGACCAAGTTTCGAGGGGCGGTATACAAAACCTTCCCCTCGGCCTCCGATGAGGGAGGTTTTCAATCGACCAGTCCTTTCAAGAATCTTTCGACCCGGGAAGTTTTTGTCTTTCCAAGCCTTGTACTTTGGGCTCAATCTTTTCCATCTCCCAAAAGTGCCTCCCGATCTCCCCTCCGTATGAAATTGATCGACCTCTCCCTTGATGAAATCCGATTTGATATCCGGCCAAAGCCCCCTCAGATCTTTTACATTCTTCATCAACAATCCCAAAGCACGATCAATTTCCATCACTCCGGCAACCTCGAATTCGATGGTCACCAAGTCGGACTTTATTATGTGTTTTTGGGATGAGAGATTCATAGATTAAAATTTTGTATCCATCTCGATGAGTGGTTCGACTTCTTCACCGTTTGAATCCAATCGAGATTCTGATTGAATGGTTGAGTCGGCATCGGTTTTGGCTGAGTCTCCGGCAGGGGCATCAATGAGAGAAAGTTTTCCGGATTGGAGTTGTTTCACCAGATCCTTGAATTCCTTTTTCCACGATTCCGCTTTGTCAGATACTGAGTTCATTCCAGATCCGGCAGGAGATCTCCGAGCCTGTTCAGCCATCGCAGAGGCACCGAGTTTGTTGACGTTTTTCAAGATCCGAGATGCCTTTGGATACGAGGTCGAGATCGGAGTTGAATATCCTCCGGCCTCAAGTGCCGAGTCGATCTCATAAAAGGCATCCGTGATGAAGCCCTCAACCTCGGCGGTTGTGGGATTGGTTGTTGTTGTAAATGTCTGCTGAGTTAAAGCTTGGACATCCGAATCCTCGCAATATCCATCGGTTCCGAGTGTTATTGACATGAATTAATTCCTCGAATTACATATAAACCATTCATTCGATATCCTTATCTGTAATTCTTCGCCAAGGTTGGTATTATTTTTGCGGATCGATCTCAGGGCTGGGAATATCTTTTCCCGATTCGAGAATGGATGAAATGACTTCCTCTTTTCGGAGGGAGTTC
>Ga0098033_1001194_pt1 | contig 10801 bp, 12 predicted proteins | sample 1_EtaG_FD_75049 | JGI IMG/M metagenome (GOLD analysis project Ga0098033, IMG submission 75049) | Marine viral communities from the Subarctic Pacific Ocean - 1_ETSP_OMZ_AT15124 metaG | ecosystem: Environmental > Aquatic > Marine > Oceanic | place: Pacific Ocean | collected 2015-01-07
CATGCCCGCTTGTCTTCCTTAGCCAATAATTGTGACTTCCTATTGTACGCTGAGAAGGTAGTATCTTCCGGGCTAACACCTAAACCCTCCCTCGGGAGTCCGTACTTGTCTACCACTAAGCAGGGAGGTGCCAGCAGCTCTGCCATCTTGTAAAACATCATCCCGTATAGGGAGTTAAGTAGAGCATATGCCTTTCCGCCTGCTCCCATCTTCTCCCCTGTACGTTTTACTATGCCCTTAAAATACTTCTTAGCATTTTTACTACGTAGCAGAGGGAACACGCCACCTCCCTGCTTACCGCTAATAGGATCTTCTACGTCTGGTACTCCCTCTAAATATGGAGAGCACATCCAGTGTTCACGCAAACGTAACAGCCTGAAATGCCTGCTATAAAACCCTGACAGTACCACATCCTTATAGTTAGACGCGGAGTTCTTTATCTCCTCTGTCTTCTTAGCTGCTATATACCTAGCTAACGTATCTGTAAATCCAGTATCCACTCCGCCAGAGACCAAACTAACAAGTAATCCCTCAGATCTAGCCTTATCCTCCAGCTCCCGAGATGCCTGTAACTCTACCTCTTTCCTAATCTCCCCCTCAGAAGATGTAGAGCCTTGGGTTATCCTCTGCGCTATAGACGCACGTATTTTGCCTTCGTATAAGTCTTCGAGAGACTCTAGCTTCTGCTTTAGAGTTTTATCTTTAGCCTCTACATACGAAGACTTATCTCTATATTCTCCTGATACAGCTTGTATTATGTTCTCTACTAAATCAAATGGACGGCTTATAGGCTTCCCACTAAATGAGGTGGTTAGAAGTTTCTTTGCGTTAGTAGGTATGTCAATTTGAGACGGGTAATCCTTATTCGCTTTATTAGACTTACCTTTAGCGCCTGAAATAAAATTAACGCTAAGATCGTTGAGTATAGCCAGATTACTCTCAAAGCTAAGGGACATAGATTCTTCTGATATAGTGTTAGAATAGCTATAGCCTATTAGCCTCCCTTCAAAAAGAAGGCAGTATGTGGGCTTATCATAGTAGTGCTGATCTAAGTAGAATATCGCCGCCTGCATCAAATCTTCTTCGCCTATATCGTCCAAAATAGGGTGATATACAATACTAGCAGTCGCACTAGAAAACCCACCATCCGCGTAAACTACAGACACAGAAGAACAGGGCACTCTGACACCGTTTAAGTACAGTAAAGCGCTAGCATGGGAGAATGTATTACTCATGTGGAAGTATCACCTCTTCTCTTTGCCTCTCCTATTAAACAAAAGTATAATAATAAACAAGAGAGAATAGGCTCCATATCTCCGTGCCCCCTAGTAGCCCCCAATGCTAGGAGGGGTACAGAGTGCGGTATAGTCGTAACCTCATAAAATTTCTGTAGTTTTAGCTTAGTGTCTAAAAAAGTTCCAGTGTTCTTTAATAGGTCTCCTATAGACGCTGTACCCTCTATGTGTCCTCTCTGACTAAATACGTCTTCAGTCTCAGGCCAATATAGGTGCACTAGCGCGTCTAACTTATAGCGACTTAGTATTTGTAGCCCTCTCTGGAAGAATGAAGCCTTACCTGTGGCCCACCCCTGCCAGTGATCAGGTACCAGAGGCTTAAAAATCTCTTCTTGTATTTGTAGTACGGTGGAGTTAGTCAGGGGCTCTAATAGATCAACCAATATCGGAGTATCACTAGGTGTTATAGAGCTCCAATCGGGCGCAGAAGTAATAGCTCCATGGTACCCGTAAGAAGGTTCATATGTCGGAAAACTATAGCCGGTATTTATAAGCTGTGCCATATCAGTAATTCCTCCTACCATATCTCGGCCCATGCGGACTAACATATTTCGCTACAGATGTAGGCGTAGTCTTTTTGGGGGGGAGTACTGGTTCCGCCCTCGTGGGCTTAACTACATTTTCCGCCTTATTCATCTCTGATTGATACCTCTTTACTCCTTCCTTAACCTTTCCCGCATGTAATTTATCTACATTAGCTACCCACCCCTGCGCATTAGTTATATTTTTCTCGTGCTTAGCCGCCAAGGTAGACCATTTAGTAGCCTCTTTATCCTTACCAGCCTTACGAGCTTTTGCCATCTTAACTCTTGCTTTATCTGCCGCTGCTCTATGTTTTTTTACCGACCCTACTAAGTCACAAGAACTTCTCGTAGGAGATTTTGAAGCCGTAGGCCCCTGCGAATTCTTGGCCCCTACTGTTGCACCGTATTTTTCAGCATTAAAGGGATATATCCTGCAACCACCACTTATCCCTCCCCCTCCGGCCTTAATTCTGGGCGGAAGTCGTACAGCGGCTTTTCTAACATAATCGTTAGTGGTTAGAACAGTAGCTACCTGGCCATCTTGTGTTATTAAATCCAGAATATTTTCAAGATATTTATCGCCTGAAGTTATTAAAGTGGCCTGGTCTAGGCTCTCCGATAGCACGCTGTCTGGTGTGAGTATAGTCTCTCTCAGTACCAGCAGATTAAACGAAAAAGGTACCATCACCTCGTTACCCGCAGATAAATCCTGCGTTAGATTCGTTATCCAGCCAGTAACTACTTTATCGTCATAAATAATCTGAGTGGGCTCTCCATTAGCACTGGCTACCGAGCCCCTAAGTACTTGTTTATATAATTTACTAAATAGCTCCCGCCAACGAGCGTTAGGAGAGTTGAATAATATACCTGAGAACCCATAGGCTACGGGAGATTGTCCGAAAAAAGTAGTATGACTGGTATCCCCTTGTAAGGGTGTAGATTGCACCTTCTCCGTTCTAGACTCAGATACTTTTCGCAGTAAGAACCCTATATACGATCTACCATCCCCAGAAGCTGTCTCTGTCACTTCTCCTACAGTGCTACTCTTAACTTTGTCATAGTCTTTGAAGTATATACGCGCCAAGGATAATATGCTGGCTTTACCATCTCGCCCAGCTGATATATTGTACTTGGGCAGTAGAGCAAGCCCTAGCTTGTTATACGGAGTATACTTCTTTAAGCTATCATTTTTCATACTGTGTCCTCCTCAGAAGGCGTGCCTTTGAAGCTAGCAGTAGATAAAACCCCTTTTTGATGTACGACACTAAGGCTCCTGACATGTATAGGCTCTAAATAGGATACATACTCTCCCTTAACCCTAATATCCGTCAACATATGCTCTATGTTCAAAGCTAAGATGTTTAATGCGGTACAGGGGATTATCTCCTGCTTTATTAGACTATCATCAGTAAACGACATATACATTTATCCTTTAGCACTAGTAGCTAGCGCCTGTAATCTACTCTGGGCGGATTCTAACTGCCCCTTCGCCTTCTCTGGCGTCATAGTTAACGCCTTAATTACTTGGGCAGTAGCAGCTATCATTTCATTAAAACTTTTAATAGTTGTTAAAGTAGGGTCTTCCGCAGTTTTACCCCCACCAGCGCCTCCCTTACCCGCTGCGTTTCCTTCCATAATTTTAAATAGCCCCGCCCGGAATTGCTCCATGGAGTCTGCGCTTCCTCCTCCTCGCTGCACAGTGTCTCTAAATAGCTTTTTAAGCTCCTCCTTTTGGGTTTCGTCTAAATTATCGCCTAGCTTCAAAGATAGTGCTTCATACGCTTTAGCATAATTAGTTTGGCTGCCCCCCTCTCCATAAAATGCTGCCAGCGCCCTTTTACCAACTCCCTTTTCGTTTATCACCGTCATTTTCTTTCTTACTTGATCTGCATCCACCCCTAAGAAACCCTCGTAGTCTGAGTCCTTTACCATACCTATAAAGTTATCTAAAGCCGCCTGATTTTTTATTCCCTCCGCGTTATCTAGTAGCTTGTCTAGTGCCCCAACTACCTTCTCCTCCCCTGCCCTATCCATAGCGTCTGTTCTAGATGCGTTCATTAATGCCTGCCTCGCGGCGGTAATAGCTTGCTGGTCTTTTGACCGTAGCAAAGCTCGTATCTTCTTTTTTTGTTTACTATCTAGGCCAGCTCCTGCATGCCTAAAAAACTCTTCGTCATCCATTTCTTCTAACGCAGCGTAATTGTAATCAGCACTACGAGCAAACTGATCTGTAGCAGCGCTAAATATATCTTTAAATGCGTCCCTGCCACCTAACAGCTTAACTCCTTTTGATAAGCTTAGAAGCCTTCTCTTAGCGTCGTCTTGGTCTGCTGTCTCTATCTGTCTAGACCCCTGTCCGTAGAGAAAATCCTTAGTGCTCAATATCTCTCTATTATCATTCCAGTCTACAGACCAAAAACCAACTCCGGCCGATTTATTCATCCTTATCTTTTCTGTATCTCGGGTAGAAGACTCCCATAAAACCTTATTAAAATCTACCGCATTAAAAACAGACCCCGGAGCGCTAAAGGGATTAGGGCCTCCAACAGCCTCCGTTGCAAACTCAGATATAGTATATTGTGCATTTGTGTTTTTTTTAGCTGCCTGTATAGCCGCTACCCTAATTTTTTCACCCTTTTCGCCTTCTAACTGTGCCTCGCTGAACCCAGAATCCAGTAGTACCTGCTTAAGTCCAGAAGTAAATCCTCCTTCAAACAAAGTACCTCCTTCTTTGCTGTCATAAGCTGCTAATATGCTTGTTGCGGTATGTAATTTAGACATATTAGCGGCCCCGCCCTCCCCTTCTGTGAGGTCGCTATAGGCACTGACCTCCCTATTAGCCCTAGAGAGAAGCCCAGTAATACTCTGATTATTGACCTCTCTCATGGCTACCATTGTACCAGCAACAAACTGCCCTGTTATATCCTCATACATCCCACCTTCATCTTGTTTAGCTTTTAGCTGTGCACGTAGCCTCTTAGATATATTCTTTGGCGCATTAATTAGTGCAGGTCCTACAGCCTTCCCTAACCTAGACTTTAAATACCTAATATCTATCTTATCCTGATTACCAGTAAAGTACTGCTCTGCTTCATCTATTTGTTCCGCAGATAAGTCCGTTAAGTCATTAGAGAAAGTATTTGTAAGTAGCGCGGCTAGTCCCTCCTTATTCCCAGCATCAAAAGACCAAAACCTCTGACTTTTATTTAAGCTAGTAAGAAATCTCTTACCCATCAATGTCTCATCAAAATCGGGTGCTTCCTGTAGTTTCTCTAAATAATCTTCGTATCCTCCTATATCGTGAAACTCTGTCTCCTCCCGCAGCATCTCCATCTCCGCTTTAGCGCCTCTATATGTATTATACCCTCTAGCGGCAGAAGAAGCCCCATAAACAGGGTTACTTGACCTGCTAAACCGGCTATCTACGCTAGAATCAAACTGCGCTAGAGTTATGTCCCTACCTACAGAGGACCTATATACTCCTACTGCTTCTTCCTTCATCCTTTCAGATAAGTTAGCGGTTATATTAGCAGCTATCCTACCATGACTCTCCGCCGCAGTAGCAGTTCCTTTGCCCGAGTACACCTTTCCTCTAGCTACTATTTGAGCATGGTACTCCATATTTTGTCTCTGCGCGGTCTGTGTTCTAGTAGCCGCAGACTTCTCGTACTGATTGGCCTGAACCATTAACGCGTCCGCCCCTGCCTGTCCATGCTGCTCTACAAGCACTGCACGTACATCCATCTTTCTCCTACCAGCTTCCACCATAGCATCTCGTAATATAAGGTTCATCCGTTGCTCTGGATCTAAAGACTGTGCAGCTTGTGCGTTTAAGTCATTTAAATTCATCTGAAGCGCACTCTTAACCAAATTACTAGATATCCCCGAAGCGGAAAGCAGTGTAGCATTATCTCCAGAATATAGGTTCTTCATCCTCTTAAGTGCGGCTCTTTGGGCTCCTCTCCCTACCTGCAGATCCCCTATAGCCGCGTCATCAATTTCAAAGGCACCAGTAGTAGGGTCTATAAACATAGACTGCCCCACAATACTATGAATGTTCCTCTGAGTGAACCTATTGTGGGCGGCATTTAAAGTATTAGCAAATTGATCTCTAGACCCTACCTTCTTTACTTGTCCTGCTGTTAGACCGCCGTAAGAACTACTAACAAAGGCATCATTAAATAGGGCAATATCGGCTCCTGCTACAGTGCCCAGACCCGCGGACTGGCTCATCGCAGCTCCCTGAGTCATAATAGCTCCTACTTGTGCTATAGACTTACCCGACACCTTGGCGGCAGTTATTAGTCTCTTTCCTATATCCATATTGGCGAAATCAGAACCAGACATATCTATGCTCTCAGAAATCCTCTGGAGCTCCATAGCATCCTGCGCGGATATACCTGAACTTATGTCCATTATCTTCTTAGTTACGGTAGCTAACTGGCGCATTCTAGAACCTAGCTGCCCTAAGCTGCCCCCATGTCCCTGTAGCATCCCGCTCTGCGCCGCCATAGAATTCAAGCCATGCATGTCAGAGCTGGACATCCCTGTAGCAATGCCTGTGTTCTCCAACATGGAGAGGTACTGCATAGACCCAGTTTCACTCGTACGTCCTGTTACAGCGTTCATGATTCCTGGGGTGCCTGCGCCTTTCATAACCTGGCGCACACCGTTAATATCCGCCATCCTATTCTGGTACCCCCGATAGAAGGAGTCTCCTCTCTCCATTGCATAGTCGGCGGCCATAAGTCCGGCACCTACAGCCATACCAGCCCATCCTAGAGGGTTCCATATCTGCGTAGCAGATGCCCCCATAACCATAGTGGAGATACCCGCCAGCGTGCTTACACTCTTCCCTATGTTAATGCTATCTCTAGTACCTCTGGCTGCCTGCTCCGCCGTATATGTAGAATACATATCAGCGTTATGTATCTGTGTTTGGTAGAACCCCTTAGTGCCAGTATACGATTCGGGGGACATAGCGCCCCCGTAGGAGGAGGCAGCGTCGCCCAGGGCAGACCTACTCATGTTCATAGCATTAAACGCAGGATTATATATCTGAGACACCCCAGGAGTTATTAGCTGAGGTGCCACTCTTCCATTATCTTGCATGTGCATGGGGATATTATGGAGGCTACCAGAAACCTCATTAAATATACCTTTTCCGGGGTCATACATCTGGGAGTCCTTCTACGAGCTTTATTACATCGGCATCACTAATCTTAGACTTATCGGTACGAGAATTCCCACCTAATCTACTATTTAAATCGTATGCTCCATGTTTATGTACAACCATATCATACAGATCCGCTAAATCTTTGCCCACAGAACTTATTAGCTCTGGCTTTCTGCTCATTTGGGCGGACAGGGTATTTAATTGTACCATCAAAGACTTCCAAGATCTTATTCTCTCTCTATGTATCATCTCCTCTAGTATGCAGCTTCTAACGCTACCTCTAGGTGGCAGTTCGACCCCTCGTAATAGAAGTTCCGCTCTGGCACTACCCCAAGAGGTCTCTAAAAATTTTCAAGAGCTCGGGCATCACAGGCCAGGCTTACCTTCTCGTCAAACCTACCCAAAGTTTGAGTTATAGCCAGGAATATAGGCTGAGGTAACGCCGAAGTATAATTCCAACGTGCCTTCCACTCTTGGTCAAGTAACTCCCTATTGTCATCCGTAGGGTACGTATGTGGGAAGCTCTCAGATCCAAAGCTGCTCAGACTAGCCGCCAGGTTAATTCTGCTCACTAGGTGGGTAAGTACAGCATTATTGTCTGGACGTAACTCCCGTAACATCTCGATAAGCCGGTCTCCGTCCACCGTAGAGCGGGTACGAATCTTAAATACTCTTCCAGCTATCTTGTAGCTCTCCTCATAAAACCCCCTACTCATAACAGAGTCCAACACCACAGCCGCGTCTCTCATGTTTAATCCGAAAAGTTCACATTCCTGCCGCCACATGGCTATAGGCGTGTTATAGTTTTCAGAGACAGCTTCTTCTACGCTGGCGAGGAAATCCTCTTCAAGAGTACTCTCAGGCTCTTGGTCTGTGGGGTCTCCCTCACTACTCTTTTTAAGAATAGCGTCAATATCAATCTGGCTTCCGCCTAGGTTGAGAGAGTTAATATCTGTTATTTTACCGCTCATTACATGTCCTTTGGAGGGAAAAAATGTACAACAAAGACCTGAATACACACATAGAACAAGACATAGCACTAGAGGAAGCTCAGGACATAGGGAGTCTAGATGAAGACCCCTCAGAGATCAACAACAAACAAGAAGAAAATATATCCGTCACCGAAATAGAGTACCCAGACCTAGATGATGTGGAAACCCACCTATAATCTACCCTAGATACTTACCAGCAGCTAAACCACCTGTAAGACCGCCTGCCGCTCCAAATCCGGACATCAATATTTGGTCCGCTCTTAGAGAGTCCAGGGTCTGGTCCGTCCCTTTGTACGCATCAATAGCAGCGCCTATCCCTTTTCCTAAGTACCCGCCAGCCATACCGCCGCCTAAGGCGCCAGCAGAAGCTATAGCAGCTGCACGAGGGTCCATACCTCCAAGGTAAGTACCGCCAGCAGCACCAGTGAGCATAGCCGCCCTAGCAGCGTTCTCTATGGTTGCGTAGTTCATTGGGTTATAGGCTGAGTAGGTCCCGCCGTCCTCCGCTCTGGCCGCTTGTCTCAACATCCCTGGCATAGCTGCTGCATTTGTTAGCTGATACCAAATACCTTTGTCTAGTATACTCTTGCGGTAATCCGCTGTATCTTTATTTCTGGATAGGCCAGCAGTCCCTAAGCCTATAGAGTCAGCAACTGATCCGGCAGAACGCCGCTTTTTCTTTTTGTCTTTTTTCTTCTTAGACAATTTGATAAACGCATCGTCCAGAATCAGTGTTGCTAGCTTATTCACAGAAATAGTCCTTTATGGCTTAGCTATAAGCACCGGCAGCGAGACCGCCACCGAGCCCACCGAGAGCACCACCACCAGAGATTAGTCGGTCAAGATTTTCCTTTCCAATACCCCCTCGCGCTGCTCCACGGTACGCGTCAATAGCGTTGCCAAGACCACGCCCTAAGTTACCACCGACCATACCACCGCCTAAGGCGCCAGCAGAAGCCATAGCAGCTGCACGAGGGTCCATACCGCCAAGGTAAGCACCGCCAGCAGCTCCACCGAGCATACCAGCCCTAGCAGCGTTCTCCATGGTTGCGTAGTTCATTGGGTTATAGAAAGCCTTAGTGCCCCCTTCGGGATGCACTCCAGCCCCTACACCTATCTGCTGATTATGGCTCAGTCCCTGTCCGCCAAGACCAATCAGCTGACGAATCTCATTCTGGCGTTGTAGCTCTGCCATAATAGCGGCGTTGCCTGCGAGGGAAGGCTTCTTCTCCTCGTCGCCCTCTGCCAATTTTACCATGGCTGCGTATCGTCCTTGTTGGTAAGCTGCGTTTAATTCTGCTTGCTTAATCATTTTTCTATATTCCTTATAGTGATGGCGGGGCGGGAAAACGCAGCGCCTTGTTGGTATCGTAGAAGATAGACTCGTCCTCTATTTATAACAAGTCAAAAAAAATATACGTCTACTTTTTCTTTTTGTCCAATTCTTTAAGCTTATCTCTAATATAATCTTTCGCGTTAACTAGGTCCGTATCTCGGGTTTTAGTGCCTTTAAGTACATCCCTAGCCACCTCAGATTGTCCTTTATAGGTTTTGTAAGCGCCGTATAATCCCCCTAAAGCTGTTCCAGCATATAGAGGTAAGGAGGAGTCTCGCTGCTCCTTAGTTTTGCCCAAGTAATTATTAAGTACATGTGCTGTTAGGCCTAACCCCATACCATACGTCATGGTTGGATCTATCCAGGTGTCGGCACGCTTTCCGGGTAGATCGTAGGGGTCAATTCCCCTATCGGCTAACTGCTTCCCGTACTCCAGTATCATCTTCTCATTGCCTAGCCTAGACGCGCCCATAGCCCCTCCACGTAAAAACAGGGGCATCAATAGAGGTGCTGCCCTAGTGGCGGTTTTACACATGCCTGAAGACAGAGACTTAAATCTCGCATTCAGAACTACCGTGGCTACTTCAAACATAATCACCCTTATGTGGCATAAGAATTAGCAATACTGCACCTTACATAATGGAGACATTGATGCGATTAAACAAGGATATAATTACACACTGGAACAACTTGGGGCATTTCGCCGCTAACCTGTTCAAATTCTATCTCAGTCCTTTTTTCGTTGCCTGGGCCGCAGCTTGGGTACTATACTTAGAAATAGAAGACCAATACTTACCAGTAATCTTCCATGGAATCGTATCTATAATACTGTATAAATGGACTAAGGCTACTCTGCCTAAGTGACCCTAGGAGAAATAAGAAATGTCCCTACAAGAAAAAATGGCTATGGCCTACCAGCTTGGGGCTTCCCAGGCTATAAAAACTGCTGCCCCAACCCAGCAATTCCAGCAGGACTTTCAACAAATGCGGAATGACGAGGGTGCCCGCAGAAGAACTAGGGGGGCGATGCGTCTAGGAGGGGCCGCAGGTCTGGGGTACGGTGTATATCACGGCCTACAGCCCAGTAAGGCTTTTAGCAGTGCAAGAGAGGCTCTACACTGGAGTCCTTTTCTTCCTAATTATGAATACCCAGTTAAAGATCTTATAAGACACGCAGAGGCCGGCCCACAGAGAGCTGGTACAGCAATGAGAAGGAGCCTGTCGCAGTCTGCTAGATCAATGCCCACAAGAGCTATGCAGCATATTAAGGGTATAGGTACTGCATACGGGTCTGGTGGTATCCGTAATGCCCTAACTCACATGGGAGGTTCCCCCTTAGCTAAGGGGCTAGGCGCTGCTGCTGCAGTAGGCTTAGGCTACAAGGGCTTATCTGGGATTGGTAACTGGATGCAGGGAGATTAATCCTCTCGCCTATTAAGCTCCCGCTCCAGGTAGTTAAGAGCTTTCTCTAGATCTAC
>Ga0098033_1001195_pt1 | contig 10800 bp, 8 predicted proteins | sample 1_EtaG_FD_75049 | JGI IMG/M metagenome (GOLD analysis project Ga0098033, IMG submission 75049) | Marine viral communities from the Subarctic Pacific Ocean - 1_ETSP_OMZ_AT15124 metaG | ecosystem: Environmental > Aquatic > Marine > Oceanic | place: Pacific Ocean | collected 2015-01-07
CATGGCATCTCGACTACCCTGCCCGGCTGCCATAGCCTCCGCGGCTGCCATAGCCTGCAGTTGAGATTTCATACGCTCAAGGTCCGCTGGCGGTATCATTGGGCCCGTATTGCGTGCCGGATCATTCCAGTAATCGTCTGCGGGACGCATTGGCACCCCTGGGTCTGGGCGTATTGAGCGCAGGTCCGGTGGAGCCTTCATTGGCGGCGGTGGTGCTGGGATGGTATCCAGCGTCTCCTGCGGAGGCCTCATTGGCGGCGGTGGTGCGGGGCGCCCTGGCTGCGGAATAGGTTGCCGCGGCTGCTGAGTAGGTGCCCCCTGTGTATATGTTTGCGGAGGAGGTGCGCCTTGCGTGTAAGGCGCACTGCGGACCTGCGGACGCGGAGTAGGTGCGCCTTGCGTATATGCTTGCTGTGGAGGTGGCGCCTGCTGGGCCTGATATGGAGCCGGGGGCCTTCTGCGGGGCCTGGGTTGGGGCTTTCTTGGTGGCATGATGTTCTCCTATATGGTGAAGCGTTCCGGCGCCAGGTTATTGACCAATCCCATTTGATCGCCACGCTCCATGAGCTCGTCGATCAACTTGGGGTCCAGGTAGGGCGATGCGCCTGTGCTCCACCTGTTTTCCCACAGCCGAGCAAACTCCCCCGGCCTTGTCTTCAATGCAGGATCCTGCCGTGCGTCCTCAATGAACTCTGGCGTGTTCCAGGGCATGAGGTTCTCATGGCTCCAGTAGACGCACGTCGGGCCTTTCTCATACAGTGGCAGATGCTCGAGGCCGGGAATCTTCTGGCCCCTGGCCTCGTCGGTCTGCGGGTCTGGATCGACCACATCTTCGTAGATGTTCCACAGCAACTCAGACTCTCCATAGAACCCTGCGTAGGTCGTAATGACCCGGATCGAGTAGGGGATCGCCTGGATGGGCTGTAACTCGGTGTAGAGCCGCGCCATCGACTCTCCTGAGTAGGCCCACAACTCGTCGAACACCACCAACGCATTTAATGCCCCAGCCTCCCCGGCATAGTCTGTGGGGATGAACCGGAGTTGATGCGGGCCGGGGTTCGCTTGGCCGACATCCTTGAAGATGATGTTGGCCTCAGACTTCGATCCCACATACCCCTTCTCCCAGCAGTCGTCATCGATCGCCTTCCGATACTGCTGCGGGCGCTTCTCCTTGGCGTAGGCCATGGAGTTCAGCACTCGATCGTACATCCGCAACTGCGCCTGCTCTCTGTCGTTGGCTACCGACAGACAATCACCGCCGTAGGTTCTGGCGTAGGAGTAGGCAATGGCGCCACCCAACTCGGTCTTGCCTTCCTTCTTCGGCGTCGAGTAGACGTACGTCCTGTATTTCAGACTGCCGTCTTCCGTCGGCGTGAACATCCAATTCAGAACCTCTCTCTGGTGAGGCTGCAACTGGATGGGCTTGCCCGTGTCGGGAAGGAGATACTCCTTCTCCATGCACTTGACGATGGGGCAGTCCTCAGTCACTAGGAAGAATCCTATTCAATGCTGCTGACGTGGCAGCCTGTCGAGTGGACGAAGAGATCTGTGATGGAAGCTGAACTGGCCATCCAGTTGTCTTGTCTATAACTCCCAAGGCATCCATTACCGCCTCGCCCATCTTTCCAAGCCGTGCGGCATTCACGTTGCCTTCCCAAGAAGGTATGGTCTTGTAAATGAAGATGTTCTCATCAGGAGGCTTGAAGTATTCGTCTGCGAGGCGAGCCGTGGACACCAACTGGAAGGCGAGCCTTTTCATCTTATCCAGAGATCCTGCCAGATCAGAGGGATCGACGAACGAGGCCAGACCGCCGCGCTCTGTGCCGGCGCCACCAAAGGCTTCACCAGCTGTGGTGAGGTCGCCCAGCATGGCGTCGATGGCCCTGAACTGCTCATACCATTCCACCATCAGAGCCCGCTTCTCTTCCCCGCCAACGCCTTGTACTGTTTTGCCCGTGATCGGGTCCACGAACCCGTCATCGGAAAAGAGCTCCCTCATAAACGGCGAGTCCATCTGATTCGGGCCCTTCTTGGTTAGCTGTGCCCACAGCTTCCTAAAGGCAGGGACGTCGCCAAGGTCGGCATCTCCCATCTCAATCGTGCCATCCATGACTCTACGCAGATAGGCCTGACGGGACTGTTCAAAATCAGCCGGTCCCAAGGCTCGCTTGGCGGCCTGCATGGTTTCGGTATTGAAGAACAGCGCGTCTATCATTTCCTCAGAGCGATACTTTTCCGGGGCGGCGAGAATCTTCTGAACCAAGGGCGCATCCGCATATTCAAATGAGGCCTTCGCCACCTCACGAGCCGCAGTGATCGAGGTCTCGTAGTTCGGATCCAGCCTTGAGGCCTGAAAGTCGATCGCGTCCTGCACTGCGTGGTAGGCCGCGTCAACCTGACGTTTCACAGACTTGTTCTTCTTGTATTGTGAGGTGTCCATCAGGGAACCAATCCTCTTAACCATTCCCCACCAGTAGGTGTAGTCTTGCCTGGGGAGGAACTCTTCTTCCCGCGACCACTGCGAAGCTGGCCCTGACTCCGTCTGGTAGATGGTCTGGAAATCGTCGGCGCCCTCGCGAGTATGGGTCATCGGACCAGGAGTAGTTTCGCCCCTGACGGCGCGGGTCTGCATAGTGTGCTTTTCTCGAGCCTCATCCCAGAACGACTTGAGAAGCTTCAGCGGTGGGGGGGTGCCCGAAGGGGCCTTCTTACCCTCTGTCAGATTTACGCCTCCGGTCTTTCCATCCATCGCACTACGCAGAGAGGTCCACAGATCGGTTTCATCGACGGAACCGTCCTCAAGCAGGCGTCCATACTTCATATTGGGATCGATCTCCACCGTGCCGATCTCAGACTCAGACAGCTTGTCGTAGTGCTGACGAGTCCGTAAGCGCAACTCAGCCCCCACGCCGGTCACGCGGTGGTACAAAGCCCGTCCTGCGTCCAAAGAGGATACCGTGCCGGCATTGCCGCCAACCTGGTTGATGAACGTCTCCTTGGCTCTGGAAAGGCCCTCGTGGAGCTGCTTCTGGACGTGCTTGACCCGCGCCATCGCCGCAGCAGACCTCGTAGCCTTCTCTTGGACGTAGGCTGTGACGTTGGAAAACGGGCGAGCGATCGTCGGCACCACCGGCAGGTCGCGTTCTCTGAGCCAGTCAACAACGCGGGTGGCAATTTTTTCGCCGGCGCCAGGCTTAATGAGTTTGTCGATTCCATATCTTCCGGCTCCAACGACCCCAGACACTGCCCCTTCGCCTAAACCTCCAACAAAAAACCCCACTGCGGCACTGGACAGGACGTTCTTCTCCGAGTCGAAAATCGCCTTGCCGCCTTCTACTGCCCCGGCTTCTGCCGATCCAGCCAAAAGCCTGCGCCCCCATGTTTTTGATGTTCCCATGAGTTTTTTGCCAAATAAGCCTCGAGCGGTTTTGTAGGGCCCAGCGATCTCGCCAATAAGCTCGCCAGCATTGTAGGCCATGGACTTTTGATCCCTGTCGCTTAGACCAGGATTGCCCATTGCCCGATCGATAGCGTCCACAGCATATTCAGATGCGCCTAAAGTAGCGCCGGAAGTTACTCCCATGCCCGTTTGGCGTGTAAGGTCATATCCAGCCCCAAACAAGCTCTCCGACGCACCGGAAATGGCCTCAAACGGCTCTGCAATCGCAGACATTACCTGGTTGGCCCAGTGGGGGTCTTCCTCGACGATGTACCCGCCTTGGTTAGCCACAGCCCGCCCGACCTTCTCGTCATCGTAAGTAATGCCGGGGTTTCGCCTTTTGATCGCTCTGCCCAAAGCCACATAGGTCGCAAAGCGTTGCGGTTCTGGTTCTGGCTCTACGGGTTCCATCCCCATCTGCATGAAAACCTCACTCATGTTCCTCCCCCTATCATGGCGTCAATGTCTTCGTCAGTTAAACTGGCTGGGGGTGTATCCGACTGCAAAGTCGGCCCTTCGCGATCTGCTCCTATACGACCAAGCATTCTGCGCTCTCGCTCTTCGTACTTCCTCCATGCACGATCACGGGCTGCGCGGTCGCCTTCGTATTTGTGGTCCAAGCGGGTGGACCACATCGCGTCCTTACTGGTCCGAGAGAAGTCCTGCAGATCGTTCATCCGCTGCTCGATGACCTCGAGATCGGTGTAGACCGTACCGAACAACGAGTTGTAGAACCCAAGCTCATACTCGCTGATCGCTGCGCCCGTGCGAGACCTCTGCAGGGCATCCTGGGTGTTTTTCAGATGGTAGAGGAACCTGCGGGTCTCCTCAGAAAAGTGCCCCCCGCCAAGATATTCGTCGATGTTCGACCACACGTTGGACAAATTGCCCAGTTCCTTCATAACGATGTCGTTCTGGCCCAACTCGAGGATATGCTGTGCATGATAGATCTGGGCATTGATATTGGTCAGCTTGTCTATTGCAGTTGGATTCCACTCGATTTTCAGTTCGTTGTCAGCCAAGAAAGGCATAGCCGAGGCGACAAACGAATCCGCGTCCTTCTCGTTCATCCCAATGGCGGCAGTGCGAATGGCATCTTCTGCCTCTTCCATAGTCAGAGTGCCTTCTTCGACTCTCCTCTGGGCATCCATGACAGCGTCACGCATCTTCAGGTTGACGGACTGCCAATATCGCGCCTGCACCAAACCCATGCGGTTTTTCTGACGGGTGCCTTCCTTCTGTAGCCATAGATTGTGCTGCAGGAGCATGTGCGCTTCGGCAGCCCCTTGCTGCTCTGGATCCAACTCGAGCGTCGAGCCATCGTTGAAGATCATCAGATTGCCAACGATTCTGGAAATCGTCGGCGGGTCTCCGACCTCTGAATCTGTCGGCATGCCGGAAATCGCACTCCATGACCACGAACCGTCGTCGTTCGTGACGACCATACCCCCGTCTTTGTAGAAAGGATCCATTGTCGGTGGTACAAAGCCAGGGATAGCAACCAACTGACCATCTTGGAGCATATACCCTTCGGGGATTGTTCCCGTCCTCGGCTCAGAGACAAAGCCAGGGATAGGAATCAACCTGTTACCGTCGAACATGTACCCTTCGGGGATTGTTCCCGTTTTCGGATCAGGCTGCGAAACGGCAGTCAGTTCCCCTAGGCCCGCCCCGGCACTACCCAACTCATCCATCATATAAGAAGGAACAGTGCCTCCTCTGCTGGCGATGTCTGAAGCAGTGTTAAACATGCGATCCAAGGCAGCTTGCCTCTGCTTCTGCTCAAACGCCGCCTGTCGGGCCGCAGTCTGCCGCTTGTTCTCTTCTTGCTGCAACAGCCGTCCTACAGCTGCGCCGGATCGAGAGGACGCACCACGCATGATGTCAGAGAGGACGCTCATGCGACAGTGCCTCCTCCACTGGGTGTGCCTGACAGTGGCGGGCCAGATGCGCCAGGGACACCATCGTCACCGTCTCGTAGCCAATACGGTAGCATGTCCATGGCCCATGCCCCGGTAGATTGTGCGAGTCCCGGTTCGCCCTGCTGAGAGCCGAAGTTGGGCTGGTACGCCGGCGCCGTGTTCATCCCTGCGGTCTGGGCCATCAAGGCAAGAGCTCGATACTCGTCATCCGACATGGCTCTGTCGCTTCTGAATTGGCGATCGTAGAAGTCCATGAACTCCTGCGTCGAGCGGGTTCTCGCGTCGGCACCCTGACCGTAGATCTGCTGCATCGTCTGCAACTGCGGCTGGATGGACCTCTGCATTGTGTCCAACGCCAGATTGGCGGCACCAGCCCGCTGCGTGACGCCGAGGTCAGCGATGGATCGATCCCCAAGGGTGGAGTTCTGAATCCCCCTTGAGTAGAGCCGAGAAAGCTGCTCGTCCCTTTCTAACCGCTGGTCTTCGCGCTGTTGAGCGGCCAACTCCTTCAGGTAGGGGATTTCAGCGTTGCCCTGATACATATCAATGATGTTCTGGTACATCCCCTCCAACTGCGGCATCAGGCGGTTCTCTGGCGGGGCATACTCAAACACATCCCCTTCAGACTCGGGTGCTGCTTCACCCGTAGCGGCGGGGTTGCCCAATACATCAGGGCCCACCGTGTGGCCGGGGCCTGAAATGAGGTTGCCTTGAGCGTCGTAGACGTTGGGGTCAATCACTTCCGTGGGATCCACATACGGCTCTTGCGAGGCGATGTAGTCAGCAACTGCATCTTGCCCTGTCTGTACATCGTAAGCATCCCAATACTCTTGATCTTGCTGATTCCAGATCTCGTTCATCTGCTTGTTAAACTGGTCGATTCCAGCCTGCGCCTTTTCTGGATCTGCGTAGTCTGCCGCATTCATCTGGGTGGGGTCGTATGTCCCTTCCTGAACCATCTTCCACATAGCCTGATCGTCCCACATCGGCTTTTCCTCTGGAGCCGGGAAGCCGCCGCCCTGACCAGTGTAGGCAGCGGATTCGTTCCTCGTCGGGCCTTGGTTCGTGTATTCCCCTACCCCTGTGGGTATTGCATTGATATCGCCTTGGGTGTATTCCCCCACCCCTGTGGGCACATTGATATCGTCACCAGTTAAATCGGGGGATAAAAAACCTCCCCCTTGGCCTGTGTAGGTAGAAGACTCTCCCGAGGCTTCAGGTTGAAGTCCCTGACCGGTAAATGTCGCACCTGCATCTACCGGACCCGTTCCGAGTTGACTCGGAGGGGCCGTTCCCTGCCCAGTAAAGCTCGCGCCTGTGTCCTGAATCCCTGTTCCGAGTTGACTCGGCGGGGGCGAAGGTGGAGGGGTAGTTCCCTGCCCAGTGAAGCTCGCACCTGGATCCTTGATCCCTGTATTTGCCTGCGGATTGGTATCCTTCACTCCTTGGCCTTGGAACGTGGCGGTCGGGCTCTTCTGATCAGGCCTTCCGGCCTGTCCTTCGCCACCCCATGTCGTCTGCGTCGTCGCCATCGGGTTGAAGCCGCCGTGCCCCTGGCGCACGCTTTGATCCACAGGTGAGGACGGAGGTGGAGGCTGGCGCACGCTTTGATCCACAGGTGGACGGGGGGCAAAGTGCTTGGTGTAAATGCCCTGTGCCGCCTCCAGACCACCCGTATTGAAGTTGTTCTGCAGAGCTTCCCGTTGAGACCCTGTTAGACCCGGCAGGCTGTTGGCCCATGTATCGAAAGCGACCTGTCGCGGGTCGGGGCCAGGATCAGACACGCCGTGGTATGGATTAGTGCCCCCACCGGGAGGGCCACCGCCGCTAAGAAGCCACGGAGGAAGACCCAAGTCAGGGGCATTGACATCTCCCTGCGTGTATTCCTGATACGCAGGCGGGGATGTCGCTGGTGGGGGTGTCGCTGCTCCCTGCGTATAGGTCTGATACGCTGGTGCGCCTCGAGCCGCCTGGGGGTTGTAGTAGGATGCCATTAGATTACCCTACCTCCCTTTACTGGACCTTGCCACTCAGAAGCAGCTTCGGCGGCGTCAATTGGATCTGGCTCTGGCTGTGTGCGGCCATACTGATCTACGTAGTTTGCAAAAATCTCATCGAGTCCGGTTAAGCCGCGAGGAGGGGGCGTAAAGTCAGGCTGCTGGCTAACCTCCCTACCCGATTGTGGATCATACGTTGACGATCCGGTATCGTCTCTGCCAAAGGGGATTTCGTCGATCATGTTACCCTCGGCGTCCGTAATGCGGATAACGAAGTAATCGCCACCCATCGGCACCAACTCGCGAAACACTCCAGTCTCCCGCAGTTGCGTGTCCCGATCTACGGAAGTGGCCTGTAAAAGATCTTCGGCGATCGCTGGGTCTGAAACAGATGTGGCGTTTTCAACGATCTCTCTCGGCGCATTGATCGGAGCGTTCGGATCCTCCGGGTAGTAACCCACCCAATTTCCACCTGCTCGAGCTCCTCCATAAGCGTCGTACATCGGGTCGTAGTCTATCGGATTCCAGATATGCTCCCCTGTCGGGTCGAAGCCTTGCAGCGGCGTGTTGATCGGCATGTCGCCAGGCCCCATCACGGCCCCGCCTTCCGAGAGTATATTGGCATCTCGTTGGCTGATCCGCTGCGTGTCGGCTCCGACATAGGCCCAGGCGTTAGGATCTCCAGACTCAGTGTCGGTGCGAGCATAGAGATCGTCAGTCATATAGTCGCCAGGCCCCCACCGCTGCTGGAGTCTATCGCGGTCAGACTGATCTTCTGGTGGCTCTGGTCGTGTGCGGCCATACTGGTCTACGTAATCCGGTTTCATGCGCTCTCTCTGATCGACAAGGCGGTAGAAACCTCCCTTCTCTGGATCCCACTCTTCGCGGAAGAGATCGGAGTCATCGGCGACCGTTTGCGTCTGACCATACGGCCCTACATCCCATTCGCCATAGGAGCCAGGCACGCGACCCTCATCAAACGGCACCTCGGCTTCTTCCGAGGGCATAAGAGGGGGCTCCAAATCCGGCAGTCCTTCGACTGGCGTATACTCCATCGGCCCCCCTGGCTGAATAGTCTGCCTTGCCTGGCCCTGGCCGAACTTCGGCTCAAAGATCCCCCTGCCGTAGAGCATGGGCCGCTCTTTATTCGACATGCGGTTGGCATAGTCAAAGATCGCGTCCGTCGCAGGGGCCATGTACTGCTGCTCCCTGCCGTATCGATCCTTGGCGATGTCCATCGACAGACGATTATACTCCTCCTGCGTCTGCATGTTGCGCTTTTCCTGCGGCGAGTAGTCTCGCCCGCCGCCAAGACCGATAGCGTCCATAAGGCCAGTACGGTCTGCAAGCTCAAGGCCGATGGGGATCAGGGTCTGCCACATAGGGCTATTCCTTGTCTTTTAGCTTCAATAGCGCGTTTTTGGCGCCGAAGAGCTGGTTGCACACAGGGTCTTGTTGAGCGATATAGTTCATGCGCTCATTCAACTGCCTTTCGAGATCGGCGATTTCCTCGTCAATCCCCTCCTTCAAAGGTACAACCTTTTCTTCCTTCTTTGCCTCTGCCATTTTGCCGCTCCAGTTATCCTGCATGATAGGTGCAGGAATGGTTATTTCTTCGGTTTACGTGTGTTGGTCATTTTACGACCCGACCGCTTGGCCTCTTTCTTCGCCGCAGCCTTCCCTGCCTTCGTATACGCGTAATGCTTACCGCCTACCTTGGGCATATCATACCTCCTTATGCGTCAGTGATATCGGATAACTGCGTCACGGCAGTCACAGCTGTATTTGTCACCAACCACGCCTTCAAACCGCCGTACACGGTCGCCACGGTTGTCGCAGCGGGATCAATGTCGGTCATCTTGAAGCGGTCCACATGGATGCTCTGGAGGGTATTGTCACCCTCTTCCGGCACGTCCGCAAATACATCGATGTCTGCCGTGAGATACCATGTTTCTGGATCACTCTCGCGGTTCTTCGAGATTGATATTGACCCCAGCCGCACGTAGGCATTGGTGGCCGACAGTTCGCCCCGCATCACGGGACACGTAAATCGAATAGCCATTTCAGTTCTCCAGTCGGTTCAGCCGCTGCTCCAGCAGGGCATTCTTGGATCTTAGTTGGTCGATCTCAGAAGTGAAGTCTTCCTTCATCTGCTGGATCTCGACGTGCGTCTGCCAGATTGCTCCGTTCATAAGGCGGGTGTGCTGAGTCAGATTAATCATTCCGCGAAGACCGCGAGCCTCCTCTTCGTCAGAGCAGTATCCAACAATTCCCGCTGCGACAAGATCATCCTTGTTGTAGCGAACTTGCTCATCCCACCTTGTACGAATGACCTCCGCAGGAGAGAGAGTTATGTCCATTGTGCGGCACAACTCGGCATCGGCGTGACTATCGAATGCAGAGGCACCGCTATCATACAGGATGTCTCCATCCTCATCTACGAGAAACAGTGTGGCTATACCCCCGCCACGCTGGCACTCCACCCCAAAGACGTTGCCGTCCGCTTGCACGTCCGCAACAGTGCCAGATCCATCATGCTCCGAACCCGAAACCATACACAGAGCCTCGGCCCCGTTAGTCTTACCGGTGTCTGCATATCCACCGACAGCAGTAAGCTGGAGGTTAGAGCCGCCTGCTACGTCTTCCATTAGGGATGTGATCTCAAGCCCGCCGTAATCGACATGCTTCTTCTGGAACGCAGCGAAGGTGTCAGTTTCATGCGACTTGCCCCCACCACCAACAGTTGCCCCTGTGTATCCGTGGGCAATGTCGCTATTCTTGAGAGCGATAGCCTCTTCGTCATCATTCGGTCCCTGATTGATCGTCAGGCCGATGGTCATGTTGCCGTTGGCGGTTTCGTTTAGGAACAACAGCCCATTCGGATCGAGATTCATTGCGTCGGCGGTGAATGTGGTCCCTCCCTGTGCCGACGATGGGCTGAATGTGAGGCTATCCGCAAGATGTGAAACTGATCCAATTTGCCAGTTTGTCTGTGAGTCAGATCCGGCAAACTGTAGCTTCGCTGACGTGTTAGACGAGTCATCGCCCAAGCGCAGAATCGGACTCGCCGTGCCGACGTGGAGGTCTACGGCAGGAGCAGCATTTCCAATCCCAACGTTCTGCGACGAGTCGATCCGCATGGCTTCGGTGGCCTGTTCCGCGAGGGGTGCCGTTGTGGAAAATACCATGCGTCCCGGCATATCTCCGGTTCCCGGTGTCCCATCCACACTAACCATAAGCGTTGCTGCTTCTGATGCGTAATCCGTTCCGTCATCGGCATTCCAGCGTATGCCACCAAGGGACTCACCGCTGGCCACAGTGGTAAACGAACCGATAGTCGCATTACCTGACTTCAAGAACTGAAGACTGAACGAGGCCGCATCAGTAGTAGACCACGAACCAAGGACGGCACTTACGTCAGCAGCACCGCCGCTGGTTCCGA
>Ga0098033_1001199_pt1 | contig 10788 bp, 3 predicted proteins | sample 1_EtaG_FD_75049 | JGI IMG/M metagenome (GOLD analysis project Ga0098033, IMG submission 75049) | Marine viral communities from the Subarctic Pacific Ocean - 1_ETSP_OMZ_AT15124 metaG | ecosystem: Environmental > Aquatic > Marine > Oceanic | place: Pacific Ocean | collected 2015-01-07
TCTCCCATCTAAAAAGTTAACAAAATTGTCTAGAACACCCGTAGCACAAAATAAACCATATGCCTCATTGCTTGCAGAGGAATCAGGAATATAACTTAAACCTAGCTGAACATCTGGTTGGTTAAAAAAATCTCTCGAAACAAACTCTTGAGCCCCAACTTGTTTTAAATTTTGTCTTGGAAAACCCACTGAATAGTTGCACGATTGAACAGCATTATATAAATTTAAATTAGTTTCAGTTTCATGAAACGCTGTATCGCTGTCCGTCATCGCCACAAAAGAATTTGGGCTCTTTAATATGTTTCTAGACATTTTAATTAATTAAGTTGTATCTTCAAGGTCCGTGTGTCCAATGGCTACACAGAGGTCGTAAAGGAGTCCCCCTAAAGTTTCTGCTTGGGCGGTAGTTAGCCCCGAAGTTATTCCTGCGGTAGAGACATCCCCCTCGGTATCGTCACCCCAGATGTAAATAGGGTTCGTCGGGGTTGTCCCCACTGTGCCCACAGCTAAGGTTGTGTTTTCTGCGACTCTTCCCCCCGCGATTCTCGTAAGGGATGCGTCACCTACCTTCCTAGAGCCAATAAACACTCCATCTCGTTCATTTGTTGTTCCATCACTAATAAAAAGCTTTGTGGCGAAACTAGCTCGCCAAGACACTCCATACCCTGGATCACCAGCCTCTTCAGATTTACCTAGTGAGAAATTTTGAGTGGAACTGTGGTATGAGTTAACATATCCAGCTGTGTGGGCAGCACTCATGTTCGTGCCAGCGAAAAAAGCCCCACAGTTCTGCTCGTCTATTTCTAGAGCTGTCATTATTGTAGGAGTGTCTACAGATCCCACAACCATCTTAGCATCATTATCGAAGGTGGCATAACCAAGACCATCCGAATAATCAGGCGGCTCATCAACCCACTCGTCCTTCGTTGCGGTCGGATTTATTACATCACGCGATGCGGCGGCTAGATTAAAACCCACAAGCCACATTCTTATGATTTTTGAGGATAGACTCTCGGTGGTGAGTGCATTAAAGAAGTCTGAGATGGCGATCTTCTGGTGGGGGCTGAATTGGTATACATCATTCGTTTCGACCGCATCAATATATGCCTGTGCGTCTGCATTAAGGGCTGTGCCCTGAAGAGCCCTTGGTACCACTCCCAGAGGATCTTCGACAAGCTCCACGGTTAGATTATTAGAATTAAAAGAAGTCCACGTATGGGTCCAGCTTGGACAATAGTAAACCTTCGGCCTATTATAAACAGAGGGAATTTGATGTTCGAATCTTCTGTATCCCCCTTTGTTTTCTAAAAATTGAAGCATACACCTTGTCTGATGGTCTGATATATTGCTGTAAGTATAGCTCATGTTAAACGTAGCAATATTGTCGTTTGTCTTTAAGCGCTGGGTAAAAGAGTTTTTATAGCTCAAAACATCTGCTTTAATTTTTACATCGTTTTGCGTTCCAATGTCAGGCTCAAAGAAAAACTTTTGCGACCACAGAGAGGTCGCCCCTGTGGGGCTATTTGCGTCAGAGGATGTATGATCTCCGCTACAATAATAAAAGTTCTCCAGCTTGTTACCATTTATGGTATCGTCTGAGTTTAAACCAAAATAAGCCACATCATACTTTTTGTAAGATACGGATCGAGCCCAATTCTGAAACGGGACGTTAGCAAAGTTGCCGTTTTTCCAGTTTAATAAAGTGGGAGCGCGAGAAACAGTAATGTTCGATGCCACTTCGAAGCGCTGATTGTTAATAAAATTAACCCCATAATTATCGCAAAACCCTGAAATGGTTTTATAAATTCCAGTGTTATCGGGAGCAAATTCTATAGGCAAATGGCCTGACTGGCTCTCAAAAAAGGCTACAAGTCTTTGTGCATCTGATTCATTGACCTCGTATCGAAGCGAAAACTGAGCGCCCAAACTATTAATCGATAAAGGTATTAAATTATAATAAAAATCATCAGTAACATAGCTGTGATTTGATCCTTTAAACTCAACCTTCGAACCGTAAGAAGGGGTAATAGAAAGGTCCGCTAATTCAGAAGGGACCGTAATCCCTGAAATATTGGTATCCCTATTGTAAAATAAACTTTCGCTCATGAGTGACCCACATAGTTAAGAGTTAAACGAACCGATCCGTCTGCTGAAGCACTTAGCTGCTCGCCTACTAGTGATGCTTTCGGGATGGTGAGAGACTGGAGAGAAGTTCCGTCTCTCCCATTAATAGTAAACGAAACAGTTTTTTCTTCTTTTCCCGTCGTCAAAAAATTATACCCGCTCTCTAAAAAAACGTCGTCTACTTCTAACTGCACACTAGCGGTATATTTAATAGGGGGTATATATTTAACTTCAATAGGGGTTTCGGAACCTAGTGTATAGCAAGGCTTTCTCATCACCTCTAAAGCATAATCAAAACCAATAACCCTGTTGGTGGTAGTATTGTCACACGTAGCGGTTATGGAGCCTTGGCTTGGGACATATATCGAGAAAGTTCCCGCTCCCGAAGCGTTAATTCCGCTTCTCATTTCGTCATAAACTACCAACGAAGAATTAATTTTGGGGATAGACCCAACCGCACAATTAACCGAATAAGAAGTTAAATACCCACTCTTAAATCCATAAGATTCATTATTGTCGTAATTAAAGCTTCCTGTAACAATGTGGTTGGCTCCCGTATAATCCAAAAGTGGGTCGTTAAAAAGCAAATTACGAGATAAAGAAACCGTTTGAGAGGTGGGTCCACCAATAGTTGTTACCCCTTTTTGATAACCCAAAAGGTTTGTGGTGTTGGCCGCGTTATTGTATCCAATCTCTATTGAGGTTACCCCAGACAGCTCCGCACCATTTGGGTTCCACCTTACTGGAATAAAAAAGTGACCTTCGTAATTTAACTTTGATCCAAACATCTTTTATACCCTTCTCAACTCAATAAACCGCCGAGTCTTTGTTCTTCTGCAATAATTTGCCTTACACTGTCTCCAAGCCTAGCGGCCAAGTTCTGTTGTTGCTCATCTCCATTAGTGTCTTGAGTTTCGGTCCCGTCAGAATTGATAGTAATATTGATAACGGTTTCACCGCTTCCCCCTAAGTTATCACCAAGGTTATTAATAGCATTTACTATGGCACCGTCGTCGCCACCTCTACCACCCCCAGAGCCAAAATCAACGGGAATTGATCTGCCGTCTGGAAGAGGCACGACCGCTTCATTGCTGGCCCCTTCTCCCATAAGTGCCATAGTTGGCTGTGTAATGACGCCGCCATGCTGAAAACGCAGCACTCCCCCTTGGCCACCGCGACCGAGATCGGTGCCCATCTGTTCTTCCATTTTCTCTATCCGACGACTCAACCTTTCGATAACGTTAGCCGCTCTTACTTCAGGCCGAGATGATGGGAGGTCTCCCACGGGATTACTAAAGTTCAAAAGACCCCCAAATTTTTCGCCCTCATATTCATAGCCCATAAGGCCAGCCTTCGCCGCACCAAAAAGCCTCTTGGACGCCTTTATATCCTTGCCTTGGGTTCCCTTCATATATTCGCTAACCCCCTTCATGGCTTGATTAATTCCCACCGAAGCAACCGCCGCCATTACAGATCCCAAAAAGGCTTTTTGGGCCTCTTTATTTTGTTCTTCTACTTGCTCTTCATATTGGATTTGGCGAGTGTAGAGTCCGAAGGCCTCTTGTTTAGATTGCTGCTCTCTCTGGAATAATGGGCTATTACGCCTTCCAAACATGGTTAACGCTGCGCTTTGAGGTTCTAAGGATGCCGATCCGAATCCAGCACCTTCGCTAAATTTACCTTGCAAACCAGTAGTGAAAGACTGAGTAGCGAAATCTAAAAGATTTCCCTTTCCCTTTATGGCTCCCTGTCCATAAGTTCCTGGGGTAAAGAAATTTCCTCTTCCGCTCGGAGACGGGCCTCTTCTGGGGTGGAACTTTCCTCCGCTTGCCATTTGCCCGATATTTCCCCTGTTGAGATCCTCTAAAAATCTCGCGCCATATTTCTTTACAGCATCTCTTCTTACAACAAATTCGCCATCTTCTAATAAAGTCGGTATATCGTCTCTCCCTCCAGAACCGCCCGTAACGGCTCCTCCCCGATGAAACCATCCTATGTCCTGTCCTCCTCGTTGATCTCCCAGCAAGCCCCCAAACAAACCAGACGTAAGCTGATTAAAAGCCGCCTCCATGTGGGCCTTAGCCATCGTTGTAAAGAAAGTCGTGGCGGCGCTTCTTAATGTGTCTTCCAAGTCTTCTCCCTTAGCAATTGAATCCACCAAACCATCAGACATTGTTTTGGCAAATTGTGTTGCCCCGTCCACTAGTTTGGTGGTTAAGTTGTTTTGAATTTCCTCCTGAGTGAAAACAAAGGCGTTCTCTAGTTTTTTACTCAAGCTGTCATTTACCCCGAGCCTTTTCTTTTCTAATTCGAGAAGCTTTTGTTGGTTTTCTACTGAATGGTCGCCCGTTGCATTCATTTCTGCCTTCAGAGCAAATATCTCGTTGAGAACTGGAATTTGTCGCAAATATGATCTAGATTCTGCGGCAGTTGATGACAAGAATGCTTGATCCTCCAAGCCCTGAATAGCTCTTTTCTCCGCTCCCGCTGCAATTCCTTGTTGAGCATACTCTTGTGCGGTCAAACCCTGACCAGCCAGCGCTTGTAATCGTGTATTTTCCTCCTTATCTCGGACGTTTTGTAAAATATCCCCAGCACTAGTTACCCCAAACCCTTGGAACTTTAAGTCCTCTGCTCCCTGCGCCAGATTAAACACAAAATCCACAACCTGTTTTTCAAAGGTATTAAGATAATCAGCTCCCTCTGCAAGGGCATTTGCAATGTCCTTTATTTCTTTTTTCATTCGTAGACGAGCCAACTTTAGGGTATTTGCCAAGTCATCCGTTTGAGGAGTGGGGGCTGGGCCTCTTCCCATGACATCTTTTTGATCCTGTCGTCCCTGTTTTTGTGTATTTTTTCTCTCTTCCGCCATACTTTTCTCATACTCGGCCTTTGCCTTTGCCCGCCTGTCGGCCCGATCTTTTTCTATTTTTAGTCGCAGCGCCCCACGCTCTTTATACTCGGCATTTTGGGCTTGTAGTTCCTTCATCCTCTTTTGCTCTTCAGGCGTTCCCACTGCCCAAGGACCAGACTCAAAAGTCGGCTTCATCTCCCCTTGGAGCTTCAGGATGTCCCTTTGAGTTTGAGTCGCAATAATTCCCTCCACAACGGAAAAAGCGGTGTATAGCGATTTTCCTCCCTCCACCAGTGCATTATAAACGTAATCTGCTCCCAGCTTTTCCAGATGTATTTTGTCCAGAATAGCAATTTTTTCCTTTGTTGCCTTTTTAATGGCGTCTATTTCTTGCTTCTTAGACATCGCTTCTATGTCACTCGCAATCTTTTTAAACTGCTCCACGTTCATGGCTTCTTTTAATGCACCTTGAATCGCGCTCAACTGATTAAGGTCAAGCCCCCCTTGCTCGGCTCGCCCGAAAAGCTCCTTCCTTACCCCCTCTCGGGCGCTCATCATAGAAGCCCTCTTTGTTAGCCTTGCTTGTCTGGTTCTTTGCTCGGCAATTTGTTTATCTAGTTCCATCCCCCTTCCTCTTCCCGCCCCCACCTTCTGCCCCTGAAGGTCTGCTATTTTGAGATCAATTCTTGCTTGAGCTATAGAATTTTTTGAGAGAGAGTCGCTCACAGACAATTGAGCCTTTAAAATCTCCAACGTTCTTTTTTGGGTTTTTAATCTCGACTCATCTAGTGTTTTTTGGAACGTTACCCTTTTAGATGAAAGCTCTTCAAGCAGAGCCTTCTTTCTTACGTGCTCCGCTTGCTCCGCAAGAAGATCGGCAACGTGCTTGGCTAACGTAGCATTCCCTGTTTCCAGCGCAATTCTACTCATAAGATCTGCCTTTATAACCTTATTCCATCCCCCCTCACGCTTAATATCCTCAAGAGTTTCTCCTACTATTATTTGAACAGCTTTATAGTCTTTAAGAGGAATGTCCTCAGTGACTCCTTTTGCCTTCATTTTAAAGGCAAAGGCACTCTCGGTTTGGATTAGTTTGGAGGCGAGGCCTATCTGCTCCCCTATTATTTTTCTTTTTTGTTCCGCCATTCTTAAATCCTCCTTAATAACACCCCGCTCTTTCGCGGAAATATTAAGGAGGGACAATTTCCCCCGCTTCTCCAATTCTGTCGAGCTAACCATTTGGGATTGGATTTTGTGTATTTCCACCATATGGGAAATCCGATTCTTCGCCAAGGTCGCTTGAATTTTATCGACCTTAACTCCTGTCTCGCGCTGTATCCGACCCTTCTCCTGTAGAGCGTTAACTTTCTCTTGCAGCTCTATAGAGAACCCCTTCCCTTTAGCGACTTCAGCATAGAATTCTCTCGCCAAGCTCTTCTGCTCGGGAGTCATTCCTCTTTCTATATCATCTAGCGCCTTATCCATGTCCCCAGGATCGGCTTCTAGACTCATAGACGCCTTCAACTTGGCCGCGTCTTCGGGTTTAGCGAACGCCCCATAAACTACCTGTCGTGCTGCACCGCCCCTTTCTATCACATCCGCGTCAGGGAGTCCTGTGATACCCCCCTTTTCCTTTAGCCTTTCTATTGCCTCAAAAAACTGAGTATCTGATAAATCTCCTGAAAACGCTTTCTCGACACCTTCCATTCCTTTAACCCTCATGTCAAAACCTTGTGCGCTGAAGTCGATAAGTATCTTCTCCTTACTCCGCAGATCTGGACCCACCCAGTATTTCTTTGCTTGTTTCTCCCGAAATTCTTGCCCCCTGCTTTTAAACCCGAAGCCTTCTTTAAAATCCTCTCCCTTTAGCTTCTCTTGTTTCGCTGCTATAAGAGCCAAGACCTCTTTCGGATCTGCTCCCCAGGGAATATTTACTTTCTCCGTCCTCTCCTTCATCTCGGTGCCCTCCTCCCATTCCATTATTTTTCCGATTTCGAATTCGAATCCCAACCCTTCTTTTACGGAAGGCAATGCCTCCCTCGCGGCCCTAGCTTCTATCTTTCTTTCAAGGCGGATAGCTATGGGATCTTTGCCTTTGTCTATTTCTTTCTGCGCGGCTGCGTCGCCCTCAAGAGCACTTTTGGCTTGTCTTTTGGCCAGTGCACTACGCATATCTTCCATCATTTTCTTAGCAGAGTCGGGGGTAAACCCCCCTCGCTCTGCCGCAGCTTTATAAGCTGCATCTGTTAGCTTATCTAGAGCCTTTGCCGCTTTAACTGCTGGAGTATCAACTAAACCGATAGCCATTCCTATCTTCTTAAATGCGTTCTTAATCGGATCGAGTACGTCCTCCTTGCCAAACATTGTTAAGACCCCATTAAGAGCCATAAATGCGAAAGAAATCTGCCCGATCACAGGCAACAATCTTCCGAATATGGAGAGACCCTTCATCCCGAGACCACCAACCTTTCCCACTCCTCCCACCTACATGTCCGTTCGCGCCCGACTTCTCCCTGGAGTTGCTGGAAACTGCATTTTATCTTTCCCTTTCTGCCACATTTTACCACCCGCTATTGATGTCGCTTGTCCCCTTCTCATCAAACCTCCTGCTTTCATCATCCCAAAGCCCCCTGCACTCCCACCCATCATCCCCACCATCGCCATCATCATTACGGCTTGGGTAGCTTTGTTCATTCCCGTAGAAAAGTTAGATGTTTCCTCTCCCACTTCAGAAAAAATGCCAGATAACATGCTCGCAGCCATGGTCAACGCCATGAACTTCATCATAAGATCCCCCGATGCCGCAGTCATAGGATTTGCTCCTGCGGCTGCGGGTGGTTTCGCAAAACTTGGAACCCTCCCAGTCGGCTCATCTCTCATGTTAGTCACAGCAAGCCCTCGGGGGTTGGCAACATTACGCAGTCGGGCGCTTTGATTTACTCTTATCTGATTAAGTGGTAGGCCAGCATTCCTTTCACGGCCTATCGCGTCTTGTAAAGGATCGGCATAGTTTGGGATATAACCTTCGGCACCCCCCTGTCTTGAATAACCTAATGTCCCCCCAGAAACGGGCACCAACCGATTCCCGCGCATCATCATGCCGCTGCCCCCCCGATTTATTACGGCTGCTCGGTGTGCGGAATTTAATTGGTAAAACAGGGTGTCACGGGATAGTCCCGTGACTGCCGCCCCTTGGGGACCAATCCTTAATCCTTGCATCTCCCCCTTCCTAAATGGAAATGGCTGCTGCTGATGCTTTTTACCCTGTAACTTATGTCTTGTAGGAGAAACATTATAAAATTTCTTAGCCGCTCCCATAGCCAACCCTTGGTGAGCCTTGACCTCTGCTCCCTTATCACCCACTCCCTTCGGGACACCAAAAATACTATATAGACCCGAAGATCTACCAACAATATCAATTGGAGCGTTGCTCACCAAGGCGCTATAATCATCAAATCTTCTATCTGATAAAACAGCAGCTAAACTTACCTCGAAAGTGCTTCCTGCCATACCCCCGATAGACCCAGGATTGTGTCTCTCATTTAACATCTGTCTTTTTTCCGAGCTAGGCATTCTTAGTGGCCCAGACATTAAGCGAGCATTAGCAATCGCCATTCGCGTGGCCCTGACCTTGACCTTCTCCTCAATGGACTTAATATCCAGTCCTCTCGGTCTTTGTCTTGTAGATTCCCCCTTTGCCGTGGCTGGGTCTGGAATATTAAATGTAGGAACGTTAACCACTCCTACAATTTCCCCCCTCTTCGCCATCTCTGGAGTTAAAGTAAAAGGCGTCTCAGCGAAGGTCTCTCCACCCGCTACTGCTGGGGATTTATCATGCACATATACTACGTCGCTGGGGTTATCTGCCATCCTTGACGCAGTGAGCAAAATATAACCCCTGTCTAAATTGAATGTCTGTTTGTTAGTGAAACCTGTCGTTTGCTGTCTGCCTAAGGGCGGTCCTTTTCCTTTCGGTGCAAAGTTGGGTATATACCCCCCAGCCGCTCCAATTTTTCTTGCCCCAGCAGGAAGACCCATGGAGGACGCCATATTTTGATTAAAGATGGCAGATCCCCCGCTTCCCCGAAAATTATCAACAACAAATTCGCTATCATTAGCGACCATTGTTCCTCGTCGGCCACCCCCAAAATTAAAGCTGGGCATTGTAACAGGACGAGCACTTCTAGGCGCTCCACCAACCCCGCGAGCTATGTTTGCTTGTTCTGAACCGTAACCTCTAGCTGCATCGAAATTTGGGATATATCCCCCCGCCGCCCTACCTCTTGCACCCCGTGTTCCCCTCATTACCCCAGGAGCTACCCCAGCCGCAATTCCTTGCATCCGAGTCATGATTGCCATCTGCTCGTTTAGAGCGGTGGTAAAAAACCTAGTCTGGGCAAGCCTTTTTTGCTCAACAGTTAGGGTACTGTTTTCTATAGCCATAATTTGGGCCTGTATTGACTTGCTCCCTAACAACGTAGAAGCAATTTGACCCTGTAAGACGGCTTGTTCTTTAGCTGCCCTGTTTAAACCAAAGAAAGTTTGAAGAGACCCCGCCCCAAACCTAACTAAATCAATAGTAAGTTTAGCGATAATGGCACCAGCAATAGCCAACCCAGGTCCAGAAATAATATTACCTATACCTTTTACTATCCCTCGGGCGAAGTCACTTCCAATACCCTCTCCTTCCATGACCCCTTTGACTTTCTCCACCAAGGAACTAAAAAAGCCCAGAACGTTTTGAAGATTTTCAGTAACCCCGATTTCCCCAAGAGTGTTGGCGAGTTCTTTTACATTAAGAACAGTCTCATTAAGTGCTGCCGATAGGGTTTTGTTAAGGGCGACGTTTCTCTCGTAAGCCTCCTGAGTAGCCTGTTGGGAAACTCCAGTAATTCTAATTGCAGCGGAAGTTTTTTGACTATAGTCATCCAGAATTGCCAAGAAGGGGGCAACTTGGAATTTTCCTACCAAGCCTTCTGCTATTTGGAGTTTTCGAGCATCGGGCAACGATTTGATTGTGTTAGCTAAATTTTCGATAAGCTTAGTTCCGCTTAAAACTTCACCCTGAAGGTCTGTAACCTGAACTCCTAAGTTTTGCATCGTCTTGAGCTTTTCAAGACTCTGAATGCGAGTAAAAATAGTTTTAAAGGAGTTACCAATAACAGCTCCTCCTCGGGCCGTTTTCTGTTGGACCGCAGTAATAACTCCCACCAACTCATCCAAACTAACGCCCGCCTGAACCGCGACCGAAGCAGAACGCTTAATACCCTCAATTAAATCCTTTTCAGAAACAGCCGCCTTAACAGCAGCCGCAGATAATTTGTTCAGCACTTGCTCACTTGTGACGCCTTCTCTGTTGAAAGAGTTAATTGCCGCCGTCAGACCCGCTACTGCCTCGGCAGCTCCCAATCCAGACAAACGGCTTAGTATCATAGCATCACCAAGCCTCTTCGTAACTTCTTCCGCTTTTAAGCCTTGGCGACTCAACTCTAAAGCCGCGTCAGCCACTGTAGCAAAAGACTGTTCGGTGCTTCTGGCTACATCAAAAATTGTTTTCTTAAAATTATCTAAGCGGCTGGCAGAAACATTTAAAATGCTATTTATATTGGTGAGGGCTTTTTCTACCTCAATTGTAGTTCTAACCAGCTCTTGAAAACCCCTAGTAACCGCAGACAAAACCCCCACGGAAGCGCCAAATGCTAACACACGGGCGTTAGCCGCCTCCATCGATTTGGTAAACTGGTCTGCCTTACCAGTGATTCGGCCTAAGGGTTGGGATAAGCCGTCGATACTTTTGGCCCCCGCCCCCA
>Ga0098033_1001201_pt1 | contig 10782 bp, 4 predicted proteins | sample 1_EtaG_FD_75049 | JGI IMG/M metagenome (GOLD analysis project Ga0098033, IMG submission 75049) | Marine viral communities from the Subarctic Pacific Ocean - 1_ETSP_OMZ_AT15124 metaG | ecosystem: Environmental > Aquatic > Marine > Oceanic | place: Pacific Ocean | collected 2015-01-07
GAGGACACTAGGGGTTAACAACGATCTATCTCGATAGCTAAGAGCGGCACTACCAACAATGTTTAAGGCTGCCGTTCTTATATTAGAAGTGCTCGACGGTGTAGTTCTATAAATAATTGTTAAAGTAGTATTTATCGGCACTATTCCTAAAGTTTTTGTTTTAGATAATCTAGTCGGATCAAATGTCGTATCAGTAATATATGTCTTACCAAAGGAATCTAATGCCACATTCTGTGGGTTTGCCACTATATCTGTTGGACCTGTGTTTTCCCCACTTCCAAATTGCAAATATATACCATTTAATGTCTGTTCTACAACAAATTTTCTAGACACTATTATTGGTTTTATAATAGATGGAACGTTGTCTTCTTTAAAATTACTATTAGGGATTTCTTTATAAATCATATCTTGTGAAAGATTTTCAACTTCATAATACTCGTTACCCTCAGCATCAACAATCGAAATAATTTCTGAAACATTTGCTTTTGTCATCCGTAATCTCAAAAATCTTTCGTAGGATCCCACTTGTATTGATTCCGATCCAAACTGGCCAGACACAACGTTTCCGTATGCTTTAATAGCGTATTTGGTCGGAACACCTGTAGAGTCACTCACGCGAGCGACTACTACACGATTTGTTGGGGTGGCAAAATCAACATTTTCTGTTAAAGTAAATACAGTGCCGGTCTGGCTTTTGAACGTGGATCCTCTTTTTAAAATAGGTATATACGCCCGATCTGGTCCCACAGCAGTAGCAGATGCCGGCACCAGTATAAAAAAAGCAGCGGAGCCATACAACGAAGATCTTCCGGTATATTTATAGCCCATAATTCTACCGTGCCTAACAATATTTGAAAATTGATATGCCGTATCCAAAAACATTTCATTTACATTATAATCTAGATAAAATGAAATCTGATCGCCCACATACGCCACTGTATCAATCATAAGCGCACCAAACGAACCAGCACTAAAATCTCTAAACGTATCCGGATAAAATCTTTCTGCTATACCAATAAGATCTTGTCTAATGGTATCATATTCTCTATGGGTATAGTCGATTGAGACTATTCTTTCATCATCATCAGGCATTTAAAACCCCTCTTTAAATAGTAATGTTTAATATTTCAGCTGAACTGATACTGGGTATGTAAAAGTGTAGTTGTATTGCAAAATAATTTGGATTTTGCGAAGATGTTGAAAATAATATGTCTAATATCTTCACAACCGGCATATATTTAGCCACTTGTAGTCTAATATCATCTCGTATCTGCTCTTCAACACCTTCATGAAAATTAGAAAATAAGTATTTTTTAATCCAACACCATACTTTGGCAACATTATTCTTTCACCCGGAACCGTTAACATTAACATTTTTAAATTTTGCTTTACTAGGCTTTTATAATCTTTTATCATTGCAAACCCATCCATCGAATCTGTAGACATCGGTAACAATACTGCTAAAGAAGACATTGTATATTTCCTTTACTTACTATAAATATGTAACAAAACCATTTATCGCAATCAAATAATCTGTTTTTAATCTTCATCGCTGCACAATTGATTGTTGGAATCAAATGGATTCTCTCTAATTTTGCGCTTCTTCCATCTTGGTACTAATTTCTGTCCAATTTTTGGCTTAAACGCATCTCTGAGATTTTTGAATACAATCTGTCCAGGACGAGGCCAACCACCAAAGCCGTCAAAATTCCAATCTCTAAAATAATAATATCTCTTAAATTGTCTTTTTATATAACTTTTTGATTTTCTTAATAAAACTTTATCCCAGTCATCCCACTCTTTAACAAATAAAGTACCATAGGCAGCTGCTTGTCTTTCGATAACATTTGCCCATCCTGGATTGCCGGCTGTATCTACAGCGACTATCCTGCCTGCGCCATCTTTAGTTACGGATGCCATTACCCCCGGTTTTGTCTCCGCGGTCGCGAGAGGTCCTAAAGTATCTCCAAGATTAACTGTCCACTCTCCAATTGATGGAAGAAAAGCCATATCACAATATATCGCCATTATAGATAATATTTTATTTAAAGGAAAAACATATTTTGTGAGCATCCTAAATTTTTCATCTTTTTTCAGCATATTAATCAAGCATAACAACAATTTGCTATTATCATCAAAGGGCATTATATTATTTATTTTCGAATCTAAAACATCTACTTCTACTGTAGTGATCGATGTCTTTTGACCATTAATTATTACAGAGAACTCTAATCCATATCTCAGTCCTAATTCGCCAGTTAAGCCCAAAACTCGACCGGTCCCCAGAGGATCTAAAGCATGCTCAAGAGTTCCGGGGTATAAATCCGATATGTTGGGCATCTGTTCAGATGAATATCCTGCAGCTTTATTTGACAATAAACTCAGGGTAGAGTCGGGTGAAAATTTGACACCATCGTGACTAATATATTTTTCCACCATAAATATCTTTTCGGCTTCAGAGCCCACTATAGCTTCGCCATAACTAGAAACTGTACCAATTGGAACATTTACCCTAGTAGCTAATGGCTGTAGAATATCATGAGATGCATCTGTGTGATATTCTCCTTCCATATAAATCATGGCGCCATCAGTATCTTTATGTACATGATAATATCCCACATAGTCTACACCAGATGAAGTAGCGAATTCATCGCCTGTTGTATAATATGGACCCGGATACTCATATCCTTGTTCTCCGGGATCTGGATCATCTTCTGTTGGAAGCCCTATAACTTCTTCTTTAATTTCTTTATTTAAAGACAGGCTGCAACCATGAGTTAAATGCATAAGAGCATAATCTGCCATATCAGTATAGTAATCGCCATCTTCTGATTTTGGACCCATCTCGATCAGTGCCAAGTTTTCTGTTAATTTCTCTCCCATATGATTTAGTTCTTCATTAATCAAATGTTGTAATACTATTTTAGCGGTGTCTGCGGATTCTCGAACAGCGTTAAGGTTTTCATTATGTCGATATTTTCTTATACTCATAACGCTGCTAACCCGTTTTAAATCTTTAGCCACTTGCAAACTATTAGCGTTGGGTCCTTGTGGCGGCTTAGCTCTATCATCCAAAGATGGATCTTTTAGTGGATAACTGGACTTATATGCTTGCTGAAAGTTATTAAGTTCCATCAAAGCATCCAATACATGGGGGGGAGGATCTGTTACTTCCCCACTATCAACTTTTCTTCCGTACATCTGCACTGCTTGTTCTAAAAACGCATACCAAAATTCTTCATCTTTAAAAGAATTAAAAGCCTCTAGACCGTCTCCTTGTGCATCTTTAAATGACTCTTCCATGTCCTCAACAATATAAGATGCGTATGCGGAACTAAATATTTTAGGATAAGATGGTTTAAATTTTGAAATCACTGGAAGTGTTTTTATTAAATGTGTACATGCATAAATTCTACATGCGGCAATAATTAACCCTTCGATTCCAGAGGCTGAAATCCTTTCTAAAATTCTGTTATATGGTAATTCCATAACACAATCTAAATTTGACTTTAATCTTTGGTCTTCTGGTACTGATGGATATGATTCTTCTACTTTGTCTGAAATTTCTTCAAAATCTACTAGGTCTGTTCGGCGGTCATTGCATGCACTTAGATCAGGAAACAAGACATCTATAAGACCAAGCCACCCTTTATTTGGCATTGGCTTAATATAAATGGGAGGATTTTTAAAACTTCCTCCAAACTGTATGGGATCTAAATAAAATACTCTGGTTTTTTCCGGAGTACCAGCTTCAATATTATCCCACATATCTCGGCTTACTCCTAAAACCGCATCACTATTTCTAATTTTGCGCTGGCCGCCTTCAGCTTCTTCATCTTCAATTTCGCCCTTAGAATATTTTTCACCTTCGTTTATATATCCTTCCGGAACAAGATAATCTAAATCTGCTTTTGTTAGATCATCAAATTTGGCACCATATTGAAAAGCAGGATTATTTTCATCACCACCAATTTCAGAAATAATTTTCTCAAATAGTGCTTGTATTTTAGAATTATAAAAGCTTTTTGCTGCTTCAATCTCAACACCTGTTATTTCCGACAATAATGCTACTTGTGGACAATAAGAAGTTTGTGAATTAAATGAAGAAAGAAAACCATTATATTCTTGAAGAGCCAAATTCGAAGTGATTGCTCTAGGGTTGCCGCCAGCGCCGCGGGCGCCGGGCGTCGACATATCTATATGATAATCAGTAGCTAAAAATTCATATAACAAATCTTCTTGAACCCCATCAGTATCACCAGAACCATCGGGAATAATGCTGGCATCGTCATCGGTGTCTAAATCTACCGCGATGCTTGGTGTTAATGCATCTGGATTTGTTAGCTCTGTGATCATGATTCTCATATTATCGCTATCTACATTGTGTATAAGCCCAGTTAGTCCGTTTTTTCTCAAATCTGAAAAGAAAATATCTATTTTGAAGCCTTGTGAAAATGGAGATGCGAAAATTCCAGATCGAAGTCCTGCAGCGTTATCTTTGAATTCCAGAGTAAAATCAGGTGCGGCTTTTCTTCCTTTTCTTCTAAAGATAATTTTCTCATTTGGATAATCGACAAACATTGAAGTATTATATTCTTTGTTAGGCACGTTAATAAGTTGCACTCTTGTTTTTCCAAAGCTTTTGGTAAAGCCAAAATTTTCAAATGGTATTGGATATCTTTCATCATCTTGCCAATCGTTATTAAAATTAAAGCCGGCTGATATACTATCAGATAAGTCTGGTGCCATTTCATCTGATAATAGCTGCATCTGGAGCCATTCAGCCATATAAATCGGAAAAGCTCCTCTTTGTATTGTCAGCGGGACTCCTCCCTCATCTATTAAAGCCTCGCTCTTAGTATAAAAGTCAACATAACTTGGATCATTATAAGATTTTCTATAATGGGCAGTTAAAGGCTTGCCCATTGTATCTGACATAATCATATTAATCAGTCCCCAGTTTTTTTCACCTGGGCCATTTTCCAACATATCGCGCGCAAATCTTGTTTTCAAACGCTGCATATCACCGCCAAGAACTGTTGTCGCAGTAGCTATAGTTGATTCTGACTCATATGGAATTAAACCGTTTTCGCAACCAGGATCTGAAATTATGGGCGGCATATTATTTACTATATATTGTGGGATGCCGCCCTGCAACACATCAGACAAATCTCCTAAATCATCTAAATAATCAGCATTATTAGAATCACACATAGCGCGCGCTTGTTCAGGGGTGGCGCGCCCAGTATTTACCAAAAGTGCCGCCCTTAATTCACAAAATTGATCTATTTTTTCTGGGGATGCACAAATTGATGGATTCGCAGGAAGATTATCGTCTTCGGGAAGATTATCTAAGAAATTTTGCATATCGTTTTTAACTTTTGCTGGAAATATATTACCACAATTTTTAAAGAAAGCGCCAACAGCATCTTTGTTTGGAATTCCTTTTTTAAACTCTGGATAGTTATATTCAATTATCGAATATGCGGCGCACTTAAATTCATTTGACGGATCCCCCAAAAATGCGCTAATCAATTCGGTTCTTGTAGTCGCTGCTGATATATCTCCTGCAAAATTAGTTACTTGTTCCGTATCGGCTAGGGCTGCGGCGCCTACACCCAGAGCCGCGAGCATCTCAGCGATTGTATCCTCAACTTGCTGTTCATCCGCTTCAGATCCACAAATCGATTCTTTAATTATATCACCAAAAGTTGTTCTTCCAGTAGCCAAATCAGGTACCGAAGCTACCAAATCGCCAACAGTTTCTAATGCCTTACAAGCTGCTTTTCCAAGTATTTGACATATTTTTACTAATAATTTCATCATTATAGAAATAATTAAGCACTGCAATATTTGCATTGCCGTTTCAAATATAACTTTTCCAAAATCTTTAAAATTCGGGATCCAAGCGAAAGGGTTGTCTATTCTTGGCATTACTATGTCGCCCGTTGATCTACAAAACGGAAGATCTATACTTTTAATAAAATCCATTACGTTAGGATCCAAAACAGGGGGTGATGGACAGTCTGTAGCTACCAGTGCTTTTGCTATTAATTGGGCGCCGGGGAATTTGTTTAATTCGTCAACAATTGATAATAGATCGCTACTGTAAACTTCGATTAAAGCAAGAATATACGCATGAAGTACAATATTGGGGCTTAATTGATTTTGAGCCTTATTTATATCAAATTTTTGTGCTAAAGTTCTTTCTACCTGTTGTCCGTCCACTTCTTCAAGTTCTACATCGTCGTTAGTTAAGCCAATTGCTGTTGTAGAACTACCTTCTGTTTGGACTAGTCTTCTATTGTGCCATGGTGCATACCATATTGGAGTTCCTGTGGCCTCTTCTTTTAATTGTTGATCAACGCTATCTAAGCTTCCGTTAATCGCATCGGACATTTTTTGTGCATTTGAATTTGTGGCAAAAAGATTTCTATTGCTAATCTTTAATCTAACAAGATCTGAAATTTCTTTTTGCTGAGCTGGAGGTAGTCCAATAAAGAGTTTTTCAAAATTATCTATCTCCATTGCTTGCAATGTTGACATTATTATCTTAGATAATGAAGCTTCTAGTGTAAGTCCACCCATTAAACATTTAACACCGTCCATGAGAAAATTTGTTAATCCGCAAATTTTAATTTGATTAAAAGTAACTTCCCGTATTTCTCTTGGATTTACTGCGCCAAGAGAGCCGACACAGCTACTAGGATCAGTAACGCCAAGTAAGCCTGTGCACATGGCGGTGAACGGATCGGAGTCATCTTCTATTCTTCTATAGGCTTGCTCTTTAGCCATCTGTTCAAGATATGTGGTATCTATTTGCTCAGAATTATATACAAGTCCGAGCGCCGTATCTTGTTTTACCAGCTCTTCTCTATCTGTTATGCACATGTTCTTGTTAAATTTAAATGCAAGAGCATCTCCTAATCCAAAAACGTCATCCAATAAATCTTGTCCCAATTGTTTGCCTTCTGCCTCTAAAGCAGTGGCGATACAAGAACCACCGGTTACACCAGGATCTGGCTGATTAATTGGATATCCGAAAGTTTCTGTTACCATCGGATAAGTATAACGCGTTAAAAACTCTATCCAAGGTAATGGCTCTCTTGCAGTTAAATCTATTTCCATAGCCTCTAATTTAGACAAATAAGACATAGCCGTAGCATCTTTAAAACTAGAACTATTTCTAAGAGACTTTAATCTTTTTTTGTTAAAAACGATTTCTTGTCCTCCACACTCAACTGTCCAAATTTTAAGTTTCTTTAAAAAATACTCGGAATCAAATATTAATTCAAGTTTAGTAACAGTATCTTTTCGAAATTTTGCTCTAGAGCCAACTCCAAGAATATTGTACCCCTTGCTATTTAAAAATGTATCCAATTCTCTTAAAGTTTTTCCTAAAAGACCATTTCGACCTGTATAGTCTTCTAAATTAAAAACCTGACCAACGCCACCGTCTTCAAAAACTATATTTCCATCGCCGAGGGCGCGATAAACTTTTAAATATCTGTTATATAATCCAAGCCCTTTACGTACTCTTATTAATTTTGTAGCAAGATCTTGTGGTTCGTATGTTACAGTTGTGTCTCCTTGGTCGGACTCTTCCTCTTCCTCATCCTCGTCCTCTTCTTTAAGAGATTCTGGATTTAAACTGTCTATGATATTAAGTTCTATAGAAAATAATAATTTTAATTTACTGACTGGTCTTACGTCAAGATAAAAATCAGTATATTCTAGCGAACTTTGAACTGCGTCTATAGAGGTATCAGAATCATCCTTAGAAAAACCAGCTATTAATCCTTCGGCGGCTGCTTGTGCATACTCAGCATAGATGTCTTGAATTGCCGCTTCTGCGTCTTCTTCGGTACTGTCTTCTGTGGCGTTTGTATCTTCATAAGAAGTTACAACTGTTATTTGATATTTACAAATCTTTTCGTTAAGAAACGGACTATCTTCTGTAAGCTCTTTCCAGGCTGGGACTAGTGCAAATGGGTTTGGTCTACATTCGGGACAAAATTTAGTTTCTTCTACTTCAATTAAATCCTCACAAGAATCAACTAACTTATCACTATTTTTATCCTGATATTGTAAAAATTTAGATTTTGCCATTTTTGTTCCTACGTTACGCTGCAGTTTGTACTGCAGATGTTTTTATATGGTAGCGGTCCTATATAATTAAATCTCCAAAGCTTTATATTGGTTCTTGTTTGCCATGCGCTATTAATTACTTTATCTATTAATTGTGGACAGGTTGTTCCGGTCGCCGAGGGCACCCATGGTCGAATTGGATCTATACCGATAATTGTATTGTGAATTGTTTGAATAGCAGCAAAATTATTTAAGGCGCCTGCTATAGCATCAATCATATCTACTAATTCCTCAAGAGCATCAACTAAATTATAGCCCATTGGAATTGGTTGCAGTGTTTGAACCGTTTCTATCTCAGTTTTCATTTTTCCACTCGGAAGATAGTCGAATTGCAAGGTCGATTCATCAGCATCGACATACTTTGTATGTTTTGCTGGTTCTGTGTTATTGCCAGCAATTAATTCTATCTTGCCGGCTACTGGAATTTCACCACCGCGAGAATTTGTTTCACCTTTTCTTCCAAATCCTTTAAATTGTGCCTTACCGGTAACTATTTTAATTCCCTCTCTTCCAATAACACGCACATGATCGGCTTTTATGCCAATTCCAGAACGAGCAAAACTAGCAGCTAGAGGCTTTCCTTTGTCTTGTCTACCTCTAGCCAAGCCAAAGTTGAGGTCTATATTTGTCAACTGACTAATATAAATTCTAGCCGCGTCTGCTCCAAAATTATTCGCAACAACAGAGCCGGGGAACGGGCCCTTTCCTTGTCTGCCAGCAGAAGCTCTACCGACCACAAGATCTATCGCAGCGGCTTTCTGGGCGCCTAGACCGCCCCAACCAGAGATGCAATGAGATGGTCTATCTCTTCCCAATACAATAGCGGCGCTTCCGTTAACCCACGGATCTTCTCCAAGGCAATGTTTGGGATATATCCTTGGTTCATGAACTTTTGTATTAAAAAGTCCACTATCTCCCGGCGTAAAGTTAAACTTTATATTTTCATCTAAGTAAGTCTGGATAGACTTAATAGAGCCTTGCCGTTGAGGATGGAAACCATCGCCGCTAAATATGTTGCTTTTTTTAGTCATGATTATTGTTTATTTTAAGGATCTAAATATGTGGGATGTCCTGGTGGGTTTTTCAGGAGGCGCCAGTACACCGGCGCCCAACCCGTGGGCTGGCGCGTGGTGGCGTCCGAGGATGACACGGAGCGCTGCACAATATTGGATCCCCACGCCGGCGCAGAGGCGCCGGTCTGTTCGAATACGTAATATCTGCTGTAGCCGGTCCCCATACTTTGCCACCCAAAAGATTGAATTGGATCTACCTTAACACCATGGGAATTCTTAATTTCGAGATGAAGATGCTGACCGGTCGAGCCGCCCGTGGTGCCCATGATACCAATATTTTCTCCGGCGCCAACAACGGTACCGACTGATAGATCTGGGCGGAATTTATGGAGATGAGCGTACAAACTTTCTCCAAGAGCTGCTGGGGAGCCTTGCGCGGGCGTTAAATTATGTTCAATTATAACATATATTCCCCAACCGCCGGCATCGAAACTAATCGACTTAATGGTGCCGGCAGCAACCGCGTAAATGCCCACGGGATGACCTGATTTACCAATATCAATTGCGGGGTGGGGTCTGGGGGTGCCGTCGATCGGGGAGACTCGACTTGGCAAAAAGTGTGAAGTAAGTGTGCCGTCGCATGGAACATGGATCCTATCGCCGTATGCCAGTAAGGGTGGAAAATGTGGGGTTCCTCCTGCAGCCACAAGAGGATCTAAATATTGAACTTCATATAAATATGCCTCGAAATCGAAGTCTAAACAGTCTGCGGCGACCTGGCAATTATCGGCTTCATCAAAAAAATCAGTCAAAGGTTTGCACTCGGTTCTTATTCTATCATCATCATTATAGACTACATTGCCATCTGCATCTAATGTACGTTGTCCAGAATTTGTAGAATCAGTTATGGTTTCTAAAAAAACACCGTGTTGTAAATTATAAGAGAAAACATTTTTTTCTAACTCAACGCGCACAACATCGCCAACTTTTGGTTTTTTAACGGCGCCGCTGGAATCTACATCTTGTTGCGTGGCGGAATAAAAACTAGTATGTAACGATATCACCGACATAGCCGTTTCAATACCAACGTTCGGATTTGCTATATCTAAAGTACAAGGATCTGGCAAATAATCGTGAGGAGACGGAATGCCTGCTTCGCCTAAAATTCTTCCTTTAAAGACAAATCTTGAAACCCGCGATGCGGCTGTGCCCTGTTGATTTCTGCCGGCTGCGACTGGACCCATGTAATTCAAATCTAATTCCGATAATATAACCGGCGTAGTTAAAACTACCGCGTCAAAGACGGTTTTCCCCTCATACGCATTAAAAACAAGAGTCTGACGAATGGCGTTTGCGGTTAAATCATATGCAGCGCGCGCAGTTGAAAAACCAGTAGCATCAACATATCTTCTAAGTAAGTTAGCGCCCATTTTATTTTTCCTGAATTAAATCAAATAAATTATTTTTATCTTCTTCGGAAAGATCAATCGAATTTGATTGACCCTTTTGACGAAGACCTATCAACTTAACTAGTTGTTCGTTAGATCTTTGAAGGGTCTCAATGTGCTTGGCTGCAACTGGGCTTAAATACTTATTTTGTTCTGCGTCACTAGCTATTTGA
>Ga0098033_1001205_pt1 | contig 10759 bp, 12 predicted proteins | sample 1_EtaG_FD_75049 | JGI IMG/M metagenome (GOLD analysis project Ga0098033, IMG submission 75049) | Marine viral communities from the Subarctic Pacific Ocean - 1_ETSP_OMZ_AT15124 metaG | ecosystem: Environmental > Aquatic > Marine > Oceanic | place: Pacific Ocean | collected 2015-01-07
GAGTATGACGTCTATCATCATGGATTTAAGAAGTGGATTAATCAGCTGAACATAGATGAAGAGAAAACTATGAGTAATGAAAAACTTGTAGCAATGAGTCCGTATGCTAATTCAACAGCTAGTGAGATCGACTGGGTGGCAAAAGTTAAAATGCAAGCCGCAGCTCAGAAGTGGGTGTGCCATGCAATATCAAATACTACCAATCTCCCTTCAAACGTTGATGTGGAAACTGTGAAAGATGTTTATATGACTGGGTGGAAACTTGGATGCAAGGGTATTACAGTCTATAGAGACGGAAGCAGGGCTGGCGTTTTGATTAATAAAATAGACAATGATATATTTTTTCAAACACATGAAGCACCAGAGAGACCGCAAGAGCTTGAATGCTCGATTCACTATGCAACAATCAAGGGTGAGGCTTGGACAATTTTAGTGGGTTTAATGGATGGAAGACCTTATGAAGTAATGGGAGGTCTTCAAAAATATATAGAGATTCCCAAGAAGTATAAAAAGGGCATTATTATAAAGCATCCGTATAAGACTAAGAATTCCAGATACGACTTGCGAATTGGCAAGAATGGAGAAGAGATTCTTATTAAGGATATTGTTTCTGTCTTTGACAATCCTAACCATGCAGGCTTCACACGTACCATATCACTAGCATTGCGACATGGTGCACAAATAAACTATGTTGTTGAGCAACTTCAAAAAGATACTGAAATGGATATGTTTTCATTTTCTAAGGTAATTGCCAGGGTTTTAAAATCTTATATTAAAGATGGCACTAAGGCTAGCAATGGAACTCTTTATTGTAACTGTGAGAGTACTGATGAGTGTAATGTGGTATATCAAGAAGGTTGTGCAACTTGTCTAACTTGCGGGTATGCGAAATGCGGGTAGTTGAGTGGAATAAAATTCTTCTATTAGAAAGTTGTGGCGGATATTATGGCAACTATCCATGCAAGGCACATACATGTAATCTTGAGCAGGATACCTCTGACGTTGTATCACACTTTAAAGATAATAATATTGATATATCTACAATACTATGCTTTGATGTCATTGAGCACTTGTTTAATCCTGCACACGTACTAGAGAGATAAATCATGTCAATAATTTATGAAAAAAGTGCCAATAGAAAAGGTTTAATATTTGTAAAAAATCCGAGAACAGCAGGCGGATCTGTTAAAGAATTTCTTGTTGCAACAGCACGCAAAAACAATATAGAATCAAAAATTAATAGAATGTATTCTCGAGGCAATCTCTTTAAATATGAAAATAATATTTCTGTTCTCAACTCTGGAAATTATGAAATATTCTCTGTTATTAGAAATCCCTGGGATAGATTTGTCTCTATTCTCTCCTATCTTGCAAAATTACGTCAAAATAAATTAAACTTAGAAGAATTATTTTTTGAAGACTTGTTTTTAGACAAAGATGGAAAACTCAGACCAGAGCTAGTCAGAAATCTCCTAGATGAAAATATGATAGATGAGAACAGCAAAGAGTATGGTTGCACACCGATACACTACTTCTATCATGCTATTAGCAACCAGTGTGATTCATTTCTAGGCATAAAAAGTATACAGGTAATTAGATATGAAAATCTTGCCGAAGATCTTTTAAAATATACAGGCTATCTTGGGCTAAATTGCAATATTGAAAATGATTTACAAACTAATATAAATTGTTTCGGAAGAAAGTCTATGAGACCGTCTTGCGAAAATGAATATAGAGAATGCTATACTGAAGAGTCTAAGGCTTTAATACTTAACCACTATATTAGAGATATTGAAGCATTTGGCTATTCATTTTAAAAATAGGAGATAAACAATGAAAAAATTATCAGACGAAGAGGATCTTTTGAAATCTGGTCTGGTATTTAATACCCCGAGTGCTAAACGAACATGCGGATGCGGTGAATCCGTAGCGTTTTAGGAAGAAAAATGAAATGGACAAGTAAAATATCTCCTTTAATTAAAGAAATAGAACTAAGAAAAAATCCTGTAATAGTAAGAGTTAATAAGTTTGATGAAAAGGCTGCCAAAGAATTTCAAGATCAAATATCTCTTGCACACAATACTGGGCAAAAAACTATTCCTGTTGTAATTGATTCATACGGCGGACAAGTTTACTCATTGATGACTATGATTAGTGCAATTAAAAATTCTGAATTACCAGTTGCAACAATCGTTGAAGGGAAAGCAATGTCTTGTGGTGCCATTTTATTTTCTTTTGGTGAACAAGGTCTTCGTTTTATGGATCCAGATGCTACTATAATGATTCACGATGTATCTAGCATGGCATGGGGAAAAGTAGAAGAAATTAAGGTAAGTGCAGAAGAAACCGACAGGTTGAATAAAATTGTATATACTATGATGGCTAGAAACTGCGGCAAGAAAGATGATTATTTTTTAAAAATTGTTCATAGAAAAAGCCATGCTGACTGGTTTTTAGATGCTACTGAGGCGAAAAAGCACGGAATGGCAAATCAGATTCGAATTCCTAAAATTAGTATAAATGTTAACGTAGATATTGATCTTGAGTAATCAATGGAGCTTATTTCAACACATATTTGCAAGGGTCAGAATATCGGAGTTCATGGAAACTTATTTGGCGGGGTTATGCTTTCATGGTTAGATGAAGCTGGCGGAGCTTTTGCAGGTCAGTGTTGTGATACACCTAGAATGGTTACACTAAAGATGGCTGAGACTGTCTTTAAAAAGCCCGTTAGGCCAGGACATCTTATCAAGATTTATGGTTATGTCTTGAGTGTAGGAAATACATCAATTATTATCAAACTAGAAGCAAGAAGGCATAGCCCCTACAACGGAACGCAAAAGACAGTTTGTGAAACAGAGATTACTTATTTGAGAGTTGATGGTGACGGAGAGGCTATTCCCATAAGTGATAAAGTAAAAGACAAGTATAAGAAACAAAAGCAGGAAGATAAGCATGGATAAAGACTTTTATAATAAATCAAGCTCAGATAGCTTAGGATGGGACCCTTCTTGGTTTGGATGTGAAGAATTTGATAATAATTTAGTAAAAGCAGTTCAAAAATGGCAAAAATCCATGGGTTTAAAAGCAGACGGTCTTGTTGGACCGATGACATATAGACGAATTTGGACTGAGAGAGAAGTAAATATTTCTGATTATGCGCCATCAAGACAAAGAAACTCATACAATGACGATGATAAATATATAGTTCACAATGGTCACTTTATTCCAATTGAGTGGGATAATGTGATTCTATGGAATGAAGATGATGGACTAAAATCTAATAAAGGCTGCTATACAGATCTCTCTGGAAAGGAAGACAGAAAACCGACAATGTTTGTCAATCACTGGGATGTATGTCTCAGCGCTGAGTCTTGCGAAAAAGTCTTGAACAGACGAGGTGTATCTGTTCACTTTTGTATTGATAACGACGGAACGATATATCAGTTATTAGATACTCAGCACAAGGCCTGGCATGCAGGAATTAGTAATGGAGTCGGGGGAAATTCTAATGGGATAGGTGTAGAGATATCTAATGCTTATTATCTTAAATATCAAGACTGGTATGTCAAACATGGTTTCGGTGAGAGACCCATTCAGGAGAATGGTATTGTGCACGGAAGAACACTAGATCCGTTTTTAGATTTTTATCCAGTTCAACTTGAAGCACTTAAAATACTTTGGAAAGCTATTCATATTGGAATTGGAATACCGTTAAATTATCCTAAAAATTCCGCAGGTCAGCTTGATTTGGGCTTATGTACTGGTGTATATGACGAATGTGTTAAAGGTAAATTTCACGGATTTTGTAATCACTACAATTTTACAAAGGGTAAAATAGATTGTGCAGGACTAGACTTACCAAAATTACTCCATCAGGTTAAAAATACACCAATGTATTGTCTAGATAGAAATTAGACATTTAAAAACTAATAGAATATCACTTTTTTCGTAGATAATTATTATTGAGGCGCTATGAAAATAACACTTAATCATCTTAGACAGATAATCAAGGAAGAGATTATTAAAGAATCTCAATATGTCGGAATGTCTTTAGAAGACATGCTCACCTACATTACTAACCTTGGCGATAATACGTGGATAGTTTTAGACACAGAAACGACAGGTTTATCTAGAACTGTTCACGAGGGTCAGTTAACTGAGATAGCAGCTATTGCAGTTAAACCTAATGATTGGGTACGGGTTCCCGAAGTGATCGGTGAATATCATGAAAAGATTACGCTCCACGAAGACTCAGAAGAGCAACTTGAGCGTGAAAAAAACTTAACACCTGAAGAGATTGAATCCCATGGTAGGGAGTGGACGCTAACACAAGCTCTCGATTATACCAATTACTGGGACTGGGACAAAGAGTATATTGATGAGCAGGTAGCGATTAATTCTCTTTTTAGGTTTATAGAGTCATATCCCAATCCCGTTTTAGTAATTCAGAATGCTGCATTCGATCTCAAGTGGCTGTCTGCTAGATTTAAACAGCAAATTCAAAGATACGCTGTTGTAGATACATTAAGGATAAACCAGCTATTTCTCACACCACTGATGAAGACTTTAAAACACATAAAAGATCCTGCAGCGATAAAATTCTTAGACGCGTCCCGTGGACGAAGTGGTCTCGCGCCAGTAAGAAGTGGGTTCGGATTAGAATCAGAAGGACACCACCAGGCAATACACGATGTTAAGATGACGCTTGAGATGATCACCCTAGCCATTCAGGCACTCAGAGCTAATCCAGATATAGAGGAATATGTGGACAAAGAGGGAAAAAAGATCTTTCGAGGAGCCCATGGCGAAGCTATAGAACAAATAAATTGGATGGCACAGAGGGAAAAAAAGGATGACGTAATCTACACAGCAAAATGGCGACGAGCTCAACAACAACAGCGACGGCAGAGTGAAGATGAGATATCGGGTGAAGAGATATCAGGTGAAGATGACATATAGACAGCTCAGCGTGTCTATTCAAGAGTAGTTTCATATGCGAATAGATAGTTTATACGTAACGAGCTAGATATTTATAGGTATGGATATTCATGACATACACTTTCTCTCAGAGGAGATATCAGACTCTGATGTTCCAGTTGCTGGTTTTGATTTAAAATCTACGCTCAATCCTGCACTGTGGGAAAAAAACGATAGCCTAAGACCTCAAGTTAGAAGACGATTACTAGAAATAGTGGGTAATTTTATTGAAAGCCTTACTGTTCAAGTTGATGTCCATGATGTACACATTACAGGATCATTAGCAAATTATAATTGGTCAAAATATTCTGATGTAGATCTTCATATTGTAGTTGATTTTTACCAGCTTGATGACGATGAGGATCTTGTTAGAGGGTACTTTAATTATAAAAGAGGACTGTGGAATTTACGACATGATATTACAATAGAAGGATATGAAGTGGAGATCTATGTTGAAAATATAGGAGATGTTCATTCTGACAGAGATAGAGGAGTTTACTCTATCACTAGAGAGGAGTGGCTCTCAATACCGTCACCTGAGCAATTATTTAAAATTAATGTACCATTAGTTAAAAAGAAAGCAGCATCTATAATGAATCAGATTGAGATTGCAGAGGATATTTTCAATGATAGCGATGAGGAAGCATTGTCTTTAGGTGAGATAATTAGTGATAGAATAGGTAGAATGAGACAAATAGGTCTTGAATCAGAAAGCGGACCATACTCTGCTGAAAATATAGCTTTTAAAGTACTAAGAAGAACTGAATATCTTAAGAGACTAAGTGATCTAAAACTAAAAGCTTATGATAGTATGATGTCTTTAGAATAATAGTTGTGAAAAAGATATATTTATAATTTGCTAGGGAATTATATAAGTGAAAATAACAGAAGAGCGATTAAGAAATATTATTTCTGAAGTTTTACAATCTGTAATTGAAGAGTCTGTTGGGTATGCAACAGAGCACGGCGGTAAATGGGAGTATATGAAAGATGGTAATGATATTTACGTCACCAAAGATCCAGAGCACCCTGAGCGCACTCGTGAAAATCCATACAAGGTTAGGAGGGGGTCTTCTGCTTATAATGCTATTATTAAAAAAAATTTTACCATAGAGCCTGAAGAAGAAATAGATGATCCCGCAGAAGAAAGAAGAAGAGAGAAAGAAGAAAGACGAGATAAAAGAAAAGAACGACACTCAACAGCGAAAAAAGAAAAAAGAAAAAAGGATGGTGTTATTAAAACATCCTGTATAATTTTCACAGGTGAATTTAATCCTGCATCTGATCCAATCTTAGACAGTGTTTTTGACAAAATTGAGTCGTCTAAAATGGATTCTAGCAAGAAATCTACAATGAAAACAATTATTAAGACTGTTGTTAGAAAAATTCCAGAAGGTCACGGCGGAACAATAATAATCCTTCCGCCTACAGATGGAGGAACTGTAGGCAAAGCAACTGTATGTGAATTCGGAAGATATAAGGGAAAGGCACCTGCAGCTCTTGAGAATGAAATGTCTGATGCAATATGGGATGAGCTAAGGGCTTCAGACGATATGGATACCACTAGTAAGTTTAGAAAGGAAATGGGATTAGCAGTACCTGGAAGAACGCACATATCAAATTTAGGATCATGTGATCTTATACAGAAGAAAAACGGAAACTATACAATATCTCCCGAAGAGGCTGAAAGGCTTGTTGAAAAGGCTTTAGGCAAAGGGGGTTACCCTGGAACTACTAGAAACCCATTAATTGTTGATGGATGTGTATATGACAGAGCAATGAAATTTGCAGGTAAAGATGTTGAGTGGAGACCTTACCTGTTGATTCCGGGATTATTGCCTAAGTTGATAACAAATATAATTGGATTAGATGCTTACAAATATGATAATTGCGGAACGTATGCGTTGAAAGTTGCACTGGCAGGTGTGTATGGGAGTTGGTCAAAAGTTTTATCAAATGTGATGGTTTTACTAGCAGCACCTGAAACAATGATCCGAATCGGAAGAGTTTTATTTCCTCAAACGCTTGTCCCAGGTAAGATGGTTGACAAGAAAGATGTTTTAACTTACAGAAGAGATTCGCAAAGCAAAGTTAGAAGATAGTATAAAATTCGTGCAATTTTTTTAAATTGTGTGTATAATAAAACCATATAATTGTAAAATTACTACAAGAGGTTTTAAATGAAACTTATGCTTTTGGTTCACATGCTTTTGTCCCCTGCTTTTGCAAGTGATGAGTATACACCGCAAACAGGCGATATTATTGCACACACTTCACAGTCAAGTCAAAGCTTGATGATTCAAGTCGGAACAATGTCAAAATACAGTCATGTTGGTGTTGTATTCGTTGGAAGCAATAACACGTATGTATTTGAATCTATTTCAACTACAAGAATGACAAAGCTAGAAGCTTTTATTGAAAGGGGTGAAGACGAGAAATTTACAATTCTCAGATACACTGGGAATGATGATTTTGAAGGATTGACAGATGATCAAAAGAATTTACTGTGGAATGCTAGAAAGGCTTATTTGGGAAAAAGGTATGATCTAGCATTTAAATGGTCTGATGATAAAATGTACTGTTCAGAGTCCACGTGGAAACTTTTTAGAGATATTGATATTTATCTTGGCGATACAAGAACAATTAGAAGCTTTAATATCTGGATTCCAAAAATTAGAAAAGTGATGGAAGATAGATGGGGCGGAGATGTAAATATGGATGAACCTGTTATTTCTCCCAAGGACATAGTAAAGTCAAAAAAGCTTAGTATTATATTTGATAACTACTAAGGTGAATTTTCAAATTTTTGCAACCGTGCTACACCTTCTTCAATAGTAGCATATGTCTGATGATTATATCAACAAAGAGTGGAGAGATGCTCCAGTGCTTAAAAATAATTGCGAATAGGTAGTTTTATACTCAATGAGTTAGATATTTATAGCTATGGATATTAGCAATTTTAAGCTTCTCTATGAAGAGATATCAGGCTTAGACGTCCTGGTAGCAGGATTTGATTTTAAACCGACACTTAATTCAGAATTCTGGAAAAAAGATAATGCTTTGAGACCTGAGGCTAGAGTTCGCTAGCATGATGTCTCTGGAGTAATGTTACTATGATGATCACAGAGTCAAAGCTGAGAAGTATTGTGAAAAAGATACTTATATGTGAAATAGGATATCACGATTACGGGGTGACAGATATCTCACCAGAAACTATTCGACAGATTGTATCTATCGGAGATGTAACAGGGATTCTTAGCTGGCCAGATCTTAAAAAGGCAGTAGATGACTTTCAAAGAAATCCAACATTATGGACTGCTTTTATTCTAGCACTTTCTGCTATAGCTGTTATTCCAGTCTTGGGAAAGACAGCGAAGCCCGGGATAGCTTCAGCCAAGCTAGCAAAAGAAGCCGCTGAAGAGCTGCCTGCTGCTATTAAAATTTTAAGAAATTCTGATGAAGTGGGGGAGGCTGGTGACGTTATTGCGAGGCATGCAGATGAAGCACAGGAGATAGTTGATAATGCTGATGAGATACTAAGAGTAGCTGATGCTCCCTGGTCTAAGCCAAAAGCTATAGCTGCAGCAGACGTGTGGGATAATTCGGATGTTAAAAAGTGGATCGGCAATACACCAGTAGTTAAATCAACAGATACTCTACCTACGCAGGGACCGTTTGCTACCACAGCATTTCACGGATCTAAGACAGCCACATTCTCCACATTTAATCCCAGTCTAGGAAAATCTACAGATACAGGATTTTTTGGATCACGAGCGACATACTTTGACACAAGCCCGCGTCATGCTGTTGATTACGCCGGAGGACTTGGACCAGATGTATCTGATGTCAATATTGGTGCAATAGAGAATGCAATGTCAGGCATGTCAGATGTTGAAAAAACATCGAAGGGATCGATCAAGATTTCTTCCAAGTATGGAGAAACTGCAGGGGTCTACCCGGTCATTATTAAACTAGAAAATCCTTACTATTGGAAAAGCGGACTTGAAACTTCTATACATAGAGTTACAAGCAATCCTGGACTTTATAAGTTACCAGATGATATAGCTGATGACGTAGCAAAAGAAGTCTTAAAAGACTCAGGCGCAAACTGGAGCAAGCTGAGAGATACTCTTTATGCTGCAGAAGATTCATCTCTATTTAATAAGCCTATATCTGATGCAGCTGCTGATATTTTGCTAAGTAGAGGACATGACGGGGTTGTAATGACTAGAACAAGTGGAGGTTCAGAAATAGCTGCGTTTAACCCAAACAAAGATACGAGATCGTTACTGGACATCAAGAGTCACATTCAGGAACTAACAATTATTAATGAAAGACAAAATATTGAACTAATAGATGCGATAAGAAAAATTATTTATCAAATGACATCATGACGTCATTAGAATAGTATATTTATCTATTAAATTTTTGCAATCTGGCAATTCCGTCTTCAATAGTAACGTACGTTTGATGAGTGACCCAGTCTCCTGCATTTATGTATGTTTTGATATGTTGATTTTCATCAATCCATATTAAGGCTTCTGGGATATGAGTATGACCCATAATAAATACATCAATTTTTGGGTGATGTCTAAGAATATTAATGATACTTCTTAGCTTGTGCTTTTTAATCTGAATTTCTGTCCACCACGTTGTGAAATCAAAGTTAAATGTGAACTCTAGCATGTTTTGTATTACTGATAGAAATGTTATAAACACTTTATTAGCAAGTGTACCTCTGTCATATGCGTCACCATGCTCAATTCTAAATTTTCTACCATTTTCTTCAAAATTATACTGTTTTACGAATTTTACATCAGCTATTGTTTTTCCAATAACAGAAGTTAAACATTCATCATGATTTCCAACAACATAAACTATTTGCTTTGATTTTCCAATTTGCTGGATAATTTGAAGACACCTTTCTGTAAATACTGGAATCTTAATAAAATCAATAATATCTCCTGCAAGAACTATTTCATCGTAGTCTTCGCTTTTTAAGAAACGAAGTAGACAATCAGACTTATAGAATTTCGTTCCTATGTGCGTATCTGATATGACTATTCTTTTCATCTAAACAATTATTTATTTTCCTATTACTATTATAAAATTAAATATGAAATAGTATTTTTAAAAAGATGATAATTTCTCATAAGAATAAGTTTATTTTTTACAAACCTATGAAAGTTGCAGGAAGTAGTGTTGAAGTATCATTGATTTCACACTGCGGTGATAGCGATATTATCACGGGATCTGATCTCTTAGATGAAAGAGAAAAGTTTGGATATATTGAAAGAAATGTTAAGAATAGTGACGGTAGTTATAAATTTCACGCACATACTTCACCAATTGGTCTTTTTAATATTACTAACAGTCTATGGTTGGATTATTACAAGTTTACAATTGTTAGAAATCCTTGGGATTTAATGGTCTCTTACTTTTGGTGGAATTCTTTTGCTAAAGAATCATCAGATAATTGCAATATTTATCCAAGCTCGTTAGACACCATTGACAATCTCAGGGATAAATTTTCTACATTTATTGAAACTGTAGGTATTTTTAATTCTGGCCCGCGAGGTTGTGAAGGTGCAAGCAGGGTAGTAGATTGGGTGTCAAGTATTACTAAAGAGTTTTATAGAGACGTAGATTACGTGATTCGATATGAAAACTTGCAAAGCAATTATGAAAATGTGTGTAATCTACTAAAGATTGAATCAGAAACACTTCGTCATCTTAAAGGCTCACAAAGGAAGTCTGATTACCATTATACAGAGTACTA
>Ga0098033_1001206_pt1 | contig 10756 bp, 11 predicted proteins | sample 1_EtaG_FD_75049 | JGI IMG/M metagenome (GOLD analysis project Ga0098033, IMG submission 75049) | Marine viral communities from the Subarctic Pacific Ocean - 1_ETSP_OMZ_AT15124 metaG | ecosystem: Environmental > Aquatic > Marine > Oceanic | place: Pacific Ocean | collected 2015-01-07
AAGCTGGACGCTACAATATAGTAAGGAAAAATAATGCCAATAAACTTAGACCCTAACTCAAGCAAAAACTCTAAAAGACAGGACCTATATGGAGTCCACTATGAATACGACTATCCAGATGGAATGGATCTAAAGCCTGGTCATGATGCTCATGATGATCTTGTCGATCTGGTTATGAAGAGAGCTCAAGAGAGCCGACGTAATATGGAGAATCGTTACGATAGTTGGAATGCTGTTGATAGAACACTTACTGCATATGTAACGCCAGAGAAAGAGAAGAATATAAAGGACGCTAATGCTAGTCCTCCTGTTGTTGTACCTATGTCTTATGCGACTCTTGAAACTCTTTTAACATACATGACTACAGCTTTCTTAGATAATCCTATATTTAGGTATCAGGGTTTAGGATCAGAGGATACTATTGGAGCAATTCTTCTTGAGTTAATTATAGATACTCACTGTAGACGTGCAAAGGTAGGGCTTAATTTACATACTCAATTTAGAGACGCATTCTCTTACGGCTTTGGAGTTGTGTCTGCAGGATGGGAAAGAAAGTTAGGTAAGAAGGCAGTTAAGAATAATACTGGATTTATTTCTTCTATCTCAGGTTTATTTAAACAGACTGGTGTAGAAAGGCTAATGAAAGATGGAGTCGTATGGGAAGGAAACTACCTGGATAATATAGATCCTTATTTATTCCTTCCAGATACCAATGTACCTATTACTGAGATTCAGAAGGGTGAGTATGTAGGTTGGATTGATAGAGATAATATTATGTCTTTGTTAGGTCAAGAAGAGGAAGATGAAGATATGTTTAATGTGAAGTACCTGAAACATATTGATGGTACTTCTGCTTTAACAAAGTCTGAAAAGGATGAGAGAGCAAGACAAGAAGGTGTATGGAGAAATAGAGATACAACTACAGAAACATCTCCTGTAGATGTTGTCTATATGTATTGCAATATCATTCCTTTTGATTATGATTTAGGGGATAGTGAGTATCCAGAAAAGTGGCTCTTTGTAGTTGGAGGTGATACTGTATTATTGAAGGCTCAGCCACTTGGTCTTGATCATGGGGATTATCCAGTAGGTATTGCAGCACCTGACTTTGATGGTTATTCATCCTCTCCAATCTCAAGAATGGAAGTTATATATGGTCTGCAAGAAACTATGGACTGGTTATTTACAAGTCATGTAGCAAATGTTAAAAAGGCTATAAATGATATGTTAGTTGTGGATCCCTCACTTGTTAATATTAATGATCTTAGGAATCCAGGACCAGGACGTCTGTTACGATTAAGAAGAGCCGCTTGGGGACGAGGAGTTGAAGGGGCTGTTAAGCAGTTATCAGTATCAGATGTTACTCAAGGTCATATGAAAGATACCACATATATTACAGATATTATTCAAAGAGTCTCCGCTGCTAGTGATCCACTTCAAGGTATAATGAGATCAAGTGGAGAAAGAAGAAGTGCAACTGAAGCAAGAGATTCACGGTCAGGGGCACTTTCACGAGTTGAGAAAGCTGCTAAATTAATGAGTCTTCAAAGTATGCAGGATATAGCAAGGATGTTCGCTTCACATACTCAACAACTTATGACGGAAGATACGTATGTTAATATAGCTGGAAGAACAGAGGAAGAGTTGAGGGAAGAATATGGAGCTGATACAAGAATAAAGGTTAGACCAGAGGATCTTATCCTTGACTATGATATAGTCATTCATGATGGATCATCTCCAGGTGGGGAACCTGCAGATCTTTGGGTACAGTTGTATCAGATACTTTCACAGAATCCTGAAGTTGGTCAACAGTTTGATATGGTTCGTGTCTTTAAACATGTGGCTAGGCAGTTGGGAGCAAAGAATGTAGATGACTTTCAAAGAAACATTAATCAGACACAGGTTCAGACTATGCCTGATGAGGAAGCAATGAGGGAAGTAGAAAGAGGAAATCTAATACCTATGGGAGATGAAATTCAATGAGAAGTACAGAAGCGGGAATAAGAGATCTTAAGTCATCACCTGGATGGCTTGATATAAAAGATATTGTCGAAGAGCGTATAGAGTCGGTCAGAGACATACTTGAGAGTGAGGCTAATGCTGACACTTTACATTTTCATCAGGGAAGGGTTCAAGAATTAAAGTTATTCTTAGACTTCCCTGAGATTATACTAGAGGAACTAATAGACAGTAAAGGAGACAAAAATGCCAATTAGTGAAGAAGATAAAAGAGAACAAGATCATCAACAAGAACAATCTGATCAGTTAGATGAGATGTTAGAAGAAGAATATGAAGCTGTTGAATCTATAGATAATGGAGGAGATAATGGAGGAGATAATGAGGAAGAAAAGAGTGATGAAGATCAAGAAACCCAAGAAAGTGGAGAGGGTGAAGAAGGTGAAGATGGAGGGATTGACGATGAAGTTGCCGAAGATGAGCATGATGAAGAAGATAAAGATGAGGCTGAATTGGATGATGGTAAGGTTGCTGATAAGGTTGAAGAACTTGATGAAGAAGTAGAATCATCGCCGTCTTTAATTGAGCAGCTTGAGGAAGTCTCTGCTAGGGTTAACCAAGGCAGAGTAAACTTGAATGCTGAAGAAAAGACACCTAAACAGATTGAAAAAGAAAACGAAGAATACGAAGAAAACGAAGATAAGGAAAAGGAGACACTTAGAGATCTTTTACCTTTTGTAAGTGATGAGGTTTATGAGAAAGCGTTGTCAGACCCCAAAGAGCTAAACGGCTTAATGAATCAGGTCTATAACAAGGCAGTCGCTGACATGACTAGATCACTTCCTGGACTGATGAGCAACATGATCACTCAGCAAACTCAGATGCAAAGACTTGCAGATGATTTCTATAAAGAGAATGAAGACTTGGTTCCTATGAAGAACTATGTCGGCTTTGTAGCTAATGAAATTGCAGGTAAACATCCTGAATGGGCTTATGATAAACTCTTTAATGAGGTTGCAATAGAAGTTAGGAGAAGACTTAAAGTAGGGAAAAAGGCTAAAAAGGCTGAAGATGGGGCAAGAACGAAACGCCCTGCCTTCGCCAAGAAGCCAAAAGGAAGAGCTAATGTTGAATCTAAGCTTTCGGACTTAGAAAGAGACTTAGTTGAATTAATGTAAATGTTAACTAATAAAATGGAGTTTAGTTATGCCTATATTAAAAGAAGTTGTTGAAGCTTCAACTTATGCACAACAAAACCAACCGAAGTATGTGTCTACAACTTATCAGATGCTTCCCTATGATCACTCTGTGGTTACGGATTCATCTGGAGGTACATTCACAATAACTTTGCCTCCTGTAGCTGAATGTCGTGGTATGAGTTATCATATCTCTTTTGGAGCCTCAGGGACTAATGCAGTTACTGTAGCTGATAAGGCAAATGACTCTGGCTATTCTGATCAGACCATGAACGCTGTTGGGGAGCACATGTTGCTTCACTGCAATGGCGAGCGTTGGGATGAAACGTCTATAAATGAGTAAAGGAGTAGACCATGAGTTGGCAAGGTAATTTAATTAAAGCAGGTATACATAGTAATGGCACTCATGCTAGAATGCATGGTGGAACTAACGTATCACAAGGGCAGTTTGCTGCTAAAGACTTTCTAAAGAAGTTGACGGTAACAACTACTGATACTGTTGGTGTTACTACTTATACTATTGCACAAATGTTAGGGGGTCTAATTCTTAGAGATCCTAATGGAGCTGGTCGTGCGGATTTAGTCTCTACTGCGGCTTTAGCAGTTGCAGGAATCAAAGGTGCGAAGGTAGGAGATTCTTTCGAGTTTACAATTCGGAATACTGCTAATGGCGCTGAGACTATCACTGTTACGACAGCAACTGGGTGTACTTTGAGTGGAACTATGACTATTGCTCAGAATTATAGCAAGAGATTTCTTGCTCGTCTGGACAATGTCACTTCTGGCTCAGAAGCCTATTCTATTTATAGTCTAGGTACTGTTGTACATTAACTAAATCAATTAACAATTAATCTTAGGAGATTATTATGGCTGCTTTTCTAGGTATGCGTGGTAATGGAGATTGGGCAACCGATCAAAGACCTAAACATTGGAGGGAGATGATTCTTTATCTCTATCCTAATGGGTCTGCTCCACTTACTGCAATGCTATCCAAAATGAAATCAGAAAAAGTCTCAGACCCAGAATTTAACTGGTGGACTAAGAATCTAGCTGGTCAAGGTGGCGCTGTTACAGGTGTGTATACAGACGCTATTTTGGCATCTGCCTATTCTTATTCATCAGTTCGAGCTGCAGGTACTGTTATGTACGTTAAGGCTGCTGAGGCTGTGATTAAAGAAATACGTGTAGGTCATCAAGTGTTACTTCGTGACTCAAGCTGGCCTGACGTAGATGTAAACGGAGAGGTAACTGCGAGAGCTCTTAACGGTGCTTCTTCTTATGTAGCTGTGAAGTTACTAGAAGAGGAAAACACTGCTAATAGCGCTGCTGCTAACCTTTCAAGCGTAGATAGAATACTTGTCATTGGTAGTATGAATGCTGAAGGTGCAACAATTCCTGATGCTATTTCATACGACCCTGTAAAGTACTATAACTACACACAAATCTTTCGTACTCCTTTAGAGATCACTCGTACCGCAAGGAAGACTCGTCTTCGTACTGGAGACTCTTATAAAGAGATGAAGAGAGAAGCTTTGGAATTACATTCTATTGAGATTGAGAAATCATTCTTTTATGGTGTACGTTCTGAGAATACTGGAAGTAATGGTAAACCAAAAAGAACAGGACACGGAGTTGTTCCATTTGTAAAAGATAATGCATCAAGTAATGTCTTTGCTTATGATACTGATTCATCCTATTCTGGTTCATCTTGGAATGCTCAAGGTGAGACTTGGCTTGACACTTCCTTAGAAGCTATCTTTCGATATGGAAGTCAAGAGAAGATTGCCTATTGTGGTTCAGGGGCTTTACTCGGAATTAATCGCCTAGCGAAAAGTTCTGGTCAAGTTCAACTGAAACCATCATCGGCTTCTTATGGATTAAAGGTTGTAGAATGGCTAACGCCTTTTGGAACTCTTTATCTAAAGACACACCCATTGTTCAGTTATGAGACTACTACTCAGAACCGAATGGTTGTAGTTGATCCTGCCAATATCCAGTTTGACTATATAGATGACACTTTCTTTAAGAAAGATGATTCTGAAAAGAAGGCTGGACAGATTGGGATGGATGGAACTAAAGAAGAATTCTTAACGGAAGGACATCTTGAAATTCATCATCCTTTATCTTTTGGCGTACTTGACGGAGTTGGAGTAGATAACTCTGTATAATCTGGTCTAATAACCTAAATTAGCGAGGGGCATCTCTATTGGGGTGTCCCTTGCTTTGTACAAAGGACGAACAAAGCAAATGAATTTATTAGATATAAGAACAAAATTTGTTGATCTTTCTGGAAGGTATGACCTTGTTGATGATACTACTGATTATGGAGATAATGGTGCAGACTTTTTTATATCCTCAGGACAGAGGTACCTCGATAATCATCAACTTCATCCAAAGTCAATACTGAAATACCAGAAGGATATTGCTGTAGGAACATACGCAATAGAATTTAAAGATGCCTTAGCGATTAAAGAGGTCTGGTTTACAACAGATGATAGTAGAAAGATTCTTAAGAAGAAGCCTCTTGGATGGATTAAAGAAGAATACGACTATCCATATTCTGGTACTGATAATGGAGAGCCTGAGTATTACTCTATTAACATTATTGGTCTATCAGGGAATCAAGATGAATTAAGGTCAGGGAATTACACTAGTGATTTTACAAGAGAGTATCAAGATATCCATTTCGCAGATGATGATTCTAATACATCTCATCAGTATTATCGTGGAATCTTAATGATGCCTCCTAATGAGACGGCTGGAACTATTACTATTACTGGGCAATTTAAAGCGAAAGACTTATCTTTAGATACTGATGAGAACTTTTGGTCTGTTCATTATCCTGACCTTCTCATACAGGCCACTAATTATTCTCTTGAATCTTTTTATCGTAATACGGAAGGTGCAAAAGACTGGAGAAATATCATAGAGGACACTTTAAAAGGTATTGACTTTAATCTAGTAGAAGAAGATATAACAGGTGTATCTCAATTAAAGGAAGAACTTGAATACTTAAATCTAAATAGAAGTATATCGTAAGGAGTAATTATGCCAAGAACATTTGACACAAGTAATGAAAGGCAAGGACTAAGAGATGCGTTAAAAAGTGCTAAATCTGTTGCAATGAGTCCTGTAAAATCAGTGACGTACTCTCCTAGTATTGTACAGTTTGTAGGAAGAGCCAGTGATGATGTTCCCTTGTTCAGGTTTATTGCTCCGTGTAAGGGTTATATATCTTCAATCATCTTTGATAACTCTACACTAGGTAAATTTAATGTTAGTATTGAAACTGTTAAAATAGATAAATCTATCCATAGTAGTACGATGACTATTAGTAAAATGATTGAAGGTATGCAAAATAATGAAGTTGATTATGGAGATATAATTACTATTAGTCTCCCAAACCAAAAAGGGATTAATGCTGACAGAGATATCTTTGTCTCTTTTATCTTTAATATATTAGTTTAATGAAAGAGTTTAACCAAAACTTTAGTAAATACCTTGAGAGTGGTTTAAGGAAGTCTGACAAAGATAGCATAAACAGTCCATTCCTTATTACTCTTAATAATGCTATCGTAAAAGATAATGGGTTAAGACCTTATGAAGATCCTAAGGCATTATTTAAAACTGGTTTAAATATTTTTCCTGGAGGTAGCTTTAGTGTAGATCCTTTTGATGCAGATGTTGCTCCAGATCTCTTTCCACCTATACCTAATGTAAGTTATGGTGCTGCTGATAATAAGTTAGTATTCAATGGTACAGATGCGGGAGATATTAAGATAGCTTTGGGGGAAGGGGAAGGACACGCTGTTGGTGTTAGTTATATAATTTCTGGAGAAGTATCAAATTGGGCTTCGGGAGGAATAAAGTTTGCTCTAGGGGAGGGTAATGAGACTGCTACAGTTGGTGAAAATGGAACTTTTAGTTTTACTATAGTTTCGGATGACTCAAGATATTTCCTTATCATAACAACGCTTTCCCCTACATCATTGAAGTTATTTAATCTTAAGGTATATAAATCTGATACTTTTAGTACTTTAAATAGTGAGATGTACCCATTTCCTAAGTTGTATGTTGGTCAATCAGATACTATTGCTTGTTTTCAGGAAAGAGTTTATGTAGGTCCATCTGGGTATGATGCAGGAATTAAAGATGATGATGGTATAGATGCTCTTAATGATTTAGATTATGAGAACATATACCAGATTGATGATAATGATAAGATTGTATCTGCTGTGAAGATGGATCAAACCTCTGATTTTATAGACATGAGAGATTCTTGGTATATTACATCTCCTTATGGTACATTCTTTAAAGCAAATTGGGGAGCTATTAACGATGATAGAGAAGGGAAAACTATATTTTCTCCATATCCTCGTGCAAATACAGGGACATATTTTAAGGGTAGAGTTATTCTTGGAGGGATGGATCCTGATAATTTTTGGAATGATTCCTGGCTATCTCTTTGGGACGTCTGGAAAGATATGATGCCCCCTGACATTAATCTTACTGAAGAAAGTTTTGATTATAATTATATTCTTTGGTCTGGAATAGGTGAAGGTCTTTTATGGACTATGTATCCTGAGATTGCTGTGTACGGCTTGATGAATGATAGAGTTAATTACTCTGTTACTAGACCTTACTTCTTTGAAATGATTAGGAGAAATGATATAGGGTGGATGCCTTTACCATGCCGAGGAGCTGTAAAGAAATTAAGACATTTAGATAATGTTCTCATAGCGTACGCTGAGGATGGTATCTTTGCTCTTATTCCAATGGCAGAACCAGCTCCTGGCTTCTCAATGAAACGTTTATCTAACTTTGGGATTCATAACTCGTGGGATGTTGGAATAGGTAATAAAGAGCATATCTTTGTGGATGTGTCTGGAAGACTTTGGCGTATCTCAGAAGATTTATCTCTTACACTTCTCGACTATAGGGAATATATTAAGTTAAATAATGATGGAACGAGTCCTTATAATTATATATCCTTTAATCCTGTTGAAGATGAATATTATATAGGTGGAAAGGTTGCTTCATTTGCTCTCACAAAACAAGGAATGTCTAGGATTAGTAAAACTGTTCTATCTCCTACAATCGCAGGAGCTGAGAGTGACAGTACATTTGGAGACTTCCAGGGATTTCATTTATCTCACTCTGATATTGATCGCTTTGAGATAGAGACAGAAGTATTTGATATAGATCTAAGAGGAATTAAAACAATAACCTTTATTAACTTAGGGGTAACTATTGATTCTGGTAAGACAGTTGAAGTAAAGGTTTTTTCTAGGTATAGTAAATCAGGAGGATTCTTTGATAACGGATGGAAAACTGTTAATAACGAAGGATCTGTTTATAGTGGAGCTTCTGGAGTTGATTTTAAGATAGGTATTCGTACAGGGAGTAGTAGTGATTATCAAAGTTTGAAATTAAGTAGTATGTCTATATCTTGGAAACTTTCTGATAAGAGAAATATAAGAGGTCAATATGCTAGTTAGAGTTCTTCCTAATCAAGTGTGTGATCACTGGGATGTTGTATCTTATGGTATTCAACAATCACTTCCTCCTATAACAATAGAGTCTCCTCGAAGAATGAATAATATACTTGAATCATTATTGTTAGGAAGAATGGTTTTATGGATAGGGGTTGAAGATAATAAGGTTCAAGGGTTGCTCGTTACTGCCTTTTCGTATGATAAGAATAGTGATGTACAAGATTTACTAATATACAGTATTTACGGTTTTGAAGATTTGTCCACTAAACTCGTTGTAGATGGGATGGATACTTTAAAGAAGTTTGCAGTTTCAAATGGGTGTAGGAGAATAACTGCCTATTCTAAGATAGAAGCAGTTATTGATATGATGAAAAGGTTTGGATCTGAAGAATATAGTTATTTATCAATACCAGCAAATGGAGAAATAAAGTAATGAAGATTAATACACTTATTGAATTTAAATGGAGTGATGAGACAAATCAGTATGAAGAGATCTATTGTGAGTCTTATGAGTATAATGGAGAGATATCTCACTGTGGTGGTGGGGGAGGTACTTCAGGTGCAGTAGAGCATCCTTCTTATATTGAATCAACCTATCAGCTATTAGTATCTGGAGAAGTAGCAGATCCTTCTGCTGCTGATTATTACGCTACATCAGATAGTTCTGGAGATGTAGGTATTAATCTTTTAAATGCTCTGGCTATAGTAACTACATCTACAAACCCTTATGCAAGTGCAGCTGCTTTTTCTCCTGATCCTTTTATTGCATTAGATCAAGGACAACTTCAACAAGCTGAAGATGCTCTGATTGATAGTACTCCTACTATAGATATTGACAGATGGGAAGCTCTTCATGATGCAGCTAAGGATAAGGCAGATGCTCTCTTTGTTGGTGATAATATAGATGAATCAGTTGATATATATGCTGATAGAACGGTAGATGAGTTTAATGCAAATGTTAATCGCTTCTCATCAGGTATGGTAGAAGCCAATGCAGTTCATTCGTCTGCTTTTATTATTGGTATGTCTCTTCTTGAGAGTCAGCGTATTAGAGATATTAATGCTCATAGAACTGTTCTAATAATGGAGAATGAAAAGGCAAAGACTGAATATATGAAGAAAGCTATAGGAGACATGGTTAGTTTAATGAATATGCACATGGGAAATAGACTCGAATTAGTGAGATGGCAAACTGAAATAGGTCGTCTTGGATCTATTGCAAAGTCTGAGCAGTTTATGAAAGATATTGAATATGATAGAGAAGATGCTCTATGGGATATTACTGCAATTGGAAAAGCTGCAAATGTTATGGCAGCTCCTGGTGGTGGTACTGCACTCCCTGAGAAACCTTCAGATGCTGCATCTGCGATGTCTGGGGCACTTGCTGGTGCAGCCACTGGTGCTGCTATTGGAGGTCCTGTTGGAGCAGGTATCGGAGCAGTATTAGGTGGAATAGGTGGATTTCAAGGATAATGTCTTGCTTTGTTCGGCTTTCGCACAAAGCAAATCTAAAAATGAATAGGATAAAATAAAATGGCTACACAATTTTCTCAATGGTTACCTCAAAACTTTAATCAAGGGCAGTTTAATCCAAATGCTCAAGATGCTGCAGCAGCGTTAGGTCCACAGCCTCAACCTCAGCCTCAGCCACCGCCACAACCTAAAGCTGGTGAGCCTGGAGGACCCTCTATACATGGGAAAATTGAGATGCCTTATCTTGTAGAAGATAAAAATCCTTGGTGGAATCCTTTTGGTTTTCAAAGATATGGATCAGCAGCAGAAGCTAGCGGTGGAGCTCCTCCAGGACAAATGACTCAACCGCCTCAACCGACTATGCCTCCAACTACTGAGCAGCCACCAATACTCCCAGATTTTACTGATGTACCGCCTCCTCCTCCTCCTGCTCCTCTTGCTTCTTCTCCTCCCCCACCTCTACCAACAGGTAGTCCATTTCCTCAACCTCAGCCTACACCCTTTGATCAACCACAGCCACAGCCACAACAACCACAACTACAATTTCAACCTAATCTTACTCAGCCAGGTCAAGGTCTAGTTCCTCAAGGTGGTCAAGGTATAGCTCAACAAATGCAACAAGTGTTAGGTCCTGA
>Ga0098033_1001211_pt1 | contig 10742 bp, 12 predicted proteins | sample 1_EtaG_FD_75049 | JGI IMG/M metagenome (GOLD analysis project Ga0098033, IMG submission 75049) | Marine viral communities from the Subarctic Pacific Ocean - 1_ETSP_OMZ_AT15124 metaG | ecosystem: Environmental > Aquatic > Marine > Oceanic | place: Pacific Ocean | collected 2015-01-07
TAGAATGATTGTTTCGCGCCCAGTGCAACCACTCGGAAAAGATATTGGATTTTTGCCCGGCACAATGGAAGAAAAAATGCTGCCTTGGTTAATGCCAATTCAGGATAATCTACAATTTTTGTTAGGAAACGAAAAAAGCGCTTTACAAATGTATATGGAAAAAGGTAAAATAGAAATCGAAGCTTTGACATATATTCGTGGACGCTCGATTTCCAACGCATATATTATTATTGACGAAGCTCAAAATTTAACAATGCACGAGGTTAAAACAATTATCACAAGAATTGGCGAAGGAACAAAAATTGTTTTAACTGGTGATATTGAACAAATTGATAATATTTATGTTAATGAGACCTCAAATGGTTTAGTTCATGCAATAGAGAAATTTAAAGAATATCCTATTGCTGGACATGTAACTTTCAGAAAAGGAGAACGTAGCGAATTGGCGACCCTGGCGTCGAAAGCTTTATAAAGGAAAAAGAATGGAAAAAGAAATAACAAAAACAGAAGAAGAAGCACATATTAATCCGATGTTGGCAATGAAGGTCAATCCAGATTCTAAATTAAAGAAATATTTGGTTGAATATGTGGGCAATAAATTAAACCAAGAAGAAGTAACAGTCAATATGATAGCAGAGGTGTTAGCCGTCGACTTTCCGGAGTTTACATTCGCTTTTGCAGAAGAGAACTATCTTCGAGGATACCAAATAGGACTAGATGATGCTGATAGATTATTTAATGAATACTCACAGAAGCTTAGCAGAACAGCTGAGTAACTTCTATACACCTTCAGGATTGCAGGTATATATAAAAGATCCTCTTATTAATCAAAAAATCGATTTGGAAGAAATTATTGGTAAAGTTGAGGATGTCGTACCCGATCATTTACGTAGTGAAATGGAGATGGTAATTGTTGGCTGGTTTGAAGAGTTTGAAAACCAGAAAATAAGTGCGTTTTATAAAGATGGTACCCTTCATCTATCGCCGGGGATTATTGACGATGAAAGCGCTTTTGATGATGCTGTTCACGAGATTGCTCACTCTGTTGAAGACGTATTTGGTTATACAATATACGGCGATCAGAAACTCAAGAAAGAGTTTTTAAGAAAGCGAAAATATCTTCATGATATGTTATGGAAGGAGGGGTTCAAAGCTCCTTTGAACGTATTCATGAATCCTGAATATGATGAAGACTTTGACATGTTTTTATATGAAACAGTTGGATATGACAAGCTATCAACGATTTGCCAAGGGCTTTTTCTTTCGGCATATGCCCCCACTTCTTTGCAAGAATATTTTGCAACAGGGTTTCTAGAATTCTACTTGGATCCAAATCATAATTTCCTAAAGAAAACATCTCCACAACTATATAAAAAATTAATTATATTACAAGATCCAAAAAAACTTGACAACGATGACTAATGCGGTTATAATATAGAATACACTTGGAGTTAATTTGTCACACATTTCTTATTCAGAGCTAAAAGACTGGGTCTTTTGTGCTTTTTACCATAAACTTACCCGTATAGATAAGTTATCAGGCTTTAAGGGGAATGAGTATACTGCGTTTGGTAGTGCTATGCATTCGGTATGCGAGAAAAAACTACTTAAAGAAGACACAAATGACGATTTCTTTATTCACGAATTCGAAAAGAACCTAGCATCCCTTGACGATGATGTAGGTATCAATCAAAAACTCATCTATGATATGATGGGACAAGGAAAGAAGATCATCCCTGAAATCAAAGACGCCCTTGACAACTATTTTGAAAAAGATTATGAAGTTCTCTTCGTTGAGATGCCATTAATGGAGCCAATTGAAGGAGAAGACGATTATAATTTTAAGGGATATATCGATGCTGTTGTGATGACACCTCACGATAAGAAAATTCACATCTTTGATTGGAAGACTTGTTCCTGGGGATGGGACGCGCGCAAAAAGAATGATAAGATGATTACGTATCAGTTAACATTATATAAACACTTTTTTGCCCAAAAGCTAGATATTGATCCAAAAGAGATTGAAACACACTTTGCTCTTTTAAAGAGAACCGCAAAATATAATAGAGTTGAATTCTTTAGAGTTACAAGCGGTCCTAAAAAAACACAAAATGCTCTTAAAGTTTTGAGCAAAGCGTTGTACAATATTAAAAACAAGAGGCACATCAAGAATAGGCTTTCTTGTCGCAATTGTAATTTTAGACACACTAAACATTGTCCATGAGGTATATTAATGACAACTAAAGAACAGAAAAAAATCAAGGTGCTGACATTGTCAGATCACCCTCTTTCTCCTTCGGGAGTTGGAACGCAAACAAAGTATTTTATTGAGGCGCTTCTCAAGACAGGCCGATATGAATTTGTTTGCCTAGGCGGCGCCGTCAAGCATGAAAGTTATCAACCACAAAAGATTGAGCCATATGGTGAAGATTGGCGTATTTTCCCAATTGATGGATATGGTAATCATGAAATTATTCGTTCAATATTACAGAAAGAGAAGCCAGATGTTCTTTGGTTTATGACAGATCCTAGATTTTATGGGTGGTTGTGGGAAATAGAGAATGAAATTCGTGCTCAAATTCCCATGGTATATTATCATGTCTGGGACAACTTTCCATCCCCTCATTTTAATGGTATTTATTATCGTTCAACAGATGAAGTGGTTTGTATTTCAAAGGTGACTCATAAAATTTTACAAGATGTATCGCCAGAAGTGTCTTCTTATTATTTGCCACACGCTGTTGATCCTAATTTTTATCATCCGTTTAAAGCAGAACAAGAGAAGGCACATTTAAGCGAATTACGAAATAGAATATTGAATAGTACTGTAAACCTTAAAAATCCAAATAAGAAGATCTTTTTTTGGAATAATCGAAATGCTCGAAGAAAGCAAAGCGGTACTATTATTTGGTGGTTTAAGGAATTTTTAGACGACGTAGGCCATGATAAAGCCCTGTTATTGATGCACACTGATGCTGTCGACCAGCATGGCCAAGATTTACCACATATTATTCAGCATCTGGGGGTTAATGATGGCCAGGTTCTTTTATCAACAAACAAAGTAGAAGCTCAACAATTAGCTGGGATGTATAACGCTGCTGATTTTACGATTAATATTAGTGATGCTGAAGGTTTTGGATTATCTACCTTGGAATCTTTATCTTGCGGTACGCCGATTATAGTTAATATGACAGGAGGCCTCCAGGAACAAGTTACAGATGGAAAAAACTGGTTCGGTTGGGGTATTCAGCCAAGTTCTAAAGCTGTAATTGGTTCTCTACAAGTACCCTATATTTATGAAGATCGAATTTCACAAAAAGAATTTACAGAGATGCTTAAAAAGGCATTAAACGTAAGCAAAAAGGCTTATAATAAAATGTCTCGTGATGGTTTAAAATACGTAAAAAACAACTATAGTTTTGAGAATTACACAAAAGGATGGATAGATATTATGGACGGTATAGTTGCGAAGCATGGTTCTTGGGAAACTAGAAAGAATTATAAGAACTGGCAACTGTTGGAGGTAGCATGAGAAAAAAAGTTTTACTAAAATCTCCTTTATTGACTCGTTCGGGTTATGGAGAGCATGGTAGATATGTGTTACGCGCATTGCGTTCGCGCGAAGAGTTGTTTGATATCTATATCCAACCTTTGCAGTGGGGCGCCACTTCTTGGATGAGCGAAAAAGGAGAAGAAAGAGAGTGGATCGATCACTCAATTGAAAGTACCATTGCGTATGTCCAACAGGGTGGCCAATTTGATGTGAGTTTACAGGTAACAATTCCGAATGAATGGGAAAAATTAGCACCTATTAATATTGGCATTACTGCTGGTATTGAATCAACACGTGTTGCGCCTTTATGGATACAAAAAGGAAACGAAATGACCAAAATAGTAGTTGTTTCTGAGCACGCAAAGAAAACATATGCCGATACAGTGTATACTGCCACTAATGATCAAACCCAACAACAAACAGAACTGAGATTAAACACAGAAATTGAGGTAGTTAATTATCCTGTAAAAGAATTTGGCAAAATTGATGAAATAAAACTTGATCTAGAATATGATTTTAATTTTTTGACAGTAGCCCAATTTGGACCGCGTAAAAATATATCAAATACTATTAAATGGTTTGTAGAAGAATTTCAGAATGATGAAGTAGGATTGGTTCTTAAAACTAATTTAGCTAAGAATTGTCTTATGGACAGGGAAAAGCTTTTTAACGAAATGAGACAACAGCTATTATCTCTTCCAGAACATAAATGTAAAATATATCTTCTTCATGGCGATATGACTGATGAAGAAATGCATGCTCTTTATCTTCATCCTAAAGTTAATGCCTTTGTTCTTTTTAGTCACGGAGAAGGATTTGGTTTGCCGACTTTTGAAGCGGCTTATTCAGGGGTACCTGTAATTACACCCGGCTGGTCTGGCCATTTAGATTTCCTAGTTAATAAGAAGACAGGAATATCTGAGTTTCATAATGTTGAATATGATATCCAGCCAATTCCGCAGGAGGCAGTTTGGGAAAATGTTCTTGTCAAGGATTCAATGTGGGCATACCCACGCGAGCATTCCGCCAAGCAACAAATGCGTCAATGTTACGCAAATATTGAAAAATCTAAAAAAGTTGCAAAGAAATTAGCAACTCGTCTTAATAAAGATTTTAAAGAAGAGATAATGTACGCTAAAATGGTATCTGCACTAATTGATGAAAAAGAATTTGATGTAGAATCATGGTTATCGGATTTAAATATTGAGGAAATTGAATGAAGTTTATCTTCATTGCTGATTTTTTTATTGAACATGTATTAGGGGGCGGAGAACTTAATAATGAAGAATGTATAGAGATATTAATTTCTCAAGGACATACAGTACGTAAGTTACAGAGTCATTTAGTCATCCCGACATTCATTGAGCAGAATAAAAATGCTAATTTTATTATTGCAAACTTCATTAATTTGCGACAAGAATGTAAAGATGCACTTTTAGATACAAAATATATTATCTATGAACATGATCACAAATACTTAAAAACTCGTAATCCTGCAAGCTATAAATATTTTATAGCTCCTTCGTCTGATATTATAAATCTAGAGTTTTACCAAAATGCCATGGCTATATTATGTCAGTCGCAATTTCATTTAGATATAATCAAGAAGAATACTGATTTACCTAATCTTGTGAATTTGAGTGGAAATATTTGGTCCATCTCGGCGCTTAAGATTATTGAAGAAATATCAAAAAAACCAAAACAGAAGAAATGTTCTATTATGAGTTCCAACATTCCTCATAAAAACACTAATGATGCTGTCAATTTGTGTCTTGTAAAGAAAATGGAATACGAGTTAATTAGTAGCAATGTCTATAATGAGTTTTTAGCTGCTTTGGGAAATAATGAAAAATTTGTGTTCTTGCCAAAGACACCAGAAACACTATCTAGAGTTGCTGTAGAGGCAAGGATGATGAACATGTCATTGATAGCAAACAATATGCTCGGAGCCACAAAAGAGCCTTGGTTTAAAAAGAAAGGTAAAGAGTTAATAGATGTTGTCTATCAAATGAGAGATGATATACCATCAAAAATTATTGATTTATTTGAATGAAGATTCTTCTAACATTGAACAAAACATACCGAGGCATGCCAGATGCTGGGTATTGGTATACATATTTACCTTTAAAAGAATTGGGCCATGAAGTCTATTGGTATGATACGGTGGCGCCAGTAGAGAAATATTCTTATGTTAAAATCATTGAACATTTTAAGCCCGATCTGATTTTTTGTTGCTTAACTAATGATCGAATCATTGCGCCTCATGAACCTTGGCGTGAAATCCAAAAGGAAACTGAGTCTGGAAGAACAAAAACGTTTAATTGGTTTTGTGATGATACGTGGCGATTTGATAATTTCTCTAGTGCTGCATGTTTTCATTTTACTGCTTGTTCTACGCCAGAGCCTTCATATATAGACAAATATAAGAGCGTCGGTTATGATAATATTTTATTGGGCGCATGGCATGCCAACTCAAACGTTTATCCTGTAAAATCCTTTTCTGAGAAAGATATAGATATCTCTTTTATGGGCGCCCCCAATCTAATTCGCCAAGCGTTTTTTAATGCAGCCGATGTGCCTGTGAAGCAGGTATTTGGTGTTAGCCAAGAAGAGGTTTTTAAAACACACAGTAGAACAAAAATTGGTGTAAATTTAAGTTTTAACGTCAATGATCGCACAGGGGGTACCCAAATGAAGCAGAGATTATTCGAAGTTCCGGCTGGAGGTGGTTTATTACTTACACAATATCACAATGGTATGGAAGAATTTTTTGAAATTGATAAAGAGATAATTACATTTAGAGATTCATTAGAATTTTCTGAAAAGGCTAAAACTTTATTGAAGAAACCAAAAATTGTGGAACAGATAGCTACCGCTGGTTACAAAAGATATCTTGCTGAGCATGATTCAAAAGTTAGATTAGCGAAGATATTACAACAAATAGGAAAATTTTAAAATGAGAGTATATCTACCAAATTATACACAGTTCGCCGGCAATTGGATATATAAAGGATATCAAAACGCATGGACGCAGCTGGGTTATGATATTACCGTACCGGACAATTCTGATCCGCGCCATATTAATTTTTTACAGATTCCAGCCCATGAAGATCTTTTGAGCGAGGATTATATTATAATGGCTACGGATCATCTTGCGCAAAATATGACTCTTCAAAACGCGCCATCAGAGCATGCGCGCCAAGGCTTTCTAGAAGCGGCAGCACGAAGTTATAAGACTTTTATATTCGCGCAACCAAATACTTTCCCATTGCCGTGGGGATCTCATCCAAACTTTCATTGCAATTGCTCTGATGAAATAATTCAATCGTTAAATGATATGGATAATGTATATTTATGGACATTTGGTGACGTTAATCCTGAATTTCATTACAAATGGAAAAAAGTGCATACGATACCATTGGCATTTGATCCTATATCTTATGTGCCGATTAAAGAAGAGAAATATACAAAATATGATATTTGCTATGTTGGCGGTTGGGCTAATAATGGATTCAATGAAAAAAGAAAAATTATGATGGAGAATTTTATTGAGTTTAAAAATAGTGGTTTGAACTGTGCATTTTTTATTAACAAGAATCTGACTCATGAACAAGAGACAGCATTGCTTTATAATAGTAAGATTTCGTTGAATATTCATGATGCATATCAACGAGCATTGGGGATGGACACAAACGAGAGAACATTTAAATCATTAGGACTAAATGGCATATTAATATCTGATAAAGTTGGCCAATTAGAAAACATATTTCCAAATATAAAAACGTCTAATGATCCGTTAGAGTTAGTGAGAATTACGAAAGAATATTTATCTTTAACTGAAAAAGAGTTGAATAATATAAAAGAAGAAAATCGACAAAATATTTTAGACAATCATTGTTATACTCACAGGGTGAAAGAATTATTAGCACTATGAAGCCTAAAGTTAGTATTATTATACCATGTTATAATTCGGAAAAGTGGATCGAGCAGTGTGTCATATCTGCTTTGACACAGGATTATGAAAATGTAGAGGTTCTTTGTATTGATAACGAAAGTACAGACAATAGTGTGACTATAGTAGAGGAGATCAAAAAGAACTATCCCGATCTAATAACAGGTTCTGCCTCCAATATTTATCCACATTGTTGGGACGAGGCACGTGCTGTGGGCTTAAGAATAATGACGGGTGATTACGTTTTAACAATGGGTTCTGATGATTGGATTGATAGCTCTTTTATTTATAGATGCATGAAATACATTTTATCTGCACCTGATCAGATTCTGGCTTTGCAAAGTCCAATAAAGGGAATGAGAGATCATGGAGAAATATATACAGGGGAGGTAAAACATGCGTATAAAAGCATAGCAGAGCTTAAAAAAACTCTACTAGAGCGATGTCCCGTTAATACGCCAACGGTTATCTTTAATAGAAAGTTGTATGATGATGGATTTTTGAAAACATCGCCAGAAATTTATGGTGGCGCTGCGGATTACGATCTATATTGTCGACTAGCTGACAATGATATATTTATTTATCCAGCTTTTGAATGGCTTGGTTTTTATTATCGTTGGCACTCCGAACAGGCAACTTGGCAGGTTCACGAAGAAGCTAAGAACTATGATAAAATGATCCAAAACTATTGGAAAGATAAATGGAAGATTTAGCACTAAAAAAACGTGTATTAGAAATAGCATATAAACACAAGCTATCTCATTTGGGTTCTTATTTTTCAAGCTTAGGATTAATTGATAAGATTTATCAGCAAATGAATTTACAGTCAGATATTTTTATTCTTTCTAGTGGCCACGCCGCCGTCTCTCTGTACGCGGTTATAGAAAAATATTATAACATTGATGCTGAGCAATTGTTCTTAAAACATGGAGGACACCCGCATCGCGATGAGGAAAACTATTTATATTGTTCTACCGGTAGTCTTGGTATGGGATTAACCGTTGCAATAGGCAGAGCGGTGGCAAATCCAAAACAAATGGTTTATTGTCTTATAAGCGACGGTGAATGTGCTGAAGGATCGATTTGGGAAGGCCTTAGATATGTTTACGAGAATAATATAAAAAATATCAAGATTTTTGTAAATATTAATGGATATGCTGCCTATGATACAGTCGATACAAGTTATCTAACCAAACGTTTAAAAAGCTTTTTGCCTGATATCAATATTGAGTATACTAACGTTGGAGCTTTTCCATTTTTACGTGGGCTAAACGCACATTATCATATTATGAACGAGGATGATTATACCGTAGCATTAGAACAAATAAGAGAACAAGGTGATATATGAGAAAACATTTTAGTGAGTTGCTTCACAAAGAAATGAGCAGAAATAAAGACATTATTCTTTTTACAGGCGACTTGGGATATGGCTTATGGGATAAGATTAGGCTTGATTATTCTAATAGGTTTTATAATGTAGGCTCTTCTGAACAATTAATGTTAGGAATGGCCGCCGGCGCAGCTATGGAAGGAAAGATACCTATTGTATACTCCATTACTCCTTTTTTATTGTATCGTCCGTTCGAGTTTATTCGGAATTATTTAGATCATGAAAAATTGCCAGTTAAATTAGTGGGTGGCGGAAGAGATCGAGATTATGGACATTTAGGTTTTTCTCATTGGGCAGAAGATGATAAGAAGATTATGTCTTGTTTTTCTAATATCAGACACCATAGGCCTATCACTAGTGAGCAATTGGAAACAATATTTCATTATATTGTGAATACTCGCTCTCCGGAGTATATCAATCTCAAGAGAAAATATTGAATATTTTAATTACCGGCAGAAACGGCTTTATTGGAAAGGAATTGACTGATTTCTTTTCCGATACTCGTCATCGTGTGTTAGCAACGTGTAGAAAAACTTTGGATGTAACAAATGAATTTCAGGTAGACAATTTTTTTAAAGATAACCAAATAGATGTGGTGTTGCATGCTGCGATTAAAGGCGGCCGCCGCACTGGGATACCTGGCAGGGATACTTATTACGATTTTATGGATAATTTGAATATGTTTAAGAATCTTTTTAAACACAAAGACAAATATAAGCTTATGATTTCGTTTGGTTCTGGTGCAGAAACTCAAACTAATACCTATTATGGTTTAGCTAAAAATATAATCAACAAAGAAATTGAAAAAAGCGATAATATTATCAATTTAAGACTGTACGGCTGTTTTGGGCCATCAGAAGATCGCACGCGCTTCATCAAAAATTCTTTTAATCGGCTTTCAAAAAATAAGCCTATTTTAATACACCAAGATAAGTATATGGATTATTTGTACATTGAGGATCTAAAAAAGGTGGTATTACATTATATTGAAAATTATTCTAGAACTGAGTTGCCTAAAACTTTGGACTTGTGTTATATTGAGAAAGTAACATTGTTTGAAATAGCGAATAAAATTAAAAACTTGACAAATAGTAACGTTGAGGTTATAATAAACTATGATGGATGTGGTATTTCTTATGTTGGATCCGGATCGGATTTATCGGCACTTAAACTAGATTTATATGGATTACAAAAGGGCATCAAGAGAACTTTAAAGGACTTGATTAGATTTAAACAAAGCAATTGTTGATTTTTATAAAAATAATATTATATGGTAAATAAAGAATTTGCAAATAATTATAAACAAGGCGCCTCCTTTGCAATATAATATTGACTAAGTACTCAGAACATGTTATAGTATTTTAACGAGAGGCACATGGATAAAAAATTAGATGAAATTTTAAATTTAGTTGAAACTTACATTCAAGAAAAACAGAGCAAAGAAACATGGGAACCAGAAAAAGATTGGGTTTCATATTCTGGCCCAATCTTTGATACAAATGAATACACAGCAGCCGTTAAGCAATTGTTGAGCGGCTGGTTAATTTTCGGACAACAAGGAAGAAAATTTGAGATTGATTTTTCTAAATATTTAGGAAAACTATATGGCGTATTGACAAACTCTGGAAGTTCGGCAAATCTTTTAATGGTAACCGCGACAAAATCAAGAAAATTCGCCAAACAGCTAAAAGATGGAGACAAAATCATAACACCGGTTGTGTGTTTTCCAACAACGATCAATCCAATTATCCAAAACAATTTAGTTCCAGTTTTTGTGGATGTTGAACTACCAAGTTTAAATTTAGACTTGGACAAAGTTGAAGAAGCTTTAAAACAAGATTCTTCCA
>Ga0098033_1001213_pt1 | contig 10736 bp, 14 predicted proteins | sample 1_EtaG_FD_75049 | JGI IMG/M metagenome (GOLD analysis project Ga0098033, IMG submission 75049) | Marine viral communities from the Subarctic Pacific Ocean - 1_ETSP_OMZ_AT15124 metaG | ecosystem: Environmental > Aquatic > Marine > Oceanic | place: Pacific Ocean | collected 2015-01-07
AACATAACGGATGACGATTAAATCTCATAACAAGAAACGTAACGTTGGTATCATATATGAGCAGCTTTTGCGTAAGGTGTCTCATTGCTTAGTTGAGCAAAACAATGATATATCTGAAAAAGCCCTCAAAGTTTTAAAGCGCCATTTCAAACCAGGAACTCAACTTTATAAAGAGTTTAGGCTATTTAATGCCTTAGTTAAAACGACGGTTAGCACTGATGCTTTGGCATGTAGGATTTTAGCGGAAGCCCGCCACGCTGCCCAGGATCATGATGCATCTCTGTTGAGAACAGAAAAGTCTGCATTAATTCGAGATATTAATCATACGATTGGGGATATATCATTCTATAATCAACGAGTTGAAGATTATCGAACGTATGCCACTATCCAGACGTTGTTAAATGACTGGCGAGCTGATGGCTTATCGGATCTTTCTCGGATAGCAAAATATGAAAATATTATAGTAGAATGGTTGACACGCAAGCGTGATATTGTTCCGTTAAATGAGCATCGGAATGCTGATATTAATACGCTTACCGTTAAGATAATGACAGAAAAGTTCAATTCGAAATACGGTGCTATTTTAAATGAGCAGCAACGCGACATCATTAAACAATATGCTCTTTCTGAAAGAGGCGGTGGAGAAGAATTCGTAGCTTACTTGGGGAAAGTTAAAAAAGGTTGCTTACAAGAATTGCGCAGGTATTCTAGAACATGTGACAACAAGATACTTAATGAAAAGATGAAAGACGTTTTAGAAAATATCTATAGATTTGACACATCCACAGTCGATGATGATTCTCTAGCGAAGTTTTTACTATTGTCTAAATTAAGTCACGAACTCGGGGAGGAGATAGCATGAGCAAGTTGAAATTAATGACTGATTGGATGGCATTTGATTATACTCCCGAAATGATTAATGAGTCAAAAGAACTGAACGGTGGCAAGATAGTTTTAAAAGGGGTGCTTCAAAAAGCTGAGACGCTAAACCAAAACGGTAGAGTTTATCCTCGGGCAATTTTGGAAAGAGAAGTCCGGAATTATCAAAAGTTCATCGCAGAAAATCGTGCACTTGGAGAATGTGATCACCCAGACAGCTCGGTGGTGGAGCTTAAGAATGTTTCTCATATTGTGAGAGAAGCTCACATGGATGGAGATATATGCTATGGCGATGTTGAACTATTAGACACTCCGGCCGGAAAGATCCTCCAGAGCTTGGTGGAATCTGGTGTGACATTAGGAATTTCATCTCGAGGTGTTGGATCTACGAAAACCGATGGTGAGTACCAGGTAGTTCAAGACGACTTTCAGCTTATATGTTGGGATTTTGTTTCGGAGCCATCGACTCCTGGAGCGTTTATGCTACGTGAAGGAGTAGAGATTAACGAAAGCGATCTCAATCGTTACTTTACTAAAACCGATCGTTTAGATAGGATCTTTAACGAAATCTTGGATTGGGAGAAATAGAAAATGTCTTTGAATTGGCCAAAAACCGGACCGGCATCTGTTCCGGAGTACCAGCTTTCAGGTGTACCCTTCGTAACATCTTCGGTGGACTCCGGTAATGCAGTGCCGGCAGGACAGTGTCCCGCAGCTGTCCGGCCTGATAATGGCACTTCTGCGCAGACTGCGTTAGCCGCAGCAGTCACACCCTATAAGGTAGAATTTCCATACGTCTCGCGTTGGGTCCAGATTACTAATATTCATGCTACCAATAACCTGAGGGTTGGTTTCACTGCGAACGGCGTCCGTGGAATCGGGGAAGCGACAGATAACCACACGGCAACCTCTTCCGGATTCATTGGCCAGAATTATTTTATTCTGACCGCGGTAGATGCCGCCACCGGCCCCCTAGGGAGCTCAGTACGCTTTGAGCTTCGCTGTACTGATTTATATTTCGTTGGTGATGACGGTGCATCAGATGTACAGGTGGTTGCGGGACTAACGACCGTTCATCGTTCCCAGTTTCCCGACCTAACCGGCTCAACATATACCCAGGCTACATATGTTGATAGAAGGAATGCAGCCGGGGTCATGGTTCCCGTACAGACTCAAGCACCGCTGTTCGCCACCGGCTCATCAGGATTAGGATAATGGCGAAGCTATCTAGAAATCAACTCAAGTCACTCGTTAAAGAGTGTTTAGTTGAACTGCTATCAGAGGGTTTGGCACCCGCCGGCGAGTCATTAAACGAGTCGTTGGCTATGAGATCCAGCACCCCCCGAAAAAAGAAAAATATTGAGAGGCCCCCCAGGCCTGCCCTGGATAATGTAACATATGAGAATCAGCTCAGAGAAAATGTGGGCATCCTAACGGATGATCCAGTCATGACCGCGATATTTTCCGATACGGCTCAAACTACATTACAGGGACAACTACAGGCAGAATCGAAGGGCGCCGGCACTTCACATCATGTACAGATTAATGCACATGGCGATGACGCCGCAAAAACTGTTGCCGCAGTGGATCCAGCCGACATTTTTGGTGATGCAGCCAACAATTGGGCTACGTTAGCATTTTCTAACTCAAAACCTGAGTAAGTATTAGAAAAATCTAGCGTAGACGAATATGTATATTTGATTCGGGCACATAGCGAAGGAGCATTCATCATGGCAAGAAGAATTCGAAAATTAACCCCGCGGATGTTAAGGCGGATGGTTTTACAGGAGCGTAGAAGATTAAGAGAGACATCAGATCCCGTCGCTGCAGGCGTAGAGGATCCGGAGAAGGTGTCGGCAGAAGAGGTCGACGCAGACGAACTTGCTGGCAGTTTAGAGAAGGATATCGATTATCTCAAGGCTCTTAAGATTCATGAACGTAGACTTAGATCTAAGCTCAAGAGAGTTTCGGAAGCTAAGGGAAAACTCAAGCGCCGCCTGATTAACAAGATTTAACTGGAGAAAATAAATGCCAACAGCAAAACAAATAACGGTAAACGCCCCAACGACGGAGAGAGCCCCTGGTAAGTCAGACTCACTTTTGTTAGCAGAAGCCTTTGCGGCTAGTCCCATTCACAATCAGGAAGATCCCCTCTCTGATGACGGTACACTAGACGCCGCGATCCGTACGCATTTCCAGTCTTTGGCTTTAGATGGAGTTATTAATGACGGTGGTCATACATTCGGTGAATATAACCTGGATTTCGCCTCCGGCGCTCCGAGCTACGGTGAGGTAGAGACGGGCGGAGAGGGTTTGCCTGCTAGCGCATGGGTACCCAACCCATCATCGCCTGGACCAGGCACCATGAATCCCACTGATCTTCCCGAACCCCCGGATGGCTATGGCCAGACGCCCAACCCGCAATGGGGTGTTGGTGTCGGATCCGCACTCAGCCCGAAGGATTCTTCTGAAAGGATATCCCAACAGAAGCTCGGTGATTACGTATTGGGTAAATCAGCTACCGAATAATCCGATTTAGGAGGCCTGGTGAATTTTAGTGCTGGCAGCCTCAATTCAAAAACCCCGTCCTACCGTCCTCGTTATGATGATAGGAAGGGGTTAGGTTATGGAGTTCTTGAGCCCACCTTCGATGTTCCTCGACCTCCAATTGATCAAGTCGGGGTCAGCACCTCTCCCTATCCAGAGCCGGATCCGTATGAAGATCTTGAAGATTTCGATGACCTGGATCCGGAAGAGCTGGATGCTTTTGTGGCAAAAATAAATCAGGGATACATTGCAGTGGAGCTTCCAGGCGCTCATGGAAGGGTAGATCCATTTGCATATGCTAGTGGCAATCGTCCTGTAGGCCCGATCGGCAAGATGATAGGTGTTAATCCAAAACTAGCTTCACCCTTCCCGGGCATGTATAGAAAAAGGACCGGTACCGGTTTCGGTGGATCCGGTGAGGGCCTTCCGTATGGCGGTCCGACAAATACTTTTCGTACACATGGTATTGCGACAGGTTCTAGACAGGGCTGGTCTGCATCCCCGCCTGAATCTGTCGAGGCTGCTAACATGTTAGATGAGCCCGTTGATTATCTTGACGAGATTCCTGAACCTGATGAGAGAACGTTACAAAAACTTCGAAAGGTGATATCGCTAATCCATCAGGAAGAGGAAGAGGCTTTGCAGGGGTCGGTTTGAGTAAATCTAAGCCAGCTCATGTTAGTGTTAGGATGGGTGGGAAAATCAGGACCAGTGAACAGTTAATTCGGAATTTCATTCGTAAATGTAAGAAAGAAAGAATAGTCCAGATTTACAAAGAGAAAAATTATCATAAAACTAAATCACAGAAAAAGAAAGATAAAAGGGCAGCGGCGAGGATCAGGGCCCGCCGTGAACAGCGCAAGAAGTAAAAAAAACGAGCTTCATTTAATGGATATTAATCCTGTGACGATATATTTAATGAATGAGCTCATAAAAGAGAGAGACAATGGCGACTAATTTATATAGAGAAGCGATTGCGGAGGCAAAACAGCTAAGAGAAATGGCTGAACAAAATGCCAAGAATAAAATCGTTGATGCCGTGACACCTCAAATCCGTCAATTAATAGAAGCCCAGCTATTGGGTGAGCAAGACGGTGAAGAGATTGATATCGATATCGAGGACATGGAGAGTGCCCTTGTTGGGCCCGAAGATGTAGTCGTTGCTCCGGAAGAAGTAGCCGTAGAGCCGGCTGTTTTAGATTTGGATGCCATGGCAGCCCCTGTTGGTGCCGCGATGGAGACCCCGAGCTCGGCTGCAGTTAGCATACCAGCTGGTGTTTCTGCCGATATTGAGGTTGCTCCAGATGGATCCGTTAACGTTGACACCGGTGTGGTTGATTTAGAGGTAGGCGGTTCAGGCGCCGTCGTTGATGCCGACGACGACTTAATATTAAGTACAGAGTCAGCCCGGGCTTTAGCAAAACTTTTAAAGCAACCGAAACTAGTCGAGGAAAAGGAATTAATTCAGAGATTAATTGCACTCGCAAAAGGTGCCCGACGTTTAGATCGGGTCTTAGAGGGTTACGACCCCAAGAATTTAAGCCCCTCACAACGAGAGATTGTGCGTAATCGTTACAGGAAAATGTTGCGTGAAGCTATAACTTTGCGCAAGCACGTAATACTTAGTGAGGTAGAGTCAAACACGCAAGGGCTCAATGAAAGAGCAAACTTGATTTTTAAGGAGATACAAGAAATGGCTAAACGACGCAGTAGCGCATTATTTGAGAACAAGAGGCAGCGGCTCGCTGAATTAGACGCCGTCTTAAGTCTTGCTCCAGCTGACGAGGATGAGGCAGTAGAGGTTGAAGAGCTTCTTGGTGACCTTGAAGTCGAGTTTGAGCTTGAGCCCGCCGAGGAAGGCGGAGACGAGGGCGAGGAAGAACTCGATCTCGATCTTGGTGGTGAAGAAGAAGTAGAAGTAGAGGAAGTAGTCGAGATCGATGAAGCCATGCTTCGTCGTGAACTTCGCCGAATGAGAGCCCTTCGTGAACAGGAAGAGGGCCGAGCAGCTGAGGCTGATCCCGCACTTGCACATGGAGGCGAGGACGAGGGTGATTCTTTTGTTGATGTTGATGAGGACGCATTGTTAAATGCTCTCGCCGACGAGCTTGGTGATCCTGGTGTTCCTGAGCCTGATGCACCTCCGGCTGCTGTTGGCTCTGGTGATACCGATGCAATGCCCGAAGCATTCCGTCGTAAACTTCGTCGCCGTCTGGCGGAGCGCAGCCGCACCCAGCGTCGTGGACGCCGCAGCGCCCCCAGAGGCAAAGCCCCCAGAGGTAAAAGAGTTAATGAGAGCCGTCGAAATCGTGCTCTTTCAGGCAAGTTGAACGAATATCGTAAAGCGGTTGGTTCCCTCCGCGGTCAACTTGATGAGATGAACTTATTCAATGCTAAGTTATTGTACGCGAATAAGTTAATGCAAAATAGAAATGTTACGCCAAAGCAGCAGCGTGTCATTGTCGAAGCGCTTGATAACGCTAAGACTATTAGGGAAGCCAAGCTGCTATATCAAAGCCTGACAGCATCGCTCAACAAGAAGGGTGGAACCCTTACTGAGGGGCGTGTTAGAAGGTCATTGCTCGGATCAGCATCAAAATCGGCCCGTTCGGCTCAGTCGACAAATGGGGACGGAAGCGTAGATCGTTGGGCAGTTCTTGCCGGTTTAGGTAAGGACAAGTAATAACCAACAACTATATCATAGGAGATATAAAAAAATGTCAAAGAAGTTTACACTACAGCAGTTGACCGAAGGTATTCGCCAGCGCCATCTTGGTGCTCAGAACCATCGGCTAGTTGAGAAGTGGGCTCGCACTGGTCTCCTGCGTGGTCTTGAGGGCACTGCCCGAGAGAACATGTCTGCGCTTCTGGAAAACCAAGCTGCTCAACTTCTCCGAGAGACTAACTCCATCTCAACAGGTGCGGGTTCCCTCTCTTCATCCGGTGATATTCGTGGATTCACGAACATCGCCTTTCCAATCGTTCGCCGAGTCTTCGGTGGTCTCGTTGCCAATGAGCTCGTTTCCATCCAGCCGATGAGCCTCCCCTCTGGGCTGCTCTTCTACCTGGACTACACCTACGGTACATACGTCGGTGGTGACGCTGCGGATAACCTATCTAGTAACCAGCAAGCCCAGGGTTCAGGAAAAGTTGGGACTTACGGTCCTGGCCAGTCCATCTATAGTACCCCTCCAGGAAAGGGCATCCGATCCGGCTCATTGGCAGTCGGCGGACAGTATGACCTCGCTGGTTCCGGTTACTCCCGTGCACAGGACAACCTTTATTCACTGTCAAGTGCCTTCGCAACTTCGAAGATTGGTGCATTCAATAACGGCTCCGGTACCGCACAGTCAACCTTAACGGCTGGCTCGACATGTTTCACAACAGGTACTGACGGTAAGCTGTTACAGTTTGATCCGCAGATCACGAACATGATTGAGGCAGGTACAAACCCTGGTGGTAAGGATAACCCCGGTGGTTCGGCATTCCAGCTTGTGTTTATGGCACTCGCAGGTACGGGTACTTCAGAGAAGTCCGGTGCAGCCTCTTCCAACTTTGGTCGTGGCGACCTCACTCTTGTTAAGGAGTGGGCGATGCATCAAGGTGCGTCGGTTGCTGGTCTTCGTTCGAATAGTGCACAGGCTTTTGAGACACTCTCTGGTTCCGGCAACGCTGGTAAGATCCAGGGTGGTAACGTTCTGAACGTTCGTCGTCTCAACCAGATTGGTTCGTATACGGCAGCTGGTGGATTCGTTGCGGATCCATTACTTCCCTATGGTGGTACCAATGCACACATGTTGATGGTTTGTTCCGGTGGATACGATGGTTCAACCGCCGTTTCGCCCCTCGAATGTTCCTTCCCGCTGGCTCCGAGTCTCAACTCTCCTGCTGGTGGAGCAGACGGACAGCTAACGATTCCGACTTTCGAGTCGAACTTCGCTGCTAATCCTTCTCCGGTCATTCCTGAGATTGATATCAAGATTGAGTCCATCGCGGTTACTGCGGTCACCCGTAAGTTACGTGCTCGCTGGTCTCCAGAACTTGCTCAGGACCTGAATGCTTATCACAGCCTTGACGCTGAGGTTGAGCTTACCCAGATCCTCTCTGAGCAGATTGCTCTGGAACTTGATCGTGAAATTCTTAATGACCTGCTTACTCAGGCTAACGGTGCTAATCTTTATTGGTCCCGCGCTCCTGGCAAGTTCGTCAACAAGGAGAGTGGAGCGGTTATTTCCCGGGGTACTTCCCTCGAGCCTGGTCCGGCATTTACCGGTACGGTTCGTGAGTGGTATGAGACCTTGATTGAGACAATCATTGATGCTGCTAACCAGATTCACCGTAAGACGTTGCGTGGCTCAGCCAACTTCATCGTCGTCGGTCCTGATGTTGCCACTATCCTTGAGGCCTCGGTGCTTTATCGCCCCGATTATAGCCTTGATGGTGATGGCCAGGTTGGTGCTCCAATGACAATTGGCGCCGAGAAGGCTGGTACTCTGAGTAACCGCTTTACGGTTTACAAGGATCCCTACTTCCCCCGGAACAAGGTTCTGGTTGGATACAAGGGCGGTAGCTATCTTGAGACTGGTTACGTATACGCTCCGTATGTTCCTCTTATCGTTACTCCGACGATTTTTGCTCCCGAGGATTTCACTCCTCGTAAGGGTGTGATGACTCGGTATGGCAAGAAGATGGTTCGTTCGGACTTCTACGGTACGGTCACCATTTTGGATCTCAACATTATCTAACCTTACGGTAGATAGAGTCCAGTATATTTGGGGGCATCCTTCGGGATGCCCCCTTTTTATTTATATTTTACCATAGAAGGCAATAATTATACACAGGTTCATCTGAGCTTGGATGAGACTAAAAGGAGAGATTATGTCCCAAGAAACAAAAACACCAACCAAGAAAAGATCAACGAGTTCTAAACCTAAGGTGTCCACCCCCGCCGCAGCCGTAGAGACTGTATCACCACAAACCCCCGAGGCTAAGGTTCCCGCCCCAGTGGCTAAAGCGAAAGTCGATCCCACCCCAGTGGCTAAAGCGAAAGTCGCCCCCACTCATAATCACGATGATCTAGAAGCAAGGGTCGCATCGTTAGAAGCTACATTGCACGCGTTAAAGAGTTGGATAGGGGAACATGCTCAGTATGGAACAGGGCCCGCAAGAAACAACCGCCGTGCTAAACTTAAGGATCTATAGGCAGAACTCGATCATCCAGCCTATATATGTGTAGGCCCGGTTCATTTAATCACCTGACACCCGCGGGGAATCGGAATCTTCGGGAGCATAAAGGAGAAAGATTATGCCCAAAGTAACAATAACAGATGCTAAAGGACTAGTCCAATCGACTGGCACCGGCATCGATTTAACAGCAGGAACTTTAAACTATAAGCAAAGAACGACTACCTCGACAGCTAACACGACTTTAACTGCCGCCGATTGTGGCGGCCTGTATATATTCGGTGACGCGGACGGCGCAGTACTAACGCTGCCAGATTCTGGCGCTGGTAATCTTGTGGGATGGTTCATTGATGTCACAGTTTCAGTAACAGCAACTACAAACGCCCATAAGGTGATTTGTACAGATACAACTAATGAAGATATGGTTGGTAATTTCTTGAGTGTTGACACTGATAGTGCCGACGCCGCGGCATGCTTCCCCGCAATTCAGGGTGACGGCTTCGACTATTTTGCCTTCGATGGGTCGACTACAGGTATTATGGGTTCTAGAGCTCGAGTCACTAATATTGCTGCAGATTTGTGGCTAGTTGAGGGAGTGTCTGTCGGCACCGGTACCGTTGCGACACCATTTGCCGCTACTTGATATTAGCTTAAACTAAAAATAAAAAATCATTTGTTTTTTGGGCATCCTTTGGGATGCCCTTTTTGTTTTATGACATTTTATAGATGTGTGAACAATGTTCTCAATCATGCAGTGGGCTTTTTTTATTTTTTTTCTTACTTTGCTATGTGTTTGTGTGTGTAATTGTTATTGGACCATTTTAGCTGCAATGAATTGATCCAGGTAGGCATTCCCCGCATGCACTGCATAATTAAGATCAGTTACGTGGAGAAGATCAATGGCGAATTTTGCTGGTACTAAGAGTCCAACTCCTTTTGGGTTTTTTAATACTGACGGTCAATTTAAAACAGAGGCCGATGCCATGGTTGTGTTCGTTAAGCGTAAGCTGGGTGACGACATCTTGTCGGTTGAGTTAACAAAAAAGCAAATTTGGGCATGTTTTGAAGAGTCGTTTTTGCAATACGGCTCGATCGTAAATGAATATCAAGCACAGTCGCAGTTAATGAACCTGCTGGGGTTCCCGACCGGATCATTGCTTTCTGGCTCGACAGGAGTGGGTCCAAACGGTCAGGAACAAAAATATCCTCGAGAGAATCTTGAATTTGCCCTTCGGCGTGGTGAACCGTATGCCATGGACGCTGGTTTTGGTGGATCATATAACACGGTTTCGGGCTCAATAACCCTCACGAATGGGAAAATGGACTATGATCTCTATACGGATCTTAAAGACAGCGACGATAACATATTGTTTGATAGTTCAACAAATAGCCCCAAGACAAAACTGAAGATAATGGAGGTCTTCCACTTCAGTCCTCAGGCTGCGTACAGGTTTTTTGACACAACTTCTGCTATTAATTATCTTAATAATGAATTTTCGTTTGAATCATTCACTCCCGAAACGGTGTTTTATGTGCTTCCTGTTTTTGAAGATATTCTACGGGGTGGGCAACTAGACCTATCGAATAGGGTACGCAGGTCGAACTACAGTTATAGAGTTTCAGGCACGAAAATACGTGTGTATCCTCAACCCACGAATGTAGGCACCGGTGGCACGAATAAGTTATGGGTGAGGGTTGGGTACAACCCGGATCCTATGAGTCCGTCCTACAAGGATGAAACCATTTACGGCGTGAGCAATCTGTCAAACGTTCCCTTTGGAAACCTACAGTTTCAGCGCGTCAATAGTATGGGCCGCCAGTGGGTTCGGCAATTCACACTAGCGCTGTGTAAAGAGTTGTTAGGGCTTATAAGATCAAAATTTGCTAATGTGCCGATCCCAGGCAGCGATTTAACGTTAAATGGATCGGACTTGGTAAGTCAGGGTCGAGAAGATCAGGATAAATTAATGACCGTTTTGAGAGAAACGCTTGACAGCCTGACTTACAGTAAAATGATTGAAGATGAAGTCGCTTCAGTCGAAAACATGCAACGAATTTTACGAGCGATCCCGATGCCAGCCGGCAAGTGTATCGTGATGGGATAGGGGGGTAAGAAATGTCTAGAT
>Ga0098033_1001214_pt1 | contig 10734 bp, 9 predicted proteins | sample 1_EtaG_FD_75049 | JGI IMG/M metagenome (GOLD analysis project Ga0098033, IMG submission 75049) | Marine viral communities from the Subarctic Pacific Ocean - 1_ETSP_OMZ_AT15124 metaG | ecosystem: Environmental > Aquatic > Marine > Oceanic | place: Pacific Ocean | collected 2015-01-07
GGCAAGCCCTCTTTCCCAACACAGGAGGATATGTTTACGGATTAATTAGCACTATAGATCTTGTCATAACTGACACCTGTTAGCTTCATGCCAGCAGGTTGATCTGGAACTAATTGCATTCTCATTTGACCGGGCATTTGAACGCCTTCTGTAACTCGTGTGATACCACCAGAACTACCATCTGTATTATAGATTGGCAATTTGTTAGTACCAGTACCGGTGAGAGCACCAGCAATGAATTCAAAAGGAGCACCATCTGCTTTTGCAAATTTGCTTGTTCCGGCTACGGCTGGAGGAATGTACTTCTTCCAGTTATTTCCACCTTTTCGGATGCCGTATACTGAACCATCTTCAACATAAGTTGAGGTGTAACCAGTATATGAACGACCATCAAAGGTGAATTTGAAGCCTTCACTTGAACCTTCACTAGTTACGCTCGAGAGCTTACCAGTTCGATCCAAAATTTCACGACCAATTTTCGTTGATTCATAATTCAACCAAACACCATCACTGGCAATCAAGCAGTCAATGTATTGACCGTACTTGTTTTTGGCTGCGTGGAATCGACGCAAGTATTGACGAAGTTTGTGTTCGGTAAGAGTACCGACACTACCTTTCGTGAATGATTTAAACTCTGGGTGTGCCGTAACATCGATTTGATTACTAGTCGAACCGTCTTTATCAGCACCTAGAAGGTAATTGTTATTACCGCCAGAACCAGATTTTAACCAACTATTAACACCTGCAAAACCAGAAGAGGTATTTAAAGTTTCATCAATAGAACCTGCGAATAAAATCCAATCGTCATTCGCTACAGCAACTGGTGCTGAACCTGATGCAGTAAATGCATCAACTGCAGAAACGAGTCGGACTTCGCCTTTAAGTTCGTCAACATAGTCAACGAATACTTTTAAGCGACCCGTAGTTGCACCGTCGGTTGAGTTTTTCAACCCGTCTGCACTATCATCAATGTCCGGAGCACTACTGTCATCATCCCAAATATCGACTCGTTGACCAACATAGAAGCGGTCAACTGCACCGTTACTTGGAGTAAATGTCAAGTAATATGGCCCTGAACCTGAAGCGGCTAGACTGTTGATTTGACAAATTGCGTAATCATCGTTTTGGTTTAAGTACCAATAATTACAAAGAGTATGAGCTATATTACGACCAAAACCTTCTAGTTTAGGAGCAATGATCTCACCAATAAAGGCGGGACTTGCTTCTGCTTGCATTTCACCAAGCGTGAACATGATGTTAGACATCATGGAACGCATACCAATACCTAGACGGTATGGCGCGGCATTTGGACCTTCGGTGGGATCAGGCCAAACTTGTGCGAGATTTTGAGTATATAGACGACCACCATGTGTATCTGTATCGTCACCATAAAGAGTGAGATCTCCCCTTGGAGCACCCTGCTCAAGAACACCAGCCATTGAACCCATAAACACTTTAAGTATTTTTAGGTCACGACCTAGTGCATCAGCAGGACCGACCCCTTGACTTGTAGAGATAAGATCTCTCCAAATCGGATCTAGTCCAGGAAGGAAAATTTCAACGTTCTTATTGATGACTTCTTCGATACGATCTTCATGTAGGTTGAAGAGCGAACCTGCTACTGCTGCCATCTTAATATTCCTTAATTAATTTAAGCTTTCGATTCTCCCCCAGCCGCGCCATCTCTGGCACCCCTAAGCAATGTATCGAGTGTCCATTCACGGGTCTTGACATTAATGTCGCCCATGCTGTCACCCTTCTCATACTTAGGAGGATCTACTGGAGGTTTATTAAACAAACTATCACTATCTGTTGCTGTTTCCGGTGACCTCTGAATCTTATCAGGATCTCCGATTACCGAACGAAATTTATCATACACTGTTTTGGCCGCTTTACCAGCCTCCTCAGTAAACCAAGTAGGATTAAAGTTTTCACCCGCTGCTCTACGGTTTCTAAGGGACTCAAGCATTGTTGCTTCAACTTCATGTTTTAGCACCTCTTGTCTATTATCTCCCTCGCCCTCTAAACCTATAAGTTTCTTTATACTAATATTATTGCTCATGGTATCGTTAAGGGCTTTATTGAGTTCTTTCTTCATCATCTCAGCACCTAGACGCTGTTGACGATCCTCAATTTGATTCATTCTTTGTTGATCTTGTTCGTGCATTAATTGCTCCTGTTGCAGCCTATACTGCTCTTCTTGGTGTTGTTGTTGTAAAAGTTGTTCGGGGTCATAAAAGTCACCTTCGGGTTCTTGGTATTCTGGAGTTGGTTCTTGGTATTCTAGAGTTGGTTCTTGTGCAACTTCTTCTGGTTGTTCTTGGTTTGTCCATTGAATATACTCTTCAATATCTTGAGGGGTATACCCCTCTTTGTTCATAAGGTAACGAACCGCACCCTCTCTACTAACATCATCGCTTCCTGTAGGAGAGATAAGAACTTTAGCGTGATCATTATACTCTCTAAGTTGTGTGACTTCATCTCTGGTAGAAATTAAATCTCTAACGGAAATTTCTTCGCCATCTACCTTAACTGTAGAATCTAAATCTATAGCGGGAGAAGTAGAAGTTTCAACTGCCTCGTTGGTTTCGGTTGTTTCATTTACTTGTTCTTCAGACATTTACATGGCTCCTTGTTGTGGGAACGGCATCGGGCCACCTTGACCCATACCCATTCCCTCTTGTGGTTGTTGCATCATTGCTGCCTCCATTGGTGAGGGTACACCTTCTGGCATCATTGCACCTGTAGATTCTAACAGAAATTGTTTGAAGTCGATGAATTCATTCTGAACTTCTGTAGAAGCAATACTCATAATAGGTCCACTCATAAACGCTACGAGAATTCGTAGTTGGAATTCTGGTTTAGCGTTATGGGGGGTTAAGATAATTTGTCCTGAGTCTTGACCATCACCATAAAGAACCAAACAGTTCCTTACAATCATATCGTATGCTGCTTTTTCTTCGTCCAACCAAACAGCAAAGTCTAATCCTTCTTTAAGGGCTAATATCTTAAAGGAGTCGGGGTCTGCAATACCCGCATTGAGCATCTCAAGTGCTTCTTGCTTACGGGCTACCATTGAACGAGGACTCATCTCTTTAATAGAGATAGAGATATTTTTAAGTGAAGGTAATGGGTTTTGCCCTTGGAATTGAATTTCACTTTTCTCTGCATTAATAACGGCTCCTGCCATTTCGAGATTCAAATCAGACACGGGGATACTTATTGGATTATCCATAAGTACTCTAACCGCAGAAGCCAATACAGATTTATAACAACCAGAGAATGCTTGTTCGATACCCCTACTTGGATTAGTCATTGCCTTGTTAATCTGTTCATCAAGGAATGAAAGCCCCACTCCAGAATCCACACGACCCTTCTCACGAATAAGGTCTTGTACAGGATTCATCTTATCTATAAGGTCTTTAGCAAACGCTGCTGTCTTACCGGGAATATCCCCTGCATTGTGAGGAGTAATATTGAAAGGTCGGAATGTTTCTACCACAGGATCGGGTTCAAATGGAAGAACCCTCAATCCCGAACCCACATCCCGTAGCATTGCTCTATCATTAAACTGACCTTGAGGCATAACAAGTACGCCATATCTATCAGTATCTCTAACATTATTAAAGAGTGACTTAAGTAATCGTTCCATCTCTCTACTTAAAGAGAAAAGAAGATCAAAAAGCCCTGCTCCATGGAATGTTCCGTTCTCGATAAACCTCGCAAAACCAATTGGGCAATAGACTTCTTGATCTTCAAAAGCCTCATCATGTAATACGTGTTCACCACTTGTAACCACATATCTACTTACTGTTTCCCCCACTCCAAACGTCCATAGTTCTCTAATCTTTACAATTGCCGCTTGGTCTTTATGAGGACTAACACTAGATTGACTCGTGTCACTGTGATATTTAACCTCTTTACCTTGTTGCCCCCCACTCCCCTCAGCGTTCTCCTCAATCTCTCCGATGTTGGATTCCCACCACTCCATCTTCTTGAGATTCTTACCTAGTTTTTTATTAAACATTTCTTCCAGAAATTCTAGAGGAACGGTTCGTTGTCTCATCATCCCACGAGTTTTGGTGTAGTCTGCCCCTAACGACGGGAACGGGAAGAGTTCTCTTGGGTGTATAACCTCAAGATCTGCAACCAGACCAACAGTTTTACCATTGGTCATGTGTCCCGCTATACCACAAGAACCTAAAGATGTAAAGATATGGGCAAATTGCGTTTTAATTTTATCTAGTTGATCGTTAGAAATAACATGATCCATTAGGATCTGACTTAAAGCTCTTTCTCTAATACTATTTAGGGATATACCTTTACGCATAACTTTAGGTCTAAGGTCTAACGAGGCCAACCTACCCGAAACTTTATCTATAGCAGATAGCATTTCTTGAGACTGAAATTCCATGTTCCCCTCTTCATCTAAGTAGTGGGGGGATAATGCACCTGTTCCGGGATCAAATACATCAAATCTACGAGCCCCCGCAAGGTAATGCCAAGCGAGGAGCCACATGATTTTCCTATACGATAGACGAGCCTCTTCTCTATCAGCATGCTCATCTATTATTCTTGCTAGATCAGTCTTGTTCTTCGGTAGTTTTATGGTGTCTAGTGCCATCTTTTGCCTTTAACTTTTCTGCTGCAATCCCTCTAGGTTTATAACCATGAGGCGATCCTGTTTCTATTGTAATATCTTTTAGTTTAGAAATCTCGGGTATAACCTCAGTAGTTCTATTTTCGGGTACAAGTTGATATTCTGGATCCCCATCGCGGGGTCCAGTACCATAGTAACATCTCATTAGTTTATCGAAAAATGCTAAAGGTACAACTACGCAGTTCTTATGTTCATACTCTTGTGGTGTTGTCGGTATCATCTGTAATGTTCCTATCTAAAATATCTTGTATTTCTCCGGCCCCCACTCTACTCCAGTCAATGCCGTGAGCGATAGGGGTACCCAAATCTTCATCTATAACTTCACCGTTCTTGAGCCTTTCAAGTGCATTTTTGTTCTCTAGTTGTAGTTTTCTCACTTGAGAAAGCCTACCCTTAATAACAAATTGGCTCATACAAACACAATCAAGTTCGTCATCATGCTGTAAACCACCATCTTTTGCGTCAGGATTAAACTGTTCTATCTGGTCTTTTAACCTTCTAGAGGGAGAATCTGCCTTCCATAAAGGTAATTTTATTTTGTCAAATTCGAATCTTAGTGAAAGAGATGCAATCTTGGTGGTCTTCTCTATCATTCCAGGATTTAATTTCTTAACGGCTGGTAAGTGACTTACCCCCATCATCTCTTTAGCACGAGTCCTAACCAAAGAATCCAGTGTATTATAGATTCCCAATCCCTGTTTAATAGCTTCTACATGGATAGTGGGGGTTCTCCAATGATCCCCCAACCTCATAACTTCTTTCAGCAAGAGATCTTCTCGGCATTGAGCACTCCACACATCCAACACGAAGAGTTCATTCTCAGAATTGATGCACATGACACAAGCAACCTTAAAGTCGGAGTCTGCGGTCGCTGTGAATGAAGTATCTACTGTTAAGAATAAACGGTTCATGTTTAGGAAGTTACACATGGGCTTCTTAACCAGTTCTTCACCGGAGTAATAACAAATTAATGTATTGCTTACGTAAGGGTCGATATCTAGAGCGGGGTCTACCTGTTCGTACCACCACCCGTGACGTTCCTTGGTGAGGTGAGGGAAGAATGTACCTTCCCCCTCACCGGGTCTTGCCATATATTCAGCCAAGAAGTTGGGAGTGCCGATGATCTCACGTATTTCTTCTAAGGAAACTCTATCCTTAAGTCTAGGATCTTCTTCTTTAATCTTACGAGTGGCTGGCCACATGTCGGGCCAACACGAAATAACTGTTCCGTCTTCTTCTTCGTATGCCGCACGAACAATCATTCTTGACCAAAGATTGAATCTAGGGTCTGCCGCAATTTGTTCACCCGCTTTGTCCTGTTGAGTTTGTAGAGCATGCCAAGCATAGTGACGACGAGATACGAAAGTAGCCAACCAATCCACACCACAACCTGCGCGCATAACCATAGGTAGAACCACTTTGAAAAGAAGATCATCCATATACTGTCGGATGAGTGACATTGATGTTGATGCTTTTGGGTCATATTCTGGGTCGTCCAATACGTAGCGTCTGGGTCGTCCACCACGTTGTCTTGATTCAGCGGAGATAGCTCGAAGCCAGCTCCCGTTTCTTAGTTGCATCATCTCTGTTCCGAAGGGTGCTTCACCTCTTTTGGGAACAAGACGATTGTCTGGGAACTCTGGATTCCAATCATCATGTAACCGTTGGTTATGTTGGAATTGATCCTTCAGTGCTTGACCCGTACCTCTTGCATTATCATTCGTAGATGTTGCGTAAAGGATTGTATACATGGGACGAGTCAACATTCGAAGTAAACAAGCCTTCCTTACAAGATAAGACTTAGCAGAACCCCGTGGTGCAATACAAATATTTCGTGGCGAAGAAGCCCACTGTTTCAAAATGTCATAGTGAAAAGTGGGGGTTTCTAAAGGGTCATCATCATAGAAGAGAGGATTAAAATCTACAGTTTCGTCTGCATGAAGATAATAAAGATCGAAAAATCTTAAGCTCGCAGCGAACGCTTCAGCTAATTGAGTGGGGGTCTTGTCTTTTGTAGTCCACAAACGACAAGCGTTTACCCTTGCCTTTCTTTGACCTTCAGGTGTTAGTTCTGGATAGTCAGCGGGTAAGGGATAAAAAGGGTTATCGTTTTGTGGGATCCACAGTGTCACGAGTTTCGTTCTGTGGCTATTGTTGTAAAGGTTAGTGTGTATGCAATTCTACCAAGAGCCGCTGCCAACATTTGAGGATCAGCACCACAAGAAGTATTAGTTCGTAACTCTATAACAATAGGATAAAATTGTTCTCTTAGTTTTCTGTTTTCATCAAAAAGAGTATTAAAAGTTATCTTGTATAGATTCTCAAACCCCCCACTCCACAATTCTAAATCGTAAACACCTAGGTCTCTGATGGCGGTGGCTCCAAGTTGTAGGAACTCCATTGTAGTAGAGGTTTGTAAGAGAGAGACTGCTTGATTAGATAGGTAATCTAACTCAGGCTTCTTCGTTACTTTTTTTACTTCCTTCTTTGGGGCAGATGATTTCGTGCTTTTGTTTGATTTCTTTTTGGTTACTGATTTCGCCATTTTGATTCCTCAGGTTAGTTAGGAGTGTCGACGAAGACATAGTACGACTAGTGTTCTCGTCAATCATTTCTGTTTGTTGGATAGTAGCAAACATACCGTTGTTGTTGGTGATTTCTTTCATAACAGAACGGAATTGTTTTAATGCAGCGAGACTTACCTTTGGATCAGGGTCTCGTGAGTGTTGAATGATAGTACTCATTTCCTCCATGAGATCAAAGTCGGATGCTTTAAGAGCCGCTGCTGCACCGTCTAATCCGTAGAAGGAGGTTATGATATCCTCAGGAGTTGTCTTCTGGATCGTCCCCTGTGTCGGGTTCTTCATTAAGTTCTTCTTGTTCATATAAATCTAGTATACTCCCTGGACGCTTGGTTATGTCACCAAATACTCGAATTGATTTCTTAGTATAAGTGTTTTGGTATTCTTCGGGTAGTTCTGCTAGCCCTGCTCTTGCCATTCTATACGCAGCTTTTTGTGCTGCCTTTTTAACATCTGTTGTCATATTAAGCCCCCCCATAGTTTTACAGGCTAGAAGTTCACACAGTAGAGGTTCTAAATTCTTTGCTACATAAGCAGGATCTAGCTTAGAAGGCTTCTGTTTTCCTGTCGCTATCGATTGACATCCCGACACATAGAAGTCTTCTTCCCCCACTCTAGTAATGGCTTTAAGTGCGAGTTGGAAAGAGTTCATTTCGACGTAAGTTGTTTTACCCATTTCAATTAACGGGACTTTAAGTGCTCGACAAAATGATCGAAACGCTTTCTTCGTGATGTTTGTTCCAAACTCTTTGATATACCAATCTTCCGAGAGAAGTTTAATACCCGAGCCGAACCCTATATAAAATTGTTCACTCATTATCGTGCCATTGATGGTGCGTACCCACCAGTAAAGGTTGTTCTACCACCTATTAGAGAATCCACGAAGCCGTCGAGGGTTTCTTTGGCCCGACCACCAGCATATCTCCCTATAGTTCCTAAATCTTCAGGGACCCCTCTCCATTGATCCGCTAGACCTCCCCAACTTCCACCTTGAGCAGAACCGGGAATGTTAGGCACCATATCTGAGAAGATAGTAGGATGAGTAGCACCTTTTAACTCATGAGGTAATCCAAAGTCGGGACCTCCAAGTCTACTTGATAACCTAGCCGTTGCACCTACGGTTGGGTTGTATAGGTTTGCAAGATATCCAGGATTAAATTCTAGTCCTCCTATACTCCCAATACCCGGTAAATTACCGGTTTCTCCGCTTGGAACTGGGCTTGAGAAATCTCCGAGTGATGCTAAAAAGTCTCCTACACCCGCTATAGTTCCCGGCACAGCCGATGCCATGTCATATGAAGTAGCACCGGGACTTCTGATTGCCTCATCAAGTGCTGCGTCCCTAGGATCTATAAGATTTTGTTTTGTGAAATCAATGCCTTGGTTTATCATTTCAGGAGTCATCGCCAGACCAATACCTTTAGTCATAGTAGACCCCACGCCACCTTTTGTAAGTGCTTGTAGGTTTGCTTTGGGATTTAAAAATTGTCCCTGACCGAAACCAAATGCACTTGGATTTGCAAATGCTCGTCTTGCACCGGGTGGGTTTTTAGCAGCTTTAGCAGCTTGTTCTGCTTGACGAATTTCTTGCCCTATAGCTTGCTTTTCTAGGGCTTCACTCATCCCTTCCAGTTGCGAGCTGGTAAGAGGTTGCCCGGTTCTTGGGTTAAGAGTGTTAGCATATATACTTTCAGTGGCCGCAAGCCAACCTTTTGTTTTGGCTATCTTACGAATTTCATGCTCCATCGCTTTCGTTAACATCTCAGGTTCAACTTTGTTCCATACTTGTGTTCGAGACCTTCTAAGATTATCAATCTCTGCTTCAGTCAAGGTTCTACCCTCTTCAGCATATCTAGCAATTTCCCTGTTTACATGTTTCTCGACTTGATTTTTAACAAAAGCTTCAGCCGGGTGCATCGATCTATCATAAATAGGTTCAGGTGCAACCACAGGACCCATATCAAATAATTCCCCTTGACCCTTAAGAGGTTTTTCAACTTTTCCTTCACCCTCTACTCTAACGGGTTCTCCCCCCTCTGCAGGTTTAACTTCTGGAGCTTTATCAGATTCTACAGGTTTAGATTCTTCAACTAGTCCTTCACCCTCAACTGCCGCTTCTGCTTCAACTGCCGCTTTTGCTTCTGCTTCTGCTTTTGCTTCTGCTGTTTCTGCTTTTTTACCTTTCCATCTGTCAGGAACTACCTTAGCTGCCGCTTTAACTCCGGCTTTTAAAGGTTTTCCTACTTTATCTCGAAGGAACCCCTCGCTTTTTGCTGCCCTCCAGTTTCTTTCTAATTCTACAGCCTCTTTACGGGTTAGGGGGTTACCCTCAAGATCCTTATATTCCCATTGGGGTCTTCTTTTCATTTTACCAGAATCAACTAAAGGTACTGCTTCTGGAGTCCACCTTCTTGGATTGATCTTAGATCTTTCAGTTACTACTGTAGTAGGCTTTGACATTTCAAAAGGGGCATCGGTTGCTTTAGCTGCTTTCTTTAGATCTGAATCTGTATTGGTTCTATTATAATTTCTTATTATTTCTACTGCTGCAGCAGTAGAAATACCTAAATAACCTAATAACTTTATTGTGTTCCCTATATCCCCACCATCGAGTGATTGTTCGGGATATTCGTAAGTTGGAATATTAGGCCTCCTCGACTCTGCCGTAGCCTTTCCTCTAACTATATTTTCTATTGGTACTCCTGCACCAGCATCTATTCTACTATTTATAACATTACTTGTATCCGAACCGATACCCGCTGGGAAGGGTCCAACCTGGGGCCGTGTCATGTTTCGAAGTTGAGACATTTGGTATTGGTTCTTTGCCGAGGTAACCATCTCGTCCATGCGAGCATCATTACTTAATTGATTTAACGATCTTTCTTGGTTTGAGAACTGCGGCCGAGGAAGAATTGTGGTAGGATTGTTTTGTCGAGCATCGTCAACAAAACCGCTAATCGTAGTTGTATCTAACCAATTAGTCGTCTCCTGAGGATTCATCATTGATGTAATATCTCGTCTGTGTTTCCCCTCAGGATCACCCTTTCGATCCCAAGCCCGATCCCCGTATTTCGTAACCATTTCTCTCCTGAGTTCTTCTTGGGTTTTTTTTCGTCGTGCCATAATATAAGGATACACCAATGACTATTGGAACACAAGACAGACCACTAACTTCTGTCGAACCTATGAAGATAGCAGATGCTCTTTTAAGGGGTGTGTTTAGAACTCCTAGCGGTAAGAAGGGCTTATGGGTTTTTAGAGGAGACTTTTACGAATGGTACAGTAATATGTGGGTCCGTAGAGATCGGGAGTGGATAGAGGATATTTGTTGGAATGAGTTAGAAGATTCCTACTATGAAGACATCGGAGGTGATGGTGCTGTTAGGGTGCGTAGGGTCGCTCCTAATAAGCAGAAGATAGACAACATAGTGCGAGGTTTAACGGCTCGCACTAGGATCCCCCACTCTCAAATCCCAGTTTGGTTGCATGAAC
>Ga0098033_1001218_pt1 | contig 10727 bp, 17 predicted proteins | sample 1_EtaG_FD_75049 | JGI IMG/M metagenome (GOLD analysis project Ga0098033, IMG submission 75049) | Marine viral communities from the Subarctic Pacific Ocean - 1_ETSP_OMZ_AT15124 metaG | ecosystem: Environmental > Aquatic > Marine > Oceanic | place: Pacific Ocean | collected 2015-01-07
TCAAGCCGAGGCACGGGTTTGGCGGAGGTCCGTTGATGAATCAGCTCAGAATGTTTTGGTTCATCACATTGTTATCGATGGATCGCTTGATGCGAACATCAGCAATAAATTGCTTGATAAACAAGACGTTATTGATCAGGCAATCAACTAACCATTCCATCACTAAATTGGAGACGTTATGAAAATGAGATTTAAGAAAGCAACCGAAGTGTCCCGGGAGGACAACCTGTTGGTAGGTCAATGGATGAATGATTCGCGTTTGGCTCATGTCCGTGAGGACGGGGTCAAGGTGTTCATCCACCCCCATGTTGGACTAGGTTCGGTCCATAAAAGGTTCCAGAACATCCATCGATTGGCAGAGCAGGGACACGCGGATCTTGATGATCCTGTCTCAGTTCAGGTCACGTTGAGCGGAATGACTTCTGAGAGTCAAGTCCGTCACCTGGAAGCTATCGCCAGGATTATTGACTCGCACGTGGCAAGTGCAAGGGAAGTAAAGGCGTTGAAAGAAGTCCCTCTTGAAATCAGAAATGCCACCTTGAATATCCTGGATTCATTCAATGGATGGTTAGAAAAGTCTGAGAATGGATAAAGCAGTTTATTACCTCCGAACCTCATCCTCGACAAACGTCGGGGATGATAAAGACTCGGAGAGTAGGCAAAGGGCTGTGATCGAATCATATGCTGACCAAAATGGGATCGAATTGGTAGAGGGTGCATACGATGCTGGGAGATCGGGAGCAGATCCGATTCATGATAGAACGGGTTTCCAAGCTCTAATCGAATACTGCTCCCAGAATGGAATCAAATCTGTGATGGTAGAAACATCCTCACGTTATGCTCGTGATAAAGATGTCGCGGTTCGTGGTTTTTATCTGCTCCAGGATCACGGGATTGAATCCCTGATCGACTGTGAGGCTGGAATCGATTTACTCCAATTATGGTTTTCGGGTAAATCTTTTGATGCCTTGCTCCCATTCCTCAAGATGCTTTTATCCGCTGAGGAAAAACGTGAACTGGTCAGACGGATGAAATCTGGCCGTGACAAATCTAAATCAATACATGGAAAATGCGAGGGACGGAAATCCTTAACCCAGAGGCACGGGAAAAAGATCAGAGAAATCGCAATGGATGCACGGAGACGTGGAAGGTCTTATCAGCAGATTGCTGACCTTCTCAATATCCGTGGTTACACAAGGGGCAACGGTGTTCCCTTGTCAAAAGATCAGGCATGGCGCTTGATCAATTCTAAAACCTTAAAATAAGGATTATTATGAAAGGTCTAATGCTGCATTGCGGAGCGGAACCGATTGACAGAAACGATTTATTTTCACTCTCTGCTCCAAAGGGAATGACTGACACTCACTATCCAATCGCCCACAGGGACCTGATTGAATTAGTGGAACAGGGTTTCAATCGGTTCGGAAAATATGAGATCACAAACCAGGAATTTGGGATCTCCCATGATCAGAATAGGATGTTCGGAATTATGGGTCTCCGTGGTACCAGTGCAAAGTCAAACTGGGAAACCATAATGGCGTATCGGAATTCACATGATCAGGCATTCAGCGCAGGAATGGCTGGCGGATCGCATGTATTCTGTTGTGACAACCTTGCATTCATGGGTGAGGTGGTTTTCGGGCGCAAGCATACGAAAAACATCCTGAATGAACTCCCACAGAAAATCGACGAGTGTCTGTGGCAATTATCAGACAAAATGGATATGTTAGCTGGCAGATATGACCATTACGAAAACACCCCCATGGGGAACGCTGAATTTCACGATATTGCTTGCCGGGCATTGGATATCAATCGTGACGGTAGGCAGTACGTTATCAAAGGGAATCGTGTTTCAAAGGTCCTGGACGAATGGTACAACCCTCGACACGAGGAATTTGAACCCAGGAACGCATGGTCAGCTTTCAACTGTTTCACTGAAGTCACAAAGGGAATTCAGTTGAATGAACAGTCTAAACGTACTCAATCATTACACCAGCTATTCGATCAGGCAACTGGTGCCCTCGAGGCATTGTCTCAAGAACCTGAACTGGTGAATTAACCCTCCCCAAGTCACTGAGGATTGAATCCTGTGTGCAACTGCACAGGGCATGTCTGAATATTCGATTCTCAGTGGCTTAACTCTCTAATCAAATCAATAACTTACAAGATTATCATGGGAAAGGTTATACAAATGCCTGAACATAGGCACCCAAACGGGGAACCCTGCGATTGTGAAGGACCGTTGAAAATGAAAGATTACGACGAGTGCATCATGGGGACAGTTGATCGATTTGGTTTCGATCACCCTGTATACCTTTATGACCTCAGTAAAATCATTCAGAAGTTGATGAGCCGGGACGGCATGGGACTGGAATCAGCTCACGAATACTTTGAATTCAATATGTTAGGTGCCTGGGTTGGTCCCGGAACACCAGCATTTTTCTATCAAAAAGAGGACTTATGACCAGAAAATATAATGCATTCAAGATCATCCATGCCAGTGGGAACGGCTCATGGGTTTGTAAGTTTGAGGTGCTGAATGATCTAATCGATCACTGTAATTCAGCAAAGAACATCCGCAAAACCTGCGACCTGCATTTCTACTCTTGGAATGAGGAGCCACATGGTTACAGGCACGAACTCCAATATATGGGTTCGGTTTGTGGGCATAACCCAAAGGACAGTCAAATCCAGAAAGAAGACTGGGAAGATGAGATCCGCTCCGATTCATCATCGGATAGTGTGGGGGCATAGCCCACATGATCGAAGTGGTTTGATAACCATAAAAAATAGCCCATACCCTGGAAGGGTCGGGGTATCCGACTCCGTCACTCTGAACAAAATCTGGAGACGTTATCACCACGGGTGCAAACCATGGGAGTCAAAGAAGGAAAGTAGGGAATCGGGAAAGCGCAATCGGTTGGCAGAAATGTCAGTCGGTTGCGCTATTTTTTTTGGCCAAAATTAACTTTACATAATATGTTTATATTAGAGTCAGATCGGGCGAAGGTGAAACCTATTAAACATTGAAGATAAACAGGTAAAACTTTCCGATCTGTTTCCTTTACATAATATGTTTATATGACCCTCTCTCAATTTTCCATTTCTCGTGGATCAGCTCCAGGATCTTCTCGAGTCTTGCCTGAATGCTGACGATGGCAGATCGATCAATCCCCTCTGCTTTCCGCCCGTTCAAATAGTGATCGAATAAATCTTCCAGTGCATCAAGTTCCCCCATATTCAATTCCAGCTTTCCTGAAATCTGGTCAGATTTTAGTCCATTTCTTGGATTTCTTGACATGATTTTTGGTTCGAGTGATAGGTTTTACTGATCATGATCTTGATCGTGATAGGTTTTGGCATGGAGGCCGGGCACGAATTGCCGAAATCTTGAACTTTCTTGAACAATCTTGAACTCGTTTTTCAAGATTTTTTACCCGGCCTGTCAACGTGTAAGTTATTATTATTATTATATATATATTATATATATATTATATATATACACTATATATACGTTATCTTGAATTCTTGAAGGGGGGGTACTCTCCGGGAGAGAGGGGAGGACTTTTCTTCAGAGAGAGGTCATCACTGTTCAAGTTTTCAAGATTTTCCCCGCAGCGTGCACAATACTGGATTACTTCGTCACCGAACAGCGATGATTGTGTCAACGTGTGAACGTCTTCGGGTGGATGATTGCAAATCATGCCGCCCCCAGCGCCTCGCCCCTAGCTGTCAGTTTCACCTTCGGGTACCCGGCAGCCGCCTTCGCCTCGTCGGTGCTCTCGTAGAAGTCCATAAACTCCCAGCCGTCACCGTCCTTCCTGTGCAGCTCTGCGCCCTTACGGGCCTTGTAGCCAGCCCCCTTGGCCATTTTGCCTCCCATGGACATCTTCAGCTTCCAGTTGCCGCACGGGCTGATGTAGGTGCTGTTCTGGAAGCTCCGCTTCCATTTCTCGTATCCTTCGCTCTCAATCATTTTTTGTCTCCTGCGTTTCGGGTTCTCTGGTTTCCTCGGCCCCCCTCATTTCCTTCGTGAGGCCAATGATTTTATCAACGGCCTGTTCGGCCTCTATTGCCGCAATCAGGTTGTCCCTGCTGCGTTTCTGAAAGAAGGCCACCTGCCTCCTCCTCATTTCCACCACCTTGTTCCTGAAGTCCAGGACTGGATCGTATTTTGCCATCGGCTTTTTCTCCGTTACAGCATTCAAAATTAGCGGACCCGCACCTTGGGCAGTGGTAGTGCCCGTGTGCAAACTGGAGTCCGGGTTCTCTACAAAACTGACATCTTAGTCCCATGAGTCCGTGCTATACGTATTTACCGTCAACCAACTTCTTCCCCTTGTTCGCCGCCCCGCCCTTCTGCCTGAGGCTGCTTACCTCCCCGTCCATCCCCCAGTAGATGGCGTCGGCCCGCTCCCTGGTCACGTACTTCTCCCCGGGCGGGTTGTCCCTGAGGAAAACCTTCCCCTTGTTCGGGGCCTTCTGTCCCTTCCTGCCGCCACCCCCCTTGCGGTTGCCCTCGTTGCCGCCGGACACCCTGTACTGGGCGAGTTCCGTCCTCATCCTCTCTGCTGCCAGCTCCCTGTTCAGGCACCCGCAGGATAGCGTCTTCCCACTTTTGACGTGTGCCAGCCGGATCTCTTTCAGAGTTCCGCAGGAGCACCTGTACAGGTTGTACGGCACCCTGGTGATGTAGCCCCTCTTGGTGGTGAAGTCCTGGAAGCGGGCGAATTTGACGAATGTCAGCCTGCTCTTGCTCATGTGTTAACCCCAGTAGTGATTGAACCGGGCCGTCTCATTTCCCACTGTTGAGATATTGCCTTCTGTTGCACAAACATCTTTTTACGGATCGTCAGGCTTCGGGCCCTCCCCGTTAAGTTTAGCCGCAAAAAACTGCGTTTAACGAAAGATGATTCGGTAACTAGAGCAAAACGACCCGGCCTAGAGGTCCTCACGGATACTCCCTACTGGGGTTAATCTTTGAATTTCTCGTCTACGTCCTCGATGAAACGCCTCATGTACAGTGTCAGCTCCTCCGCGTCCCTGTCGTTCAGGTTCAGGCTTACCTTCAACGCCTCCTGGTCCACCACGAAGTCCTTCGCCTCGCGGTAGGTGATCTCGTGCTGCGACACGATGTTGTCGTGCACCATGAGCACCTGCTCGTCCTTTGTCTTACCACGGCCCGAGAGCCAGTAGGTGTAGAAGTCGGAGCTGATCCAGCGTGAGTAGCTCATCAGAAGTTAAAGTTCATGAACTTGTACTCGACCCGTGGAGGTTTCTCCGGCCTGGTCATCTCCCTGTGTGCCAGGATGGCGACCAGCGCCAGTGCCACCAGGGCTAACAGTAGTATAGTCTTGATATCCATGTCGCAGTTCAGTGTGGCAGTGACAGTGCACGGAGACTTTCGCACCATAGGGAGGGTGCTCATCGGTTGACGACCATAATACGCCACAGGCGCATGGAATACCACGCCTGTCGGGTTTCTCGTTTGTACCCCTCGCTCCCATCGGGGGCCTAAGGACCGCTCCGGGGGTGTCCCCACGGGCACATAGCGGTAGAGTCCCAAGTCGCTTGCTCCATTAAGACCACCAAGGGGTAGACTCTGGATTGGTCGCACTGTCACTTTGGGTTCATAAGTTTAATTTTGGTGTGGGGCCTCCACTTTCCTCGCTCGGAGTCCACCACAACGGTCCCTGAATCCTCCAGGTATTCAAGGACATAGTCATATTCCTTTTGTCCTCCGCCCAGTGTCTTACTCCTGAGTAGGAGTTCTCTAGTAGCTGCGCCGTCCCGTTTGGCGAACCAAGCAATAAGTTTTCTGGATTTTCGTTGAAATTCTGACTCACCTAACTCCCGCTTAAAGAGGAACCTGATGCAAATCTCGCTGTATGCGGCCAGGCTGATGCCAGCCATCATGGCGTGTTCGCCGATTGAAGATTTGGTAGAGTCTACCAGGAACTGAGAGATCATGCCAACCTTTAATGCATTAGGCCCCAATCTTTTTAGGAATGGCTCCATCCACTGCTTCTCTTCGTCCTTCATCGTGTAGAATCGGTCGAACATCGCCCTGTGGTACTCGTCAAAGCACCTCCTGGCCCCGTCGCCGATGGTGTACTCCAGCGGGACCGTCATCATGGACATCTGCCTGTACACCTCCGTGAGCAGCGGGTAGCTTTCAAGGTCCTGCTCCGTCCTCTTTGAGGACGGGAGGGAGTCGGGCACCGCGTTCTTTGCTGGTGGCCGGAGTAGCAGGAACCTGGCGAGGAACCCCGTTGCGGCGTCCTCACGTCCCAGCATCCCCGACAGGAACTCCATGGTGGACACGCCCGATATAGAGAGGAACGGCTTCTCCAGTATCCTGGTCCCCCCGTGCCGTGTTGACTCCTCGTAGGTGTCCGGCACGTCGTACAGCTCCGTGATGGTCTGCTTGAACCCCTGGTTGTAGTTCTTCTCCAGGCCGGAGAGCCAGGCCCCGAACTCCGAGAGGGTCCAGATCCCGCCACCCGACACGTCTATACGGTCAATGCAGGCCTCCCACGACGCCTTATCCGGGAGCCTCCGCCTCTTGGAGTCCAGGAGTTCCTTCTCGTGCAGCAAATTTGCCAGCTCCGGGTCGTCCCCCTCAACTCCGTCCGCCCGCATCCTGACTATCTGGTCGCTGACCTCCACTACCTTGTGTATGAGGTCCCTCTCCCTTTCCATCAACGGTGCGGCACCGCAGTTGAGTGCTGTTGTTTTATATGTCCCTGATTCCGCAACGCTGAGGAACCACAGATTAGGGAACAGCCTTACGTAGTACTCACCCTTCGGGATCACCAACCTCGTTTGGGCCTGGGCTCCAAGTGAGGCTAATGCCGTTGCATAAACAACGACAGGGTGGGCGTCGGTCAGCTCGCTGATCTGCTTCACGTACTCGTCCACTATGGGTGCCGTTGTGCCCTTAAACTCGCCGGGCTCGTCCGCCTCCAGGATGGACTTGCACAGGTTGTCCATCTCCTGTGGAGACGGCGGCTGTACGGCCTGTCTCTGTCTCTCCCTGAGGTGGTCGCCTGTGGTGCGGAATGTCTCGTTCTGTTTGATGCCCAGCCCGGAGCATATAGAGTCAAAGGTGCAGCCCGCGTGGCACTTGAACAGGATCTTGTCCCCGCCGGGGTTCAGCGTAATGCTGAGGGAGGCCCTTTTGTCTTTGTGTGATGGGCACTTCGTGTTGTACGTGGTGCCGGACCAGTTCCCGCCCCCGCCGGAGGTGAGGCTCTTGAACAGGGCGTCTATATCGTGCCGCTGTTCCTCGTCTGAGGATGGCCTGCTGAGTTCAGCAGATACGTTGATAGGTTTGTCAAGGATGGACGTAGGTTCGTCCTTAGGCTCCCACCTCTTTGCGTGGTTGTCCACGGCGTCCAGGAACGTGTCCTTGTCCGCCCTGTTCTCTGTGACCCAGTCTGTGATGTCCGCACCCAGGGCCATCCCGTGGCAAAGGTCGCACATATGGACCTCGGCACCCCCCTCTAACAGGTGCCTCGCCCCAGTCTCCATGAACTTCCTCCCGGGTGCGTCATTATCAGGTATAAGGATAATGGACTTCCCGTCAAAGTACTTCCTGCAGAAGTCGGGTTGCCTCTTCATGAGAGGCTCCCAGGCGTTTGAGCCGCCGGGGATCGTGGAGCTTGGGATGCCTAGACCTTTCAGCGTGAGCACATCTTTTTCACCCTCAACGAAAACCATCCCCGACGCCTGCAGAAATCCTGGCAGGTTGAACGGAACGACATGGATGCCGTCCCAGTTCCAGACGTCTTTACCGTCTACACTTCTTAGCCTTGAGAATGTCTTGTCCGGCTTGCGGACGACGGAGTGGATAATCCTCCCGTCCCCGTCACGGTAGTCGTACCGCGTATTTGGCATATGGCCTCCATAGTAATGCCCTTGATTAGACTATTTGATTAAACCGTTGACACCCTTGCTTTCAATCCTCTGAGCTTAAACATACCGTTGAAGCGAGGTCTTACACCCATCAATGTCCTGGCTAACGGGGCGCAGATATTGTCTGTGATCTTGAATTTATCATCGGTGTCCTCAAAGAGAGTGTTCCACCTAAGGTGTTCAAATATAGCACGGGCGCTATAGTATTCCCTTCTGCCGTCAATCCTGAGCAGGTCCGCACAGTCACTGAATGCGTTCACAATGTGCATGTTCTCTGGGTACCAGTCTTTGAACTTCTTTACGATGCCCCAGCGTAACCCGTGAAGGGTTTCGGGCTTCATCCTTAGTTCCTTCTCTATTTCCTCGGCCCTGATGGGAGGGAAGTGATACGAGTGGAATTTACTTAGTCCTTTTATCGATGTTGGCTTCATAGGGTCTCCATTATGAGTGTGATGTATCCCTGCTTCCTGGGGTCCTTGGGCTTCTTCACGCCCCGCAGGTCCAGAATCTGAGAGTCGTCATTGAACCATTTTGACTTCAGAAGATCAAGCGGCATTTTAAAATAATTGTCCACGTCGTACTTGAAATTCTTAGGTGGGTGCAGAATCACTGTGACTTTCACTGGTCCCATCTCGGGCTGCCCTGAGATTTGGCCCTCCCATTTCGCTTTATATTCACGGGCCTTCTTGGACAGGATGTTCCGCCCTCTGATAGATCGGTACATCAGGTTCACGGACGGGGGCCATCCCAGCCTTATCCGCTTAGTGGTCATATGCCCTTTGCCCTTAAAGGATGGTGAGGGCAGGGAGTAATGTGTCCCTCGTGGTACTCTATAACGTGTGGATTAACTCGGTAAATTCTATATCGCTGTATAGGATCTGTATGGATATTATAAACATTGACTACCCCCCTGTACCCCGAGTGGTCAATTATATCAACGGCCAGCTCACCCCCGACTAAATCGTCGGGTGACCTGATTGAAGAGAGGTCCGCCCCAGTGGCTTGAGCAAGTTTGCCTAAATTTGTGGATGGTTTAAATTCTCCATTATTTGATATAGAAGTAGAGAAGGTTATTTTCCCGATTGCATTTGGTTCTATGCTGTGGAGATGGAACACATATTTCTCATAATCTCCCTGATTTTCTATGTCCACGTGTTTAATCCCTACCTTATGGAAGCCCGCCTTTAATTTCCCCACACAACTTAAATGACCTAAGGACCAGGAGGGGTGGTTGGTAGGTTGCTTTTGTTTTTCCCTTACCTTTTTTATCCAGTTGGAAGGCAGTGGCAGGGGGGACTCTTCCCATTCGTCTTTTAAAGGGGCTTCCTTTAATTTAATCTCTTTATATCTTTTCCACTCTCCTTTGAAGTCTTTCTCCCACAGGTTTTTTAGCCAATGAATAGCTTCGGCTTCTGTACTATAAGTCCCTGCGTCTGGCTCATCCCCCTTCGCCTTATTAAGCGGGGGGTTAAACTTTTGTATGTAGAAGCTTTCGACTATATCGAGGGGGGTATCATCCGGCACAACTTTAACTGCTATTTTGTCGGGTTTTTTTGCTTTGTGGTGAGCAGAGAGTCTACTTAATACATTTGTAGATTTCCCCACATATATCACATTCTCGTCCTTTATAAGGAAATATACAAATTTCCCCGTTAGCCAACGGTCTTCAAAAAGCTCTATGTCCTTTATTTCCCATAAATCTTTAAGAGTATACGGCATATTTGTTCCAGGAGGGGAGTGTAGCCAGCCGACACCAGGCTACACCCTAAGAGGGTTAACTAATTTACTCTATGGCCTTCCACTATTTCTAGTGCGGCATCAAAGGACAGGACCATGTGCCTCAGCTCGTTCCCGGTCTCTATCGCTTTTTTTAGCGCCTTTATGGCCCCACCCGAGATGCGGATGGTTTTGCTGTTGCAGTAGAGCTTCTTGGCGGTGGCCCACGAGATCCCGTCAACCCTTGCGAGCTGGCTGTGGTTTGAGAACCCTGCCTTCTTCAACTGCTGGACCACTTCTTTTGTTTCAATATCAAACATCCGACGGTCCAAATTGGCCGTTGCCTGATAAGGTTGTCCCCATGTACTCATAGAGTCTCCTGTATTAGAATGGGATTTCGTCTTTAGTGACGGTTTCTGTTTTTGGCAGCGGATTGCCACCATCGGGACCCTTTTGCTCCTGGAGCTGCTGCACCTTGAACGGAACGATGTCCGTTATGTCTGTAAAGGTCCCATTCTTCACCAGGGTCACCCTGATAAAGTTCTCAGCGCAGTCGTTGATGTCCGCTACGGTGGACATTCCACACGCCTTCGCAACCATAGCCATCCGCTTCCGACCCATCTTGTACTTGGTCATCTGCTTCTGGTTCTCCGGGTCGGCGGGGGCCATGTACACAGACATAAATGCCCATGCCCCCTGGTACGGACCTTCGTCAATAACCTCCAGCGGGATCAAACGCTTGATCTGCTCGTTGTTGATGTCGGTCTTGTCGTAGTAGGCCTTTGGGAGGGCCTCAATGACCTGCATGTTCCAGGTCCCTTCTGGCACCTCGACTCGTTCCTTCATCGGAACTTCTTCCTCCGCTGTGAGGTTGACGTCGTCTATGTCAAACCCGTTGTGCGGGTTACCGTACTCATCATACTCGTAAGACATTTTGTCTCCTGTGAGGGGTTAATGGTGTCGACCCGGGTCCAGCACCTTTCGGTACCGATGGAGGCCTCCCGGGCCAACGAACTCTGTTTAGACGGCCACTCTCATAGGCCCCTTGCGGGACTCCGCAACCAGTCTGTGGTATCCGCTGTAGTCGCAGGGAA
>Ga0098033_1001219_pt1 | contig 10726 bp, 15 predicted proteins | sample 1_EtaG_FD_75049 | JGI IMG/M metagenome (GOLD analysis project Ga0098033, IMG submission 75049) | Marine viral communities from the Subarctic Pacific Ocean - 1_ETSP_OMZ_AT15124 metaG | ecosystem: Environmental > Aquatic > Marine > Oceanic | place: Pacific Ocean | collected 2015-01-07
CTATCCTGATATCGATTATGATGTATCGGACAGCATGACACTTAAAGAAAAACTAGTAGAGATGTGGGGTGAAGATTGTGTCGCACCGATTTCAAACTGGAACACACTGCAGCTCAAAAGTTTAATCAAGGACATTTCTAAGCTGTATAACATTCCCTTTACGGAGGTCAACACAGTTACCTCTATCATGATGCGCGAGGCAACACCGGAAGCAAAGAAGAAGCACGGCATCCGTGCCGGCGTGTATAGCCCTACGTGGGAAGAGGTGATGGAGTTCTCCCCCTCCCTACAGAGGTACTTGGCTCAACACCCAGCAGTCAAGACCCATGTTGAGGGTCTTGTGGGACAGGTTCGTTCCTGCTCTCGCCACGCAGGGGGTATTGTTGTTGCTGAAGACTTAGATAAAAGTATGCCCCTCATTAACTCCGGCGGAGTTCGACAAGCACCATGGGCAGAAGGTCAGAACGTAAGGCACTTGGAGCCCATGGGTTTCATTAAATTCGATTTGCTCGGACTCTCCACGCTGAAGATGATGGAGGGATGTATTGAACACATCCTTCGTCGTCATCATGGAGTAGAAGAGCCTACGTTCGCGGAAGTGCGAGAATATTATAACTCACATCTTCATCCGGACGCCATAGACATGAACAATCAGGAGGTGTATGAGGGTGTTTTCCATGAAGGTAGGTGGGCAGGAGTTTTCCAGTTCACGGAGCATGGCGCACAGAAGTTTTGTAAGCGCGTAAAGCCACGCAACATCATCGATCTCTCTGCCATCACCTCCATCTATCGACCGGGACCCCTGGCAGCGAATGTACACGATGAATATGTGGAAGCCAAGGGGAGCCCCCACCATATTAAGTATCTCAACGACGAAGCTCAACAGATCACCGAAGAAACATTTGGCTTTCTTATTTTTCAAGAACAAATTGCCTTGTTGGCGCATAAGTTGGGGGGACTCACCCTCGATGAGGGAAACATGCTGCGTAAAGTCTTGACCAAGAAAGGAACAGGCAAAGGAAACATAAAAACCAAATTGAAGGTTAAGTTTGTGGATGGATGCGAGGCAAATGGTATCAACCGAGACGCAGCCGAGAGACTCTGGGATAAGTTCGAGTTCTTCTCAGGCTACGGCTTTAATAAGTCCCACGCAGTCTCATATAGCATCATTTCCTTCCAGTGTGCGTGGCTATGGCATTATTATCCAGCAGAATGGATGGCAGCCTTCCTCGATAAAGAACCGGAGACCCGAAAAGAAAAAGCGATCAACATTGCCAAGAAATTTGGATTCGATATCGCGCCACTAGACATTAACAAGTCTGGAACAGTCTGGGAGATTAGTGAAGATGGAAAGACACTAATTCAACCCTTGACTTCGATTAAGGGACTTGGAGCCAGCGCCATCGAGCAGATTTTGGCAAACCGACCCTTTATGAACGCGGAAGACCTGTTGTTTCGGGAGGATATAGTATATTCCAAGCTTAATAAGAAGGCTCTTGACGCTTTGGGGCGTGGTGGCGCACTAGACAACCTTGTAGATGACAGGTTCACCGGTCGCAAGCACTTCTGGTCTGCGTGCATCGTGGAGCGTCCCAAGAATTTAAAAAAGCTGATGGAGAACATCGAACTCTATCGTCCCGAGGGAGATTTCACCGAAGAGGAAATCATCCAGTTTAAAACTGATTTAACCGGCGTGTTTCCCATCAACTTAGTGATTAGTACCGATACCGTCCAACAATTGCAGGACAAATTTATCCCACCCATCTCAGAGTTTGATCCGCGACTTCAGATTTGTTGGTTCATTCCACGTAAGATTACCCCCCGCAAAACCAAGAATGGAAAGCTTTATTGGATTGTAGAGGTGGTTGATTCGAACAACGAATCCACACGCATCAGATGCTGGGCAGTGAAGCCCGAGAAGGATCGCATTCATCTTAACCGCCCGTACATGGCGCGCCTAAATTATGATGAGAACTGGGGATTCAGCACCTACGCGATAGGGAAAACATTTAAACTACTAGGATAAGAAGTGAATATAATAAAACATTTTAGTCCTCTTTTAAAAGAGCCTAAATTAATCGATGACTTGCCAATAGTTATTCGCGTCAGAAAGTTTGATGAGGTTGCCGCCAAGGAATTTGCAGGACTCATGTCACGCGCCCAGAATACGGGGCAGCCGGTCGTACCTGTTATCATTGACAGTTACGGTGGGCAGGTGTATAGTTTGATGTCAATGATATCAGACATTCGACACTCCAGACTGCCGGTTGCTACCATCGCTCAAGGCAAAGCCATGTCATGCGGAGCGCTCTTGTTTAGCTTTGGCACCGAAGGCTATCGGTACATTGACCCGGATGCCACACTGATGATTCACGATGTGAGTTCTTTAAAGTGGGGAAAAGTAGAAGAGGTCAAAGCCAGCGCCGAGGAGACCGAGAGATTAAACAAGAAGGTGTACCAGATGATGGCAAAGAATTGCGGACATTCCAAGAACTATTTTTTGGACATCATCCACGAGAGGGGACACGCCGATTGGTACGTCGAGGCCAAGGACGCGAAGAAATACAACCTTGCTAACCATTTACGCATCCCAGAACTGGAAATTAGTGCCCGGGTGGACTTTAAGTTTAAGTAAAAGAGCCTCTACTTACAGCAGAGGGCTTGAGGGATGGGCATATCCGACAAGATACGATGGCGACGTCACGTGAATGAGATGAGATTCATTCACAATGAGAAGGATCTTATAGAAGAAATTAACGTTGAAGCTGCCACCGCATTCCACGAGCACTTTTTAAATTTTGCAGGACGTCATAATTTGAATATCAAGGAGCTTAATAAAAAAAACAGAGACCATCTTGATAACCTCTATAACGCAGATCCCTCCAAAATTTTGCCGCCAAATTTTTCAGATTTAAGCGGTTCTCAGTGTGAAGCCTTAATTCCCTACCAACCACCCTCTGAAAACCCCCCTCCGTCTGAGTATGAGATGACACAAGACGACATAGAGATTCACGAGTCCTTTCGCAAGCTATTTAAAAAACTCGCAATGCGCCTCCATCCTGATAAAATTAACCACGCGGTAACCATCGAGCAGGGAATGGAAAATATCAAGCTATTTAAAGAGGCTAGCGAAGCCCTCGACAATAAAAAGTACTTTATTTTGCTTGATCTTGCCGAAAAGCTTAAGATTACGCAATCGCGAAATTACAAACAACAGACTCGTTGGATGAAAAAAGAAGTAAAGCGCCTTGAAGATGATGTTCGTCAACACAAAAGCTCATATAACTACATTTTTTCAGAATGCGATAACGACCAACAAAAAGACAACCTCATGAAGAGTTTTATCCTCCAGCTTTTTAAGATACAAATTCCATAAAACTACTTGACAACACCCTCTCAAAATGATATATTAAGAGAGTAACCAAGGAGGGCTTTAATGGCCACAACATACGAAGAGAAGAAGCAATACGTTAAGGAGTATATCCGCTCCCTATCGGCTATCGAAGAGTGCATCCAGCCTTATCAGGAGCAAAAGCGTGAACTGCGCTCAGAGTTCCGAGAGAATGGATGGCTCAACACGGATGAGATCCGAGCAGCGGTAAAGGCATATCGACTGTTTAAAGGAAAGTATAACATTGATGAGGTGGTCGAAAACTTTACTCTCATTAGCGGAGAGGAATCAGATGATTCTTGAGTATGCAAAGGTGCGGGAGACGGCGTATGCGCCCTCCCGCGCTAACCCATCGGACGCGGGTCTCGATATATTTTATTCCCCACAGAACCCTCACAATAAGATGTACATTGCCACAACGAGCAGTCGGATCATCCCCACGGGCTTAAAGTTTGCTATTCCGCACGGATACATGCTGGAGGTAAAGAACCGGTCCAGTGTAGCTGCCACACGCCAACTCATAGTAGGAGCCTGTGTAATCGATTCAGGTTACGAAGGGGAGGTGTTTGTTAATCTACACAACATAGGGGTGGAAAGCCAAACCCTTAAACCCGGCGATAAAATTGCACAACTAGTCATGACGCCTGTTGTTCATTTTCGTCCCGTGGAAACAGCCGAAGAAAATTTATACACCTATCCCATGACCATCAGTAGTCGTGGTGAAGGAACATTAGGGAGCACAAATGGACGCTAATACTAAACTAGTAATGTTTTCTTCTAAAACAGGAGAATGGTCAACTCCCCAAGCCTTCTTTGAAAAGTTGGATTGGCGCTTCGGTCCCTTTACCCTAGATCCCTGTGCCGATGCCGACAATACGAAATGCACTCGATTTTTCAGCGAAGACGATAATGGACTCACACAGGACTGGGGAGGGTGCACAAGTTTCGTTAATCCTCCATATGGTCGCGGAATAGAGAAGTGGATTCAAAAGGGATACACCGAATCGCGGAAAAAAGATACCAGGGTAGTAATGCTCATCCCGTCCCGGACCGATACAAAGTATTGGCACAACTATGTAATGAAAGCAGAAGAAGTATATTTTATCAAGGGGCGCCTAAAGTTTGGCGATAGTCAAAACAGTGCCCCTTTTCCGTCAGCCGTTATAGTGTTTGACGGGAGCAACCAACAACAAATTTTTGGTACCATTAACAAATAAGGAGACAAACAATGGCAGCAGAGGAAATTTTAGATGCAGCAATTTTACAATTGCGCGCAAAATCACTGGAGACTTTTGGAATAATTAAGGATCTAAGCAAGCAAGACGCCCACGAGGGGCATGCCGATAAGGTCGCCAACGCGGCTTTGAGACTCGCCCAGCTTGAAGGGGGTCTCATTACGCTTCAGCAGTACCAAAGTGTGCTGTTGGAATATGCGAAGACCCCAATAGTCGAAGAGGAACCCCCCGAAGAGGTTCCGCCGGAAGATCATGTTATAACACCCGAGCAATCCCCCACTTTGCGCCGGTCTCTAGAAAAATAAGGACAAACAAGTGAACCGAAAAATTCGCCGCGATTTAGAAAAGAAATTGGGGAAAGAAGCCACAGATGAAATGGCTGAAAAGATTTTTCAGTTCAATAAGTTACCCGAGGAATGCAGCGCCTGTCGTCAAGAATTTGACAAACAAAACAAAAGCATGGTACAATCATGGACCGTAGTGGCGCGTGAAGAAACAGTGCGCTTGTTTTGTCCCGAGTGCATTCGAAAAACACAAGAGGTATTAAATGGCAATTGACAGACTCTCCCGAGAAGCACTACAACAAATAATCGAAGGAAGCATCAAAGAAGATGCCACCTGCGTTATAAAGTTTTATTCTAATAAATGTCACATGTGTCACGCGCTTCAAGAATATTATTTTGATATTTCTCAAGATGCCAGATATGATGATTTACATTTTTTTGCATTTAACATTGATGACTATCCGACAGCGGAGAAGATTTTAAAATTTCAAGGGGTACCCACTATTTGTGTGGTGCACACCAACATCGGAAAGAGAAAGTCTACCTTTAGAATAATGCCAGAGCCTGAAAAACCGAGCGAGAAGACATGGTATAAAGTAAGAGACATCAAATCATTTATAAATCGCGAGGCACTGTGAGAAAGACCCTTTCGTATGATGATGTGCTATTGATCCCTCAATACTCTACCATCCGCAGCCGCACCGAAGTAGACATGTCGGTAGACTTGGGACGGGGACTCTCCCTTCAGCTTCCGATCTTATCATCACCAATGGACACCATCTCAGAGAAAGACATGGCAGTGGCTATGGGTATCTCCGGCGGTGCAGCCATTATCCATCGCTACAACACGCTTCAAGAACAGGTGTCCATTGTTTCTCAAGCCAAAGAAGGCAATCCTACCCTGACAGTCGGGGCTGCTATCGGCGTGAGTGGAGACTTTTTAAACCGGGCTGCAGCCCTTCGCGCCGTTGGTATCGATTTTGTGTGTGTCGATGTGGCCCACGGACACCACCTTTCTGTAAAAGAAGCCATTGGCGCCCTGCGGAATATATTAGGAGACATGCACATTATGGCAGGAAACGTTGCCACCCTCGCCGGTATAAATGATCTAGCCGATTGGGGTGCTGACTCAGCGCGCTGCAATATTGGGGGAGGCTCCATATGTTCCACTCGCACCCAAACAGGACACGGCATGCCCGGGCTTGAAACAGTGTTTGAGTGCGCACAGACAGATCGCGATGTAAAAATTATTGCTGATGGGGGGATCCGCACTTCGGGAGATATTGTGAAGGCTCTTGCTGCCGGCGCCGATGCTGTGATGTGCGGTTCTTTATTGGCGGGCACCGCAGAGACGCCCGGCAAAGTCATGCAAGATAAGGATGGTCACCGCTGGAAGATATACCGCGGCATGGCTAGTAAGGAAGCCCAAATAGAATGGAGAGGAAAATACTCTTCTTTTGAGGGGGTCGCGAGCCGCGTACCTTATCGCGGGCTAGTTGCCTCCATTCTTGAAGATCTTCAACGAGGGATCCGATCTGGTTTTTCTTATTCGGGAGCGAGAACGATTGGTGAACTCCACGCCAAAGCAGAATTCATCCAACAAAGCGGGGCTAGCCAAACAGAAAGCGGCACCCACATTCACCGAAGAGACTGGTGAAACATGAGCGATTACGGGAAAAACACCAAGAAGATAGTATTCACAGATACCGACCATCGCCACGCCCAGCTGTTAATACGGCTTAAACATGATGGTATGAAACAATCAGAATTTTTTCGTGCTATCGTGGGGGGATACATCGAAGGAGATGAGCGACTTCAAAATTATATTGACGAAGTAAGCACCCTTTCTAAAAAACGAAAAGGTGTCTCCAAGACCCTTAGAACCCGCGGGAAAAGTCTCGTGAACGATTTAGGACTCAATGATGGGGAGATCGAGAATATTTTCGATATTCTTGAGGAAGAGTATCCCGAATTATGAAAAAGGGTGGTCTTCGGGGGTGTAGCAGAAAATGCATGGAAAAGAAAGTTACATGCGCAGAAAGGGAGTGTAAATTTTATATTGAACATCCCGAAGATTATAATTGTTGCTTAGTTGCTATTTACGAACACGGACCAATGACATTAAGACAAATTGGAGAACGTTTGGGAATTTCGTTTGCTCGGGTTAAACAGATTGAAACTATCGCCTTACGCAAAATGAAAGCAAACTCTTTATTTTCTTGACAAATATAGTATATTGTGAATTTAAATACTATTTATTGGTGAAATTCTATTTTTAAGGAGAAGAATCCATGTCCCGTAAAACCCTATTAACAGAGGCTCAGGTTCGCCAGTTTATGAAGTTGGCTAGCTTGCGACCCATTAACCCAGTAAGACTCACCGAGTTTGGGTACGACGAGTCTCAAAACGAAGGACTCATGGGCGCCGGCGGTGAGGAAGACGAACTAGAGGCTGAACTTGGCGCCACCGAAGACGAGTTGGGCGCAGAAGATGAACTAGCCGGCGAAGAAGGCGACGAATTAGGGGACCTTGATGCCGATTTGGGAGCCGAAGATGGTGGGGGCGACATGGTCTCCGTCGATGACTTTATGTCCGCACTTGAAACTGCTCTGGAAGACGTGATGGGTGAACCCACCACGGTAGACTTGGACGCAGGTGAAGAAGAAGAAGAAGTGGAAGCCGACCTAGAACTGCCTGGTGGTGAAGAGTTAGAGTTGGGCGCCGAAGAGGAAGAGGAGCTTCCCGGTGGTCGCGATCTTTACGAGAATGAAGATGACCTTGTAAACGAAGTTGCACGACGTGTGGCCGCCAGACTAGTCAAGGAAAAGAAGACAAACGATCTTTCAACTCAACTTGCCGAAAGAATATTCAACCGAATCACGGCTAAGTAACTTGACAAAAAACTCATTCAGTAGTATAATAATCACCAGAGAGTAACTTGTTGGTGGTTATTTGTATTTTGTATTAGAGGGATCACATGGAATGGCTGTTATATTTTCTAGTTTTTGTCTTTGGATATATAGCGTCTAAGGCGCTTTACTTTGTACGAACAACGCGCCTAAGCCTTCAGATGCTCAAAGCATCTCACTTGATTTACCTGTCGGTAATGATTAAGGCATTAGAGAATCTGTCTTATTCGCGCGAAATGATGCTGGAATATATGATTCGTGCAGAAAAGGGTGCCGCCCAAATCACCTCATTTGAGTTGAGGTTTGATGAAGACGTCAGGGCACTAAAAGAGCGTTCCATTCAGCTATTAATGCGCGAGCACCCGCCGTTTTTTCAGACTGCGATAGAGTTTGATGATTGGGACTCTTCGATGGAACACTTGATGGATAACAAAGAAATGATTTTAGAATTTTGGATGCGAGACTAATGGGAAAAATTAAAGACCTCATAAAAGATTTAATCGGAGAGCCCAAGCCGAGCAAGATTGTAGTATTAGATCCGGCTACCGCAGAGGAGCTAACAGTGCTGCAGGGTGAGCCGGAGATGCGTATAGTGGGGTTGTTTACCGACGTCGCCGAAGAAAAGATCGCAGAACTAATTCACGCCATGCTCTATCTGAACGAGACAAACCGCCCCCAAGACTCAGAAGATAAGAAACGCCCCATTGAATTTTATATCTCAACCAACGGGGGGGCTGCTGATGACATGTTTGGCATGTACGACATGATGCGAATGATACGCGAAGAAACAGAAATCCACACCATCGGAGTAGGGAAAGTAATGTCAGCCGGCGTGTTGCTCTTAGCAGCCGGCACCAAAGGCAAGCGCAAGATTGGCAAGTATTGCCGCGTAATGATTCATTCGGTGAGCGGCGGTGGTCATGGTGCGCTTCCCACTGTTATAAATGAGTTGGAGGCAATTCAGCAAATTCAAGAAGAATACATCAACGCATTGGTATCGGAAACAAAAATGACCAACAAAAGCATCAAAAAGATGCTACAACGCAAGGTGAATATCTATTTATCAGCAGAAGAAGCTGTAGAATTAGGTATAGCTGATATAATTATTTGAGGTTTTTGAATGTCTGACTTAAGAAATATACTCCAACAAGAGTATACGAAGAAAAAGAGAACGATTACGCCTCAAGGCTTGATGGAAATGGTGGAAGAAACACTTGATGCCGTATACAAGAACTTCGCAGCACCTTCAGCGCCTCTGCAAGAAATGGCGCAGAGCCAAGCCAAAGAGTTTCTTTTAGTATTGCCCAAGTTTACTCCTTCGGAAGCGTGGGGGGATCCCAACTCGATGGAGCGCAAACAGATTACTCGTTTGTTTAATGTTATTGGTGGCGGGCGCACCATTGAGGGGAAGTTACAATTCCTTCAACGAATTGTTGTCGAAGGGAATCGTATTAGATCTCCCCGTCGTATTATTTCTTCTTTAATTATTTTAGAATCCTTGAGCGCAGTTATTGGCAGCTTTAACGCCGCATCGGCGGGCTTTGTCTTTGAGGGGTTCTTGGCTGCGCTTCTACAGGGCACGCAAGAGGCAGAAATTTCTGCAAAGGGAAATCTCCCCATCCAAGACCTGATCGCTTTCACGGAGACAGATAATCCGGTCCCCATTAGTTTAAAGCTACTTCGCATGGAAGGAGTTATTGAAGGGAGCTTCACCAATCTTATTGACGGGATAGGTGAATTTGGCAAGATGGTTTATATTGTGGCGCGCAAAGATGGCGAATCAATTGCTATTGAGGAGTTTACATTCAATCAAGAGAACTTTATTGATGCACTAGTTCTAAATGCGCGAGGCAAGATGAAAGGAAAAGAGGGCGGCGCCGGCAAAGGTTTGTTTCAATTAGACGGGATGACCCCCGAACAATCAATTGAGCATCTAAAGTCAATTCCATCTTGGCCCGAACGGTATGCGGCCCTCCAGATGACGCGCGGATATTCTGATAGAGTGCGCTTGAAGCGCGCCACCCAGAACGCCCAAGAAGAAGGCGGCCTCGACCAAGATCCGGAGACACCTTTAGAAGAGGTGATTCGAGAAGAATGGACCCTCCTAACCGAATCTAAAGGAGGCACACAGTGGGCTATTAGCGCTAAGCAGCTTCCCACTTTTGACTTTGTTGATTACAAAAAGCTTGGCGAACTCCCATACTCATCCGCCGAGATTGAGAAAGTTGCCGCACGCAGCATGCAGCACTTAAACGGAGAACTATTGGAGTTGTTTTCCGCTACGAAGGATTTGTCTGAGAACATCAACAAGTACTTCACCATAGAAGCCCGCTCAAGCGCGATTAAATCGGCCGAACGGGGTATTGATGATACTAATAGAATTCAACAGTCACTAACGGCAGAAATTGGTCGCGACGAGTCTGAAGAAATTCCTTGACATCTTAACCACATGCGGTTATAATATATATACAACTGTGAGGTATGAATGAGTCGCGCATATGATGACAACCAAACACTACAACAAAAGATAATGAAAGGTGCAAATATATTAGCAGATAATGTGGCATCTACTTTGGGTCCACGCGGTCGCAATGTTCTACTCCAAGAAAAGGGAAAGACTCCCTTTATCACCAAAGATGGTGTGACGGTAGCACACTTTGTGGCATGTGTCGATCCGTTTGAGAACGCATCAGTTCAAATCATCAAACAGGCAGCCGTCGAAACAAATGCCGCCGCGGGCGATGGCACCACCACCGCAACTGTGCTGGCACGCGCCATTCTTCAAGAAGCCCAGAGATTCATTGCTTCCGGAATCTCCCCTACCGAGTTGCAGCGAGGGGTAAATGCCGCGGCTAAAGAGGTGGTTAAGAATCTAGAGGAGATGAGCACCCCGGTGGCGTCCCTCGA
>Ga0098033_1001220_pt1 | contig 10715 bp, 15 predicted proteins | sample 1_EtaG_FD_75049 | JGI IMG/M metagenome (GOLD analysis project Ga0098033, IMG submission 75049) | Marine viral communities from the Subarctic Pacific Ocean - 1_ETSP_OMZ_AT15124 metaG | ecosystem: Environmental > Aquatic > Marine > Oceanic | place: Pacific Ocean | collected 2015-01-07
CCCATCGGTCCACGTCGGTGAGCATACTGCCGATAGTCTTCAGGCCTTTCGGGAGGTCGGGCGCTCGGAACCGCGCAGGGAACAACGTGTCGACCAGTGGTGCCGGAGTTACGCCGAAGTGGTGCTCAATGACCATCCTGTCGTAGCTACCAGCGTTGTGTCCGACCTTTACGAATCGAGGATTGATGAAGAAGTCGATTAGAACAGCTCGTATCTGCGTCTCCATTGCCGAATCGTAGAAGCGATTGTGCCCGTCTGTCGAGAGGAAGCTGACGCCCACGGCACGTGAAGGTGTCACGATAGCGTCTGCATCCTTTGCTGCTTTACCATGGATGTCCAAGTCAGGGGTCGCGATGGCAATGGTGCGGAGTCCACATGTCAACGCCTCGATGCCGTCAGTCTCAACGTCGTAAGCGTGGAACGGAGCAGGCTGCAACAACCACTGTTGCAATGTTGCAGCGTCGGGCCTCCACAGGATTTCGGGGTCAGTCCACCGAAGACGGTTGTTAAACCAGCGAAAGGCTTTGCCGAGGTCAAGGTGCAGGACGGGACGCCATCCCGGTGACCGCAGAACAAACGATGGGTGGAGCGTCGGCAAAACTTTGTGTACAGCCTCATCGATGTCTGTGACGGTAAAGTTCTCGTCGACACCGATGGGACCACCACGAACTGCGAGGATTGATTGGTGCCTACCCGTCAGAGCCGTGGTTGCTGTCTTACCCAAGGCGATGATGTTCTCATAGCGAGATGCCAGGTTCGTCAGGAAGGGACGGCAGCAGGTGGCTGGATGGGGCGCAGGTTCAAGACCATTGCGTGCGCGGTCTTTGTTCATTCGGTCGAGGTCTTTGGCCATCCGTGACCAAGCACCAGAGCTTTGCCCCGGTGGTTTGCAGCAGATGACATTGGCGAGGTCAACCTCTGGACGATGATGCCCGATGGCCTCCAGCGAAGCCACCCACTCTCTGCCACTTCGACCCACCAACGGTCGACCCACTTGAACTTCATCAACACCAGGAGATTCGGCAACAGCGAGGATGCCCACTCCCTCATGCAACTCAGGGCCGACTGGTCGCCATTCTTTTTCTCGAAGGCATCCAGCCGACCCCAAAGGGCAGATGTCGCAGCGGCAACCCCACTCTTGTGGGTCGAATCGAGTTGTCGAAGCTGCCGCTGCAATCATCAAGTCATCAACTCACAATCGTCTGTGCGGTACTGGTGACAGGTGCGGGAGGCATGGTGATGCCGCCCACTCCGTTGTTCCCCATGGGATTGGGGGCAGCGGTCGCAGTCAACACTTGAGATGGCGCAACTGGAGCAGCAGCAGGAGCAGCAGGAGCCGCCAAACCACGAGCAGGTGTAGACGCCGCAGCTTTCACAGCAGGCTTGGTCCCGCTGTTTTTCAACTGCGTGAAGCTGGTCTCTGTGATGAAGCGAGTGATGTCGCCATACTGACCACCGAGGTCTTTGGCATTGTGCCATTCAACGAACACGGTTGTACCGGTGAGCCAGTCATCGCTGACACCACCAGCCATTTGTTCATTGGTGAACCCGGCTGACACAAAAACAGACTTGGTGTACGCCACCATGCCACGTGCCTTGGACTCGTTGATGCCAGGGTAAAGCTGGCCCACTTCGTTGTAAGGCGTGTTGAGAAAATACCCGGTGGAAAAGCCGGTGTCGAAAGTGACGTTCAACTTGCGGCTGAACGCATTCTTTTGACCCGCAGCCACACCAGAGATGGTGGCTTTGTAGTAGCCGGTTTCGGGAGCGCCACCACCAGCAGCAGAAACAGAGGTGATGATGTCGCCAGGAATCATGAAAGTTGCCATTTGACAACTCCTTTGGGCCGAAGCCCGTTGAGTTTTGTTTGTTGGGAAGACGGGGCGTATGCCCCTACTCGGTTAGGCCGAGGTTCATGAAGACGTTGGAGGTGGGGGTGGAAGCAACGCGCCAGCAGGTGCTGTGGTTACTTCTTCCCGTGCTCCAAAGTCAAAAAGTGATTTGGCTTGTCGAAGGCGCAGAACGCCTCGTGCAATTCCGTCTTGGCAGGCCCATCGCAGATGGCGAGGGTCCGCACCTTGAATCGTTGCTGCGACTTGCTGCACAGCTTCGCGAGCGGGCTGACCCGAAGCAATCGCTGAAGCAACCTGCTCTGCAATGTCGTCTTGCCACTCCAAACCTTCGAGGCGACAGAGCGCATAGTCGGTTGCACTGGCGTTCAGGATTTCACGAAGGTTGCCGGGTGTCCGTTCGTAACAGACACCGTTGCGATCACCAGTGACCCAGTCGGAATCGGCAGGATTTGTGTAGTAGATGGTTGGGAACCACGGATCGGGGTAGTTCTGGTCGACCATTGCGCGAACAGTGATGTCGCACCACGAAGGGATGACCTCGGTTTGGTTTCGACTGGGCACATCCGGCCCACCGGGGCAATACGTGCCATCAGCGTTCATTCCACCGGCCCTTTCGTGGAATGTGAGTGCCATATGGACACCGAGGTGGCGACCAAGCCCTGCGAGGTGCAAAAGATGGCGAGACAGCTCTTGGTATGCCCAGAACTTGTCCTTTTTCCCGGATCGACCAGTTGGAGACACTTCGTTCCAATGCAACATGCTCCTTCGGCAGATGTGGCTCGCATCATCGATGATGATTGCGCCGTACTCGGTGGCTCGACCTGAATCGGCAAGGTTGGACAGCATCCGAATCAGATCAGGCAGAATCTGCGGAGGATTCGGGTGAAGTCGAGGGGTGAAACCCAATTCATTCTCGGCAACCAAGCGCAATGCGCTGGGGACACCGATACAAAGGGCTGTTGGGAACGCAGCAAGTGCGTCAGAGGTCTTCTTAAGTTTGGGACGACCGAAAATCGCCGCCAAAACAGTTGCGGAAGGGTTCATTGACTGTTCTCCAGGAGTTCAGGGGTTGCTCAGGGGGTTCACAAAAAATAGCAAAGGGCAGGTCCATCGTCAAGCGGAGTTTCTCACATCGTCGAATGCGGCGGGTCCATATTGGCACAGTTTCAGTCCGCTGCATGGGCCGTATCTGCCGTAGCAGGCGACTTCATGCATCGCTTTTGGCCATCTCCAAAAATCTTTTTCATCGAGGTCGAGTTTTGCAATCTCATGCTCGGCACGCCAGAGCAACTCAGGCAGATGGTTATCTCGATGGGGTGTCTTGGGAACGGTTGGTCGCGACACGCGCCATGGTTCCTGTGTCTGAATCAGATTGAGCATGAGGCCCGCGAAGTTGGGCCAAATCTGTGCGCCCATGAGCCGAAACGCAGCGAATCCGCCATCGATTGCGTAGGCATCGACCGATCTCTTTGTTGAGACCCTGGCTTGGTGCTTGTGGTCCCAAACCCAAACCCGTTTGAGTCGGTCCTCGATGACCATATCGACTCGTCGGGTCATTGTGATGGGCTTGCCATGGTCAATATGCCCCGGCACGTCGAGCGGAGTGGGTGTGATGGTGTCACCGTGGAAGCTGCGAAGGTGTTCGACCATCTGGCCACTGGCGGCTACCTCTTCTGGGTCGATGACCCACAATCCCCACACTTCTTTCAACCAACCCAGTACCGCTGTGATGGGATACTCAACGGCAAGCACTCGTCCCGGAGGCTCAGGATGCCGTGACATGTAGCGGCGAAACGTCTCGAGCATCCGTTCCATGTACTCGTGCCCTCGCCCCTCCTGATCACACCACCGTTGTAGGGATTCTTCGGGGGCGAAGAAGGGGGAGGCATCTGTGTAGTATTTGTCATCAACCCAAACACCCCCCTGCTGACAGCCCCAGATGGCGTGCTGATGCGCTTGGATGATGTGGCCCATGCTTCCTCGTGTCAGCGCACTGGCAGGGATGAGGTCGATGTTCAAGCGTTGGTCGTAGGCAAACTTCTGGGGGCATTGCATGAACTGACCAATGCGGCTCCAACCACGGCTGCTTCGCCCAGCCTCGATGAGGATTTGTTCTGTCATTTGAGGTCTCCTAACTTGTCAATGATTGAATCCAACAGGGCATCTTTGTCTTCGAGACCCAACAACTTCTCATCCAACCCCTGCAACTCATCGGCTGCAAGCATCTGCGCGATGGGGCCAAACTTCTGAACCAAGATGTCTACCACTCGTTCGTCGTAGGTGTTTGACGCCACGACCACTTTGAGCAACGTGGGGTTTCCACCCAGCCTGTCGAACCTTCCTTTCCACTGCACGAAGTCACCCGGCTTCCAAGGCAGCATCGCAAAGATGGCAAGGTCGGTTGTTTGAAGACCGTCGACACCTGTACCAATGCTCTGCCCTGTGGCGACCAAACAGCATGGTCCCGATGAACTTCTAAACTGATCGACGATGTTGTCACGGTCACGTTCGCTGACGCCACCGTGCGCCATCCAAACCGGCATCCGGCCCAACGCAGAGTCACCTACACTGAGGGCTTTCTCAATCGCACTCACCCACTTTTCCGTCTCACGTCGACGCGCTGGGAAGATTGCGACCTTCCCACCACCACGAAGACCTTGAATCGCTTCATCGATGACGTACCGACGCTTGCGACTGCACGCTTCAGCGAGCCTTGCCTCAATCATCATCTCTCGTGCGAGAGGGTTGCGGTCCTTCTCCTTGGCAATGCCTTTGATGGCCTGGTTGAATGTCTGCTTGTCGGACCACCGTTCTGCCCGGTTGAGTTCGCTATTGTCGAGATACACAACTTGAACCCGTGTCGAGGGCAATGCTGCGTGTGATTCGTTGTAGGGCACTTCATGGACCAAGAAGCTGCATCTGGCTTTCAGTTCGTCGAGATGACTGGAACCCGCATCGTTGAGACCGCCGAAGTCACCGGGACGGGCAGCGCAGTAGCGAGTTGCGAACTTGCCATAGCTGAAGCTGAATCCCCCAGGCACCAGCAAATCAAGCTGTGACCACAGCCGACGAGGTCGCCCATCATCCAGAGGAGTCGCGGTTAATCCAATGCGCAACTGTAGATTGGGCAATCGGCTGGTATCCATCGTGGCGCAAGCACGTACTTCACGATTGGTCATCGAGTCCGTATCTTGGCTGGCAGCGGTCTTTCGCCGTGTAAATGCCACACCCCCATCCGCTTGATGAATCGCCTTCCACCGCTTGTGGCTCCCGTGTGTGTGCAACTCATCGAGGATGAGAACAGTCGGGTTGACTTGCCGCACTGCAGTGATGTTATCGGGAAGAGCCTCGGCCCCCACAACCACGAATGGCCGCGTCCCTGCCGTCGCTGTTCTCTCCAGGTACTCTGTTAAAGTAGGCTCTCCCTTCCTCCGCTCCGATTCGGGTCGCAGCCGATATGGCTCAATCGTTGTGTATTCCTGGATTTGGGACCACCAGACATGGCGAGCCTTCGCAGGGCACACAACCAAGATTGGACCTGGTCGCGTCAATGCAGCAAGGATAGCAGCTAACGTCTTTCCGGCTCCACAAGAATAGATAAAGAATGCCCACGGTCGATGGATAGCCCACGCTACACCCATCGCTTGATATGGGGTAATGAGGCTGGATACGTGGGTTCGAACGGTGCCTGTGGCAGACAACTCTTCTACCATTGCACGACCCTCTGCCTCGAGAGCTTGCCGTTGCGCATCATCCCAAAACCCGACACCGTTGACGCCAACAGACTCGGCGTCGTAGGGTATGCCATGTTCTACCAAGTAGCCTTCGACCAGCCACGCAGCGTTAACCGGGGCGATGACTTCTACCTCTGACATCTGCTGCCGGACATGCGCCTCGGCTTTTTCCACTCGGATGCGGCGACCACGGATACGCCCATAAACAAGCGTGCCGGGTATATGTAGTTCCAAGTCGGTCAATGCAGCTAAGCTATCGACGTCGACATGGTAGACAAAATGGGGTTGGTCCCACATAGTCGCCTCGAGATTCAGGGTCTAAAATGGAGGTTAGCAGCGACCTGACGACATGTCAAGGGTTTATTGTTGACGACACGTCACTCTACCGATAAACTGTGAGGAGGAGGTAAGTATTTATGTCAACGAAGAAACAATCAAGTGGGTTTATCACATATGTGAAACGGCATCGACAGGTAAGGAGCTGGAATCTGGCTGAACTTGCACGTCGAGCGGGACTTTCACAACCGGAGGTCAGTCGCCTCGAGTCGGGCGTTCGAATGCCTACCATGCGTCACGTTAAGGGATTAGCGGAAGCATTTAGTGGTGCTCCAACAGGACAGGTAGGCGAGCCACGTCGGTACGAGGACTGGTTAGCCATGTTGGTAGACTACGCAGAACGCTCACGCCAAGATACCTATGCATCACGCAAAGATGTCGTACAGGAAACCGCGACTGGGGCTTAGCTGTAGACGACCGTTACGTTGACAGTACCGCTCATTGATGCCCCAGCGGTCCCGGCACTATTCAAACAAGCCAAGGTAATCGCTGTGCCCAACGCAACCCCTTGATCAAAGTGGTACGTGACTTTCGTTGATGCGGGGGCTTTCAGGATCACAACAGGATCGTCTGATCCAACTGTCGTGGACCCCGCAGCAAGATTGTAAAGCTTCACGAAACTATCGGCACTGACTGCCGAATTGTCGATTTCGACGACATAGATTGTCGATGAACTGGTCGCGACCGCAACCGCTGTGGCATTGGCACCGGTTACCGTCGAAGAGTTCGCACCCAATCTTCCGGGGAGTATGGTTTTTGAAATGGCCATGCTGAACCTCTAATCAATAACAGTTGCAATGGCGACAAAAGCACCGCCACTAAGTACCGACCCAGACGTGGTGCCCGCACCCTGACTTGCAGCCCATGTCACATAAGTTGTCATGGTAATACCCTCGACAATGGTAACCACTTGACGTTGCGCAGCGGCTACTGGGATTACGATATCTGGGGCATCCGTGCCATACGTTACTGCACCGATATCGTAGATCTTAAAGTATGCCGTTTGAGAATGGGTGTTGTTCAGATCTAATGTATAGATCGTTGCATTGGTTCCCGTGACATCGCCATCGGGTGTATTGTTAACAACCGTTTGCTTGATCATTCGGCTGGTGATGTAGGCTTTGGTCGGAGTTGCGGTGATGGCCATTACTTCGTCTCCTCATCATCTGATGACGCTACAACTTTATTAATAGGTACTGATGTCATATCACCATCAGTAGGGATCTCTTTCAGTCGTGCGAGGATGTCTGACATCTGCAATGCGAGTTGTTCAGCCTCAACAACAGCCGTGTCTGGTGTTGCATCTGCCACTGCTTCTTCCACAGCTTCATCATCAGCCAGAGCGCAAGCGATCAAAAAAATACTAAGGGATTTTGTCATTGCTCACCTCATTGTCTGGGATGGATTCTATTTATTTCTCCAAGGATCTGGAGGGACATCGAATTACTTTCTTGTAGTTTTTCTTCCAGAGACGCCACATTATTTTCTATGAGGGCAAGACGGGTATGCGTCTCCATAACCATTGTAATCCCTCCAATGACAAATGCGGTCAACGCTGCTGTGAAAACCTGATGAACCTTTTCTGTAATTGACTTCACTGGGAAACCTCACTTAGTGCCCACCCGGCACCGACTGTTACGATTACGCCGCCCAGCAGGCCAATTGCGAGGTGCGTCTCAGTACGCTGTAGCACGGGAATGGGCTGTTGTGCGACAACAAGTTCAGTTTCCAAAAACTCAATCCTCCATTCGGCAAGTTGAAGCTCGTAATCACTCTCTGCAAGAAGCAGGGTACTCTTAGAGTATAAGTGATCTGCCCACTTCTCTGTTGCCAAAAGGTCCGCTGCTGTGGAGAGGGGGAGCGCCAGCGCAGAACAATCCACGCTAACACCCGGCGTCAGCGAAATTGCTTCATGGCACTCCCCCGGAACAGTCATAGGTGGTTCAGGGCGCAGTGGCAAATCGTTCGCAAATGATTGTGTCGCCAAGAGCAAACCCCAAATCATCTTCCTCGCCTCCTTCGATTGATGAGACCAGCCAACCCCTTACCCGGATCGGTGCTTTCCAGCGCATCTTTAATCTCACCCTGCTCTTCTTCTGCTTTCGCATCGAGAGCATCATGGGCTGCTTTCACAACACCAAGCGGCTTGGGTGGTTCAGGCTTTTTGGATGCTTCCTTTTTCCGAAAGGCACCATTGATGGACTTTAAGGTTCCGAGAGCGATTATCAACAGCATAACTGCGGCTATGATGAGAGAATCCAAATCGGTGACCTTACCCATTGCCACCCTTCCATGCGGATGCAATCTTCACGGCGCTGTCGGCACCGATGTACACCAACGTGAGGGTGGTCCACGACTCGGCATCAATCAACCCAACTCCCAGTGCCGCGCAGCCCACAATCCATGCTGTGAGACGACGATAGCTGAGACGTTGATCCCCGAATAATTTATCTATACCTTTTGCGATCATGAGATTTTTCCTCCACTTGCCCAGTTTAACATGCCGATGGCCAATGCTTCTCCGATGCGCTCTAAGCCTTCATCGGTCAAAAGTTGCTTGTGCTCTGGCGTATCCATAAAAGCAGGCTCAAAACACATGCCTGATATGTTTGCAGGCCCAGAGAATATACCACGAATCGTGCCAAATACTCGTGACCATGTGGACACCGATGCACCTTTCACCACAATGCGACGAAGCTCAGGACAGGCTTTGCCCAGCGTAGACCCCACGGTCTTGGCCAATCGTTTGCCACCAACTGAACGAATGTCGTAGAACGTAGACCCATAGTTACCTCGCCCAGCGTTTATATGACAGGCCACGTAGCAAACTGGGCCATCGGCACCCTTTGCAATCTCATTCGCCCGGTAGTGACGCGCACTATACCAACCCTCTGAAAAGATATGAACCGTGTGACCTTTGCACTCCAGGTAGTTTTTCGCTGACTGAATATACTTGTCGGTCAGTTCGACTTCGTAGTCAACGTCACCATCATCATCGACATCGTAGGCTGCACCCTTGTCGTCACGTCCTGGTTTGCCGACGTGCTGCCAATCAAGAATCGCAATCACGGCGCTGTGTCGGTAAACGTGTCGTTCTCTTCATCGTAATACCAGAACACTTCTTCCCCAGTGTCCGTGATTCGACAGGCTGGCTCGAAGACAAAAGCTTCATTTTCCACGACTCCATGCAAAGCCGGATCGAATGTGCCGTCGTTTTCAAAGTCGCAATTCCCCGTGGAAATTACTCGTTTGGTCGAAAGGTCGTATTTTACTTGCCTGTTCATAGCGTCTCCTGCCAGCCCAGCACAATGAGATAGGTGGAACAACTTGAATGATCACACTTGTATCGGATCTCCTTGTTCCCACCACACGGCATCCAAACGTTTTCATAGCGACTTTGAGATTGCGCAACAACCGCCCAGCCGTGGCTGCCAGTGTCGAGAGGCAAGAAGTCGATCGGCCTGATCATTACCCCGTTAGCACTTCCGGCCGCAGAATAAGCCCACAAATTCAATTGTGAAGCGGTGGTCGGAACCCGCGCAGAAGCATCCACCACGGTCCACGATGTAGCATTGCCCGCGTCAAGAACCTTCATATAATCGGCTCCCGTCTCGTTCCACCAAATCGTCCGCTCCCTACCCGTTCCCGTTTGCAGAAAGTTTTGGATGTCGTTGTCAGCATGGTTGTAGATCCATCCAATACGGCGCTTCGCTGAAGCGTACCCGGCTGGCAATGTCGGTGCCGTCGCATGGGCTGAAAGTAGACCGCCGACGCCAGAACTGCCAGAGACTACCCATACTGAATACCAAGTGCTACCGGCTTCCGATCCCGTGTCGAGTCCATTGATCCCGCTTGCTGTGAGATCGACGTTTTGAGTGGCGATCAGTTCAATGTTAGAAGCGTCATTAACGTCTCGCGCCAAACCGATCCCGATTTGTACCGTTGAGACATCGACCCAAGATAGTGCCATTCCATCGATTGCACCTCGCGTGAATCCAATTGCATGAGTGCGGGCAATGCTCCCAGGTATGCGTGACTGTGACATGGGCTACTCAGGGATAGAAGAGAGTTCAATAATCTTATAACGCCATTTGATCTTCATCTCAGTGTCGGCCGCAACAGTTGATCCGGTTGAACGAGAGCCTGCCATAGCAATCAAGTGGAAGTTCTCACCATCGTTCATGGTGTAGTTGGAGTTTCGAGCAGACGACGCAATGTACGCATCATTTACATCAACAGAATGATACCCGACATCTCCCACCCGTTTTGCCACATAGGTGCAGGATGCAATGCTTCGAGTCGTGCCAGCATTGTTGTTCGTTGAGACGGCATTGCGACAGAAGACTCCGCTTTGATATTTGTCAGCCGGAACATTCGCAGCCAAACTACCAAATGCTTCTCTGTCAGTTAGCGTTGTATTCGTAGGATCACCTGCGCAAAAACCAAAGACGAAACACGCATCATCAATCGAAGACGACGCTTCCCTGAACCATTCAATCAGAAGTATGAAGTTTGAATCGGTGGTAATCTGCGTACCCCGTTCCGTTTTCATCAGTCGATACCATGTATCACCATCAAACGTGGTTCCTCCAACGGGGCATTTGTCTGCATCACTAGGGTCTGGACCCGAAAACGTCAAGGTATGCACTGGTGGAACGGAAGTTGAGACATCCGGTCCTTCAGCGTCTGTACATGTACCAACATTCAATTCTGTCCATGTACCATCGGTAAGATCAACGCCTATCCATTGTTCGTCGGCTGGATCCGTACCAATCTTCCCATGCCAATGAGA
>Ga0098033_1001221_pt1 | contig 10695 bp, 10 predicted proteins | sample 1_EtaG_FD_75049 | JGI IMG/M metagenome (GOLD analysis project Ga0098033, IMG submission 75049) | Marine viral communities from the Subarctic Pacific Ocean - 1_ETSP_OMZ_AT15124 metaG | ecosystem: Environmental > Aquatic > Marine > Oceanic | place: Pacific Ocean | collected 2015-01-07
CATATAAGCATTCCATCCATTAATGTCGATGTCATCATCATGATATTTCACTTCTGATCTGCCTTCATATCTACCTTTTTTAATCCATTGATATGCTTCAAGATCATCCGTTAAAATCATGCCGCCCTTACCTATTTTTAAGTGCTTTTTAATATGAAAAGAAAGACACATATAGCTTCCAGGGACATACATTCCCGAAGTAAATCGCTTTGCGGCATCATATATTGGATACGGTTTAAGTTGATACACACCTTTCCATTTAATGTCTTCAAATTTTACCATGGCACCGGCATGAATTATAGACTGTGGAACAGATAAATATGTTTGTGCGGGTATTGTAACCTCTTCTACCTTTAGATATTCACAACAAAGTAACAAAGCATCGGTACAGCTATCTGTAGAAACAGCATATGGGGCGCCTGTATAATGGGCCACCTCTTGTTCGAACATTTTAACTATTTTATAGGGATTATGAAGCATTATTTGGCCCAACACATTCCCCAGCTAATTTTTCTTTGAGGTTCTATTGCAGCATCTAGTTCGCTTTTTATTTCTTCTATGCTGTGATATTGTAAAGGCTCTTTAAGATGAGTATCCCCCTCATCATCGTAGATTAAAAATTCATATTTATTTTCATCTTCAAAACGCCCTCTTATGCTGAATTCTTTATAGCCTAATTTTTCTAGTCTATTTAAGCTTTCATGTAAGACGTAATCTACTTCTTCTGCCCACTCAAAACACACTTTGTTAGTTTTTGCAGATAAGCCTGCTAATACCACATTTTCATATCCTTCTACATCAATTTTAATCAAATCTGGCTCTCCGTATTCTTGGATCATTGTATCCAAAGTTATTGTTTCTGCATATGTCGTTTGATATATAACTTGTTTTTTCAAAAAGTTCTCTATGCTACCATGTTGTGCGATAAGAGCTTTGGAAAATAAAGAAACAGGCGGATTAGTAATGGGTTTTTTTACACCATATTTATCCAGTGCGTATATTGTGGCTTGACTGGCATAATTTTCTAAGATCTGTGAATTTCCTTTCACAAATCTAGAGTTTTCTTTAAAATATTCAGATGCGGTCGTCATCCCAGGTTCTGTTTGATTTACATATATTTTTTTTAGTTCCCCATCTGAATCACTAACTGCTTTATTTAAAAAGATTACACTATCTTCCAGTTTCTTAAGTTTTCCTTTTAAGGCGAGCGCGGGGGTTAAAACATCAACTGCCACAACTTTACAGTTGGGATATTTGTGTATACATTTTTCAGTAAAATCAAACATGTGACTACCAATATCAAAAATTAGCATTTTCCTGAGCCTTTATTTTAAAACATTCTTGTGTAATCTCACAATACGGGGCGCCCGAAAATGTATAATTAAAGTTTACCACATCATCATAATAATAATCAAAAACTGTATAAATGTTATCGAATTTTTTGTACATCTTAGTATATGATTGTTTGTTGTTATCTGATGGCCTCCAACGATATTTCGAACCCTCAAATGCTTCCGGCGGTCCTTGATTATAGACGCTTACGGGTGTTTCATTGGCGAATCGCACTTTGGGCTTCTTCCATATCGCTTCTGTAATTTTTTCAACGTCTGTCTTAATTGTCTCAAATTTTCCAATATAGTTCATAGCTAAAACACCCTCTTTGTTGTCAGGATATTTTGCGTTATTTTCAACGCAAATAGAGTTTCCCACAGACAAATATTGAGTTTGAGTAAGTTTCAATATCGATTTTGAAGTAGAGCTAAAAAATGCTCCATTTTTATTTTTTAGCTCATTTACGAACTCATTAAATGTCTCCACTGCGGGGTCGTCTTTGTGATAGTGATATATAGAAGCAATCCTATCCCATGGATTTCTTACAAAGGAAAACTTAAAAGCGTCTCTAAATAAATGACCTCCTCTCGCCTCCTTTCTCTCAATAAGCTCCTGAATTTCCTGTTGTCGACTTATTTGATTTTTATACACACGAGTTTCTTCATGGGCGTTAATACTAATCGGAACGATCCTCCCATTAATAGAGGATAAAAAATCTTGCGCTGTTCTATGGCAATCCTCATAAAATCCAAAATACTTTTTAATTGAGGTACCTGCGGTTTTAGGGATGTGAATATGGATGACCGGAAAGTCATTTATTACTTCTAGTGGCACAGGACCCTCTCCAACAAATAATATAACACAAAATCACTTGTACGTCAAACGTTTTAAATAAATTGTAATATTTCCATTAGACTTTTGATTGTATCAGACTTATCTTCATGTGCACCGTCAATATCATATAAATAACACTTTAAATTGGCTGCGGTACCTGGTAGATAATCCAAGCAATAGTTATCACCAATGTATAGCGTATTTTCAGGAGTTAACGAATTCTGATTAATCACAAATTTATAAAAGTTCACATCTGGTTTTTCCAAACCAACAACTTGAGATACTACTATAAAATCAAGGTAATCGTACAGCCCCAGATGATGAACTAATGTTTTTTCAAGCTTAGAATCAAAGTTTGAAGCAATTCCTATCTTTATATCGCGATTCTTTAATTTTTTCATCAATTCTATAGTTTCAGGAAACAGTTTCCATTCTTTAGGAATCGCTGCATAATAATCAAAAAGCTCGAGGCAATTTTTATTGCTAAAATGAAGTTCAAGTATTTGCATGAGTCTTTTATTGTATTTCCTATAAAAGTCTTTTTTGAGCTTAGTACTTGTTATCTTTACAGAGCTATAATGAAGCTCTTCATCGACTTGTCTTAATGTGTTCAATATTCTTAGTTTATCAGTTTTAATCTTCATCCTATCTAGAAGAAAATTAGAAATTATTTCCTCTCTTTTGGGGTCTATATAAGCCAACGTGTTAGCAAAATCAAAAAGTACGGTGTCAATCATGTATGCTCTTATTTAATAGCTTTTGTCTTTGGCTCTCTGTCGCGTATATTTCATCATAATATCTCATCACATAAAACTTTTTTCTATCGTTGTTGGCTGCTATTTCTTCATTCAAGATAGTTTCCCTAATAGCCATTTCGGGAGCATTAAACACACTACTGATAATTCCAGTCGTACCGGAGAATCTGCCATTTAATTCAAAAGGGCAAACATCACCATTTTTTAATCTAAATTGAACATTTACATATTTTAAATCGAGAGCCCGGGCAACGTGAATAAGTGTCTTTTCATAATCTAAATTAAGCACTCTTTCTGCTGTGTATGTGGAGCCGTCTTTGAGTTCCCTTCTTAAAACACAAATACCTTTAACCTCTTTATCATCTCCCAAATAAATACCAGCAGTATATTCGTCACCCTTAAGGTATTCTTGAGCAATATAGTTATTGTCGCCTACAAAAGGGAGAAGATCATCTTTGCTGGTTATTACGTGAATATCTTTTGAACCGCATCCTTCTCTAGTTTTTACAATTAAAGGAAACGAGCTATATTCATTGTTAGCAATCAAGCTTGTAGAAGGATATGGCAAATCAAATTCTTTTAGAAAGCGCGCAGTCATGTACTTATCATTGCAAATTTCTATTTTGTCGACTTCTCCGACAAACACTATGCAACCAGTCTCATCCTCTATTAAAGATTGATCTTTCGCTATTATTGGAATTTCCAAATCAATGCATGGAAAAAAGATGTCTATATTATGTTTCTGAATAAAATTGATTAAATATGAAATGTAATTGTCATAAATGGTGGGGCTAATGTAGCAATTTTCACCAGTGTACAACCACGAATCATCAACACTTGAGCTAATTTTATAAATTTCTAGTTCTAGAGTTGATTTGTTCAAGCATTTTACAACGCCTTGGCCGACGTCACCGCCTACGCCACTCACCAAAACTCTAATCATTCTTAAATTTCTCTTTAATAAAATCCACTATTTCTGTCGCCACTTCTTCAGATCTTTTAGGGATTGTATTGTTAAATTTTTCATTTCTAAAAAGTATATTTTCCTTTAGTCGAGCGTGCATTTGAGTTTTTACAATACCAGGATTAAAGTTTAAAACTCCCAAGCAATTATTATCCTCTTCCAGGATAATAAATTGCAAATATTTTTTAATAAAAAGCTTTGATGCGCTATAAAGTCCTAAGTATTTGTTATATGAGGTAGCGGCGCCAGAAGTCATGTTGATAACAAACCATTCGTTTGTTAAACTAGCCAAAAAATTGAACATCATTATTGGAGACGCAATATTTGTGTTAGTCAACCGAATAATCTCTTCACTTTTAAAAGATCCTAGTTTATCAACAGGTCCAAGCATAAAAGCATTGTTAATGAAAACAATGGTGTGTTCTTTATATTTGTTATCAATCTCTTCACGAAGGATATTTAGTTTCTTTAATAACGTTTTAACATCAGACAAATCAATATAAATACTGTTTCCGTCTTGGAGACTGCGATTAAGGCAAATTATATCAATATTTTCTTTTCTAAGAAGCTCTTTTATGCTTTTACCAATGCCCGCGGAAGTGCCGGTTATTATCACCAACAAGCGTCGGTTACCAGACACATTTCATCTTTATATAAGGATTGTTCTCTTGTAACCAATAACCGCGTAAATAGGCGCGGCTGGCTACCCACCCATCCATATTCATTAAAGGATTTAAAGTACTCCCAATATCTAAATACGTATTTTGATCATGTTCTTTGAACAACTCATAAATCATATAATTTGTCAAAGTGGCTGCGGAAAACAAAAATAAATGATTTTTAATATTGTTATTTCTGGTCCATGATTTAACTTTTTGAATTAAATCGTAATCATTGACATGACAATTGTTTCCTATCGTAAAGACTTTTTCAACTTCGAAAGGAAGCTTGTCGACATCGGCCATTTTATTACAAATATATACAACGGGATAGTTCACAAACTCCGGTACCATTTGTTCTATAAAATTTGAATAATTTCCGTTTATTAATAAATTCGACCAAGTTAAGTCTTGTTTTTCCGGCAAATATTCAAATTGCCACTTCCAATCCTCTTCGCCAACACAACACTTACAACTAATGCCTTTATAATAATTTTTCTTTATAAATTTAAACGTTTCAATTAACTTTTCACGATGCATTTGTTGCTCTTCGGGAATGAACTCTTTTAATTCTTCTTCTCCCCACGAACCGGCATGTGTTTGTTCTCTTAAAAACACTTTATCACTTTCGATTTTAAATTTTCTATTTTGCATAATATAAAGTTCTCCATCGGAAAATCGTGTAAATGCAAAATGCTCTTTCTCTTTAATCATTTTAAGGAATTTATTAAACTCATCATGAAAATCTTTCACAATTTAACTCCTCGTACAGTCTGCCATCCTTTTCTTAATCCCGCTTGAACACACACATCTCTTTCATTAAAAAACTGTTGATGGGACACAGCCCCATTTGTAGAGGTTGCTTTGTTATCTATTCCAAGTTCATTACCCAGTATTGATCCGTGCATTTCTCTATCGTTCGAAGGGTGAGGGGGACAGTAAGTTGAAATACCTCCATGAATCTTCGCCATGAAAGCGAACTGAATGTCTTCTCCATTCTCCCATGTAGTCGGTTTTTCTTGCCAAAGGTATCGAAGCCATTCTCGTTTAAAAAACCATGCATGACCAACAAGATCAACTTCGGTCACTTCCTCGTTCTGAGAGGGCCAACCGCAACGGTCGTGCTGAACATAATGTTTCCCGTTCAGGATGACCCCCGCACTACCTAGAATGCCTTCGTGGGTGGTCATGGTGCTCAAACAGTTTTCGAACCATTTAGAGCCAGGTATAGTATCATCATCCAATATGGCGATATACTCTGTATCAGCCAATAGGGCGCTCGCAAACCTGCCATAAAATTTCCAATTGTGATCATTGTGAAATATCCTATCAATATCCAAACTCTTAAAATCAAAATCCTTATTGTCTTCATGAGCGTTTACCCATAACCAAATATGTTTTGGCGTTATTGATTGACTCCGAAGGGCATCAATCTGCATTTTAAGATTATAAGGGCGCCGATAAGCATTAAGAATAACCGTCACGTCAGATTGGTTTTTTGTTTGATTTTTCTTTTTAAATATTGCAGTCTTAATATTGTTATAAACGTGCGATCTTTGCTTTCGTACAAATTCTATAAGTTCTTTGCCTTTATATTGTTTGAACCATTCTTCTGAAATACACCCATTCAGTGGAGTAGTTTGTATACTACAACCCAGCATTCTTGCTTCTAAAAGTACACGATTAAAAGTCTCCAATACCCTGGGGATATAAACATACGTTTCGTGTTGCGCGAGTTGCGCTATATATGTCTTATAATCATTTGAGCCAATCAATGTATATGGAATATTTTTATTTTTGCAAAATTCGACTGTTCCTAAGGTATTTTTAGTTGGATTATTACTGTCTATAATAGATGCATCTGATTTTTTCTCGTCTTTCAAATGCTTCTCAATAATCGCAAGTTGCTCATTTGTCCACAAACTCATCCCCAAGTTTACAACATTTGTTATTTTTAGATTCTTTCGTATAACCTCTGCGTGTATTTTCGATTGTGCAAATACATTTTTTGCGTTAACATAAAAATATCGGTTAATAATCCTATCCGAGGGTGCTTGAAAATTGCTATATATCGATGGATCTCTATTGGGAAGATACTTATGATCGTGCTCCATGATACTATATGTGTTAGGGTGCGCAACCAACTCTTGCATGGTTTTCATATTCATCCTACAAAAATTTGAAACCAGTATATGGAAACCACACTTTCGATATAGACGAATATGTTTATCTATAATTTCGCTTGTTCTAAGCTTAACTGTTTTAGTATTATCATTCTGAAGAAGCGACGCTAAAACATCATCATATATCTCGGCGCCCCCACATACTTCATCTAAAAAAAAGTCAGCTACAAGCAAAACTTTTTTCATTATTCAAATTCCAAAACAATATCGTCTGCGGGGGCTTCAGGCCAAACGTTAAGTGAATCACAAATTTCTGAAACCATCAAAGCATATTGTTTTTCTTCCGAAAACATTTCTTGTAGATAAGCTACATGATTTTTAACATTATCCATCGTTTGGGCGCGCCGATCCGATGTTAAATCTGCATAGCAGCGGCGCATCTGTTGTTTCGCTGAATGTTCTCTGGGGTATGCCCACATAGATTCCTTAATAATCACACCATCCCAAACAGCATCCTCGGGGATTGGCTGGATGTCATATTCAACATTATAAAATTCTGATTTTCCAGAAGTTTTATTAATCAAAAAATCTAGTTGTCCCGACCAACCTGGCGCCACAACTGGTATACCAGTATAAGCCGCCTCAAAAATAGGCAGCCCAAAACCCTCACCATGAGTTAACGTTAGATAAGCTTTAATCTCTGGTTTCTCAAACAAAGAATGAATTTCTTTGTCTGTCATATCTCCATGAAGAAGATAGACTTTGCATTTTCGTTCCGGGAAGAAGCCTTTCAACATGTTTTTCATGTCATGGAAAAGCTTTTCTCTGTCCATTAAACAGTTTTTAGCAATATTTGTTTTAACAACCAACCCCACCTCTTCATCGTGAAATTCTTCAACGAACCATTTAACAGTATTTGGTAAATTTTTACGAGGTCCAAACTGGGCCATGGTTAAAAAATTAAAATCGTGGTGTAAATTTACTTCCAATTCAGCTGGGGTGCCATGATCCTTAACCGGATAATTCGTTGTCGCGACTGGAGTTTGCAATCTTAATTCCTGTTGTTGGCCCGTTTCATTATGTGTCGCAATATACACCGAGGCGCGATAAATGTCTCGCGAATGATTGGATACAACAAGAATTTTATCCATCTCATTGCCCTTCTGGATCCACTCCGGAGCAACTTGTGTGGTTTCCATCCCGGCCGTAAATCCTATGTTTACGGGAGCGATCTTTTCCCACTCATTTGGAATGGTCACTTGAATGGACGCATCAAACACACCGCCATGCTGTATAAAAGCGATTGTCTTTTCAATTGTGTGATTGATCCATGAGGTTTCTTGATCTTGCTCGCTGATCCATGAAGTTTGCCCCCATTGAAGAGGTTGTACAAATATCTCAAATAAATCTGGGCGGGAGCGCAATGCTCTTAGAGCAAAGCGCGACTGTTCGCCATAACCCGAGCGTGTTAGCAGAGGCGCCTTAAATAAAATTTTCTTTTTCACGCGACCTCCAAAAGATGCCAACAATCATAACCCTTTCTTGTTTCCCATGAACCATGTTTTTTTGTTATTTTATCCATCAAATCTACCCATTTTTTTCCAAAATTATCAAAATTATAGTTTTTCGCGACGTGTTCTAAGCCATTTGTAGCCATTTTTTTGTAGGCCGCGGGACGTATCTCTAAAGCTTTTTTCATTGCTGTATTAAAATCTTCTTGCGAAATTCTATCTTCATAAATGTATGGAACTTGTAATGAACCTATTATAGACTTAGAGGCTGGCTCAATGCCATATCCAAACCACTTTTTTCCGTCTGTTATCTGTTCTTGGAGCCCCCCTGTCATTGTGGCTATTATAGGCGTTCCACAAGATAAAGATTCAAGCATACTTAAGCCAAATCCTTCTGCATCGCTAATGCTAACCGTGAAGTGAGCGGCGTTATACATATCAGCCATATTTCGTGAATCAACTTTATCTGCTGATATTAAGACCTGGCCATCATTGACGCCCAAATGTTCGATAATGTGTGGCAGGTCTGTTCCGTGTTGATCGCGAGGATCCGTGTGCATAAGGAGAGTGGCTTGATCGTGGCCAACTTGATCGAGAAATTCTTTAAACCACCAAACCATTGTACCACTTTGTTTTCGGCGCGCGTTTCTACTATTCCAAAAGAAAATTTTCTTATCCTTATTGAAATGATTTCTTGAGCCATCAAGAATTCTCTTTCTAACTTCGTCTGAGCGCTTTTTTTCCTCGGGTGTTATATATTGATGAAAATATTGAGGATCAACAGAGTGTGGCAAATATGTTGACGATACTTCTGGTGCCACTTCATTTACAATATCATACGTAACCTTTGAAATACACACCATTTCGTCAGTAGAACGATAGAAAGGACCATTAAATACAGGCGCCGGAAAGTTATCCCATACATGATAATAAATCATTGGTATATTTGCTCGAATTTCATTCTCTATTTCCCATAGCCATCCATAAAAACGTGGATCGGTCATAAACCAAAGCGCGTCCGGACGTTCTTTTTGTAAAATTGAACGTATTATCTCGTGATTTCCATAGCCATCAATTGGAAATATACGCCAATCATCACCCCAAGGTTCGACTTTTTGTGGAGTATAGTCTTTATGGCTAATGGCCCCCCCTAAGCACACAAACGAGTATCGACCCGTTTTTAAAAGTGCTTCAATAAAATATCTTGTTTGTGTACCAACACCGGATGGTGAAAGTGGATGATCACTTACTACCAAAATTTTCTTTTTCATTATTCCTCTTTAACACATACTGTGTTTAATATTAATTTAGTGACCACATATGGATCACAGTTAGCATTCGGTCTGCGATCTTCAATGTATCCTTTGCCCATCTTAGCCACTTGCCAAGGAATACGAACAGACGCAGTTCTATCAGAAACTCCCCATTTAAATTCTTTAAAGGAACAAGTTTCATGTTTGCCAGTTAATCTCCTTTCGATTCCTTCACCGTAATTTCGAATATGTTCTTCGGTGTTTCTACCAAGAGCCTCGGCGGCGGCTTTGCAGGCCTCGAATGATTCTCTCATTTCCTGAGTTGAGAAATTGGTATGGCATCCTGCACCGTTCCAATCACCCTTTTCAGGCTTGGCGTCAAACGATACAGTTACCCCATGTTTTTCAGCGATCTTTTGTAAGAGATAACGAGCCATCCATAAGTGATCACCTGTCTCGATGGGGGGCAATGGGCCCACTTGGAATTCCCATTGGCCCGGCATCACTTCCGCATTGATACCACTAATGACTAGTCCTGCCTTCAGACAGGCATCCAGGTGTTCCTCTACTATCTCTCGCCCAAAGACGGCGTCAGCACCCACAGAACAGTAGTATTTGCCTTGTGGATCGGGTTCACCCATCAATGGAAAACCCAAGGGTCGACCCTCCTTATAAAAAGTATATTCTTGCTCCAAACCAAATAAAGGTGCGTGCGCAATATATTTTTCAGATGCCTCTCTGCAGGCAGACCGCGTATTGGTTGTATGAGGGGTTAATTCTGTGTCATATACTTCACATAATACTAAAAGTGAATTAGTGCGCCGGAGAGGATCATTACAAGCCATAACAGGAAACAAAACGCAATCTGAATTCATTCCATCTGCTTGCTCTGTGCTGGAACCATCAAACCCCCAAATATCGGGGTCTTGTTCATCTTGCAGAACTCTTGTTTTACTTCTCAATCTGGCTGTGGGCTGAGTACCATCTATCCAAATATACTCTGCTAATTTCATTTATTTATTTCCTTCTTTATGGGCAATGTTCGGTGTGTCTAAAATCACACCGATTACAAGATAATCTGTTTTTAATATATCGTTTATTTTTTATATTGTATAGTGCTTTGCTTAATAATTTTAATGCATTTTCGGTTTTTCTTGGTCCACTAGTGACTCTAAAGAATTCAACGTTATTATGTTTGGCGGTTCTCTTCAATAATGCAAAATGTGTTTCTACTTCTTTGGGATCTATTGCCATTTTTTTACAA
>Ga0098033_1001223_pt1 | contig 10692 bp, 24 predicted proteins | sample 1_EtaG_FD_75049 | JGI IMG/M metagenome (GOLD analysis project Ga0098033, IMG submission 75049) | Marine viral communities from the Subarctic Pacific Ocean - 1_ETSP_OMZ_AT15124 metaG | ecosystem: Environmental > Aquatic > Marine > Oceanic | place: Pacific Ocean | collected 2015-01-07
AGCCCATAGCTTGAGCATATCTCTCTAACTCTATTAATTGGTTCTCTGGATTCTGATCCATAGTGGAGGTTCTAATGTATATTGCTGTTTTCATTCTTTATACTCTCCCAAGTTTCTTTTCTTTAGATAGTTCTGAGTTCTGACTCTTCCCTTAGCAGAGCGATTATAGTTTCTCCTAGTTACTTTGCCTTTCTCAGATTGCTCATATTTTTCACTGATCTTTTTTCTCTTTTCTGCATTTCTTCTAGCCCAATCTTTTCCACTTATTTGTATCTGTTCTTTATGTTCTTCCCTATACTTTTTTCCATATTCTTTTGTTCTTCTTTGTACTTCGGGTCTTTTCCTATAATCAGCAATTCGCTTTTTTATTTCGTCTGTATGTTCTTCTTTGTACTTTTCGTTATAGATAATTCTTTTTTCTTTATTCTTAGGATACCATTCCTTCCACAATTCTTTTTTCTTTTTCTTTCCTTGTTCAGTTGATCCCCATTTCCTATGCGCCCCTCTTTTTTCTTCTCTCTTATATTCCCCATAAAAATAAGTAGAAGTAGTATTATCTGAGATACCTAACTTTTTACCTATGGCTCTAAAATTTGGATAGCCTATCTTATACTTATCTTTATGATATAATAGAGGGAATAAATCTGAGTTATTGAATATCTCTTCTAATTTCTTCCTTGATTCTTCATCTATACCATTAAACTTAGGAACATATAATTTCTTGGTCTTTTCATTCACCTTTATACTCTCCTAAGTTTCTTTTCTTTAGATAGTTCTGCCACCTTTTCTCTTTACATTTAGGACAATATCTCCCATACCTATGAATAGTTTTATACAAATCCTCACAATCAAAGCATCTCTTAGTTCTCTCTTTCATGCTCTCACTCTCTTAAACTCTTCAAAAGTCTTATCTACATCCCCTAACAACTCTTCTATATCTTCATAAGTTACATTTTCTTTCTTCCATCCCCACTCCCTAATTTCTCTTTTAACCCTCTCTCTTAATGTCATTGGCATCTTTCACCTCTACAGATATATATTTCTTCGTCTGTTTGATCTTACCTTTGTCTTCTAAGTCCCTTAGAACTTGGTTTAGTGTATTCTTATCAACTCTCCAAAAGGAAATCATTGATCTTAGATCTTTCCTTCTAATTTGATTCTCTAGTTTTCCATCTAATTCTTCTTTTATTATTCTCAAAACTTCATCATGAAAGTCGTACCTCTGTTTCATCCTCAATCACCGCCTTACTAAATGTTAAATCTCCAAAAATGTCCTCATAAGGTTTAGGCTTCTTATATCCTAGATCCTCACAATAATCTTCATCCCCTAAGATCTCTTTATACTCAGCTACTTCATAGTTATGAGCTATCACCATAGCAGCCACAAATACAATAAAGAATACTCCTTGTAAGAATCTCCCCCAAGAACCTATTAGAAATCTTTTCCAATGGATATTATCTTTTGCGAATGGTTTGTTTATGTCTTTATTTATTGGATAAACTCTCTTGTATCCATTCTTTGTCTGTTGAATGAAAAAGTCTGGTTTAATTTCTTCTATTTGATCCATTTTTTCCTCCTATTGTAAATAAAATTCCTAAAAAGAATGTTAAGATAGTAAGACCTATGATCCATTGAGTTAATCTTACTGTTTCTCTGAAAGGCAAAGTTACAATACCTTTAGAACCTAATAGAGCAAGTCCTAGTATAACTCCAGCGCTTATTGCGCTTATTATTAACAATGTTTCTCCTAGTCTCATTTTCTATCTGTTGAACATATTATTCACGATCAAGTAACTCAATGGCAGCAAAAATAAAGGAATCATTATTTTCATAGATGTTGAGTAAGGCTGCATATCTAATGCTTGTGGACCAAACCAGATCATCAAAGAGAACAAAGCCCATAAGATTCCAGCTATAACCGCTACATTCATATCTAAATCAATCATTTTTTAATTTCCTCCTTAAATCAATAACCATAGAAGTAGAAACAGCTATGAGAACAAAGGCTATTAAAAACATCTCCATTATTGCCGCAATTCCACTTAGCAACAATATAGTATTAATGGTAGCATCTATTCTTATTAGGCTATTCTCTTTTCTAATTATCTGTCTTAGTTCTTTTTTTGTTAATGTTCTTTTCATCTTCATCTCCCTTATCCATATTTATTAAAGCAAACACTGCTAGGACAGCTGCTACTAATCCAGCAGCCTTCCATATATCCATATTTAAGAAAAATACTAAGAAAACCCATAAAGCTGGTACTCCAATAAAAGTAAATTCCCTTAGTCTTGTTTTATCTTTTTTATTCATTTAGAATCCTCCCCAAATTACGTCTGTTATAACTAGAACAATTAGTATAATCGTAATAACAATTCCAAATATCGCAAGACCAAATATTACCCATTCCTCAAATGTGTGTTTTTGTTTTTCTTCATTCATTTTCTACTCCTCCCAACTCTTCAATCTCAGTAAAGCTATACTTCTGCATCTCTTTGATCTGGTTTAGAGTCTGATATTTCCCAATAAGTTGAGAACCTTGAATTATAATATTAAAGAATAAGATAATAGCAATAGCCCACATATTCTCATAAACAAATATGAATACGTAACACGCTAGAAGAGTTCCTAAGATAGAACCTGTGTATCCAGAGATCTCTGCTTTCAATAGTTGTTCTGGTTGCAACTCTAAGATTCCATTCTTCCATCTCTTCATGAACTCCTTGAATCCTAGTTCTCTAAAGTTTTTGATTAATGTCATCTTATCTTATTCTCCAAAGCCAATATCTTATCCTTCAAAGCCTCAATAGTTACAGAATGGTTATTCATGCCTTCAAAGACGTCTCTAATCCTTGTAGCATCCTCAACCTTCAAAGAATCAATCTCTCTAGTTAATTCATGTAGAATATCTGGTTTCTCCCTTAGTGTGTTCATAAACGGCGCTATAACGACATCTGTATCCCTTACAGCCTTCTTACCAATAACTTCAAACTCATGTAAGTTATGAGAGTTATCAACCAGCAGCCATACCTTGTCATCCTTCCCTTTTAATTGAAATACCTTGTTCTCTTTGTGATAGTGCCGAGCTATCTCGTTGTTAATCAAAGCATAGTGCTGGTTGAATATTTTGAACTGATATTGCTTCTTAATCTTGAAGCTAGTAGTAAGGATAGACTCTAATTTGGATATAACACCCAGAAACCTATAGACAGCCTCTTCTTTAGCTGCTTCTGCTGATTTCTTAAAGAATGATGCTGATTTAGGGAAGTAGACAACTATTGATTCTTTACATAGCCATATCTTGTAAGAGATTCTATAATGAGAGATTCTAATGGAAGGGATGGTCTTTCCAAAACCTACAAGCTCAAAGTTTACTTTGTTTTTCTTTAGGAATTCAGTCCTTCTCTTCCAGTTCTTTATTAGCGGAATCTTTAATGTAAATTGGTATGCGTGACCTCTGATTGTGTCTTGAAACAACTTCGAATTTGTCCTACCCCCCCGAGGCACAAATCGAAGTTCTTTTTCTGTTGTTATCCAAGTAGAATATCCAACTTTCTTAATATAGCCATCTTGCTTTAAAGCCTTTAAATGATAGCTTAGAGTAGAATATTTGATATTGCACTTAGTACATATCTGCTTGGTTTTTAGCCCTTGCTTTAGGTAGTAGTATACCCTCAACTTCGAATTACTTTTAGAGGTACAATTCGAAGTTCTTTTAGTCATTGATAATCCTCCAATTTATCAATCTTTTTTTCTAAATCTATTAGACTAAAGACTATAAAAAAACACATAAGGAGAATAGCAAAATTTAATGATTCATTATTATTTATTTCAATAGGAGAACCAAAGACTACTATGAACCATACTAGAGTAGAAGAAAGTGTAGCAGCAATCATTCTAGCCCCTGTTCCTTGTGGTTTTGCATTACTCATTAGGATTCCTTCCCACTAATTCTTTCTGGTACAATATAAGCAAAAAACCCTCCAAAGAAGAACAATATACAAAATATTCCTACTACCCAATATGCCGCTGTACTCAAATCAGATTTAATTATTTCTATCTGTTGAATAATAAAAAAAGAAGCTAAAATTATTATTAATCCAACTTTTTCGATAGCTTTTGTTTCTCTATCCATCTTCATTCCTCCAATTTTGTAGGCTTGTGGGATAATGAAAAAAGGATGCTCGAGAGGTCAAAAATGAATAAAAAATTTCGGGGACATAATCCTCTCTAATGAAGTGGTTAGCTATCCCATCAAGCTTTCTACAAGAATAAAAAGGGTTGACAGGTTTTTTACGTCTGTCAACCACAGGAGTTATTTCATGGCAAAACATGAATTAGACCTCCTTAACTCTAAGGTCTCCGTCTTCAATACAGTTTTCGTCTATGAACTTCTGCATTTCCCAAGCGTCTGTAACGTCTGGGTAATGGTCTGCTTTGCACTCTTTTTTAAAAGGGTTTTTCATTTTTCGTTTTTCACAAAGAAATAGTCGAGAAGTGGGCTAATTAAATTGCCATCCATTGATCATCCTCTTTTTTCCTTTGCTTTTGCCTCCTTTTTTCATAGTATATATTAGATACTCCCCTTTATAAAGATTGTTGTAGTGTAAACACTAGATAAAGGAAAACACAGCCTTCCTGAAGCCCCTATCCTCTGATATCTGCATCTCCTGACATTTCTCCTTGAATTTCTCTCCCAGTTCCTTAGAAACAGTGAATCTAAGCTCTATATCCTCAGACTCCATAGTTTTTCCTTTTCCAAAGAAATAATCAAAGGTATACCTCTCATTAGCTCTTTTAGGGAGTCCTATCTTATCAGGAGAATAAACATACAGCATAGTGGTTATAGGACTCCCATTATTAGCAAAGGAATGCCCTATCTCTCTAGCTGTTAATATTATATCTCCTTTATGCCTACACCATAGAGAATAAGTAATATAGAATCTTCTAAAGCTATGTAGAGAAATCCTGTATTTGGTTTTATATTTTCTATAGAACTTGAAACCCTCTTTTTTTAGGTTTTCAAGGTGATTCTCCTCTTCTTTTGTAAATGTATACTCCTCAACATTATCAACTTGTTCTATGAATCCAAGCCATACAGATCCCTTCAAATACCCTTCCCCTACCTTTGTCCTTATCTTTTTCATTTCTTTCTCTAAAGAAGATGTAGCTCTTCGTCCAAAAAATAATCCATCAACCATAGTATGATAATTCAATTTCACATACTCTTTCAATTCTGCTCTCAGAAAGCAAGGGATGGACGCTGTACGCTTTTTATAGGTTTTCCTAATAGTTTTAGTCCCTATTCTTATTCGTGGCTTATACACTCTGTATTTAAGCCTATCAAAATTAGGAGTAAAGTCAATTGCTTTTAATGATACAACCTCACATGGTCTCATCCCTATAGTAGCCAATAAAGCAAACATTAACCTATGGGGGTTGCATAAGGGATAGTAATCTAGTAATGTCCTAATCTCATTAATATTAATACAGAGATTTCGATCAACATCCTGTTCAGTAATTACTACTTTTTGCTCCATCTTCAATACAAAAAATAGTGTAAACACTAAAGATATATAAGGTTTGTTATATATAGTTTAGAGTATATATTTACTATATTGTAAATAAATATAAAGCCTATCTCCTAAAGACTTTCTAGCCAGAAGATAGGCAGTGTGGTTGGAAGGGTAGATTTCTAATAGTGTGAATTACCATAAGCCTTATAAACATTATTAAACAAATATAAAGAATTAAAGAGGTGAACAATGCCAGAAAAAGTTAATAGTTTAAAATTGAAGGTTTCTAAGTTCGGTGTACATAAGGATAAGAAAACGCCTAGACTTATTGTAGAGATTCCTAAAGAAGCGTATGATGGGAAATTTAAGAAATTGATAAATAAAGGTGTAATTGTTATTCTTCCTGATTAAGATTTAAGAAAGGAGAATTATCTCCTTCTCTTTGTTGTTTTCCTTCTGGTTGTCTTTCTCTTTGTTGTTTTTCTTTTCTTTTTATACATTCTTATCACCTACCTAGTGAAAAAAGGGTCTTTCTGGTCTAGCAAATTCTCCTTAGGTTTTCCCCTCTTTTGTAGTGGAACTTTGTAAGTTGCTGATTTAACTCTCACTGCCCGTATCTTAGGTTTTGCACTTACCCACTTTCTAAACTGTCTTTGTTTAGCTTCTTTTAATTGAGATAGTCTGGTTAAATTGGGGTGTTTCTCTTCATACTCTCTTTGTTGAAGTCTAGCTAATTTTCTTAATGCAGCATCCTTTTTCTTTTCCCTTTTGTACCTATCCAATCCCCTATCTACTTGAGATTGTGAAGGGTTTTGCTTTCTCAATAAGCTAAACCTTCTTTCTGTACCTGATCTCAGTACCATTTTCTATTTCCCCATAAAGTCATCTAATCCCATACCTCTTAGCATATCTTTCAACTTATCCAACTGTGTGAATAATAGTCCTATCACGAAGAATAGTAATACTAATCCTACAAGCACTCTACTCGGAGCATCTTCAACATAATTACTATGGAAGTAATTATAATCTACTCCAGTAAAGTTACTGGTACTATTCAAGTAATCACTCACAGTTGTTGTATTTCTAAGTTGAATAGACTCATTCTGATAATCAACTACATAATCTGTATTAAGAGTAAAGGCAGTTCCATTTAAGGCATTAACTACAACTGTATTAGTAGACCAATTACTTTGTGCTAAAGTAAAGTTCTGACTCTCATTAATATCATTATTAGATTGTAATGCAGCCCCCATATTAACGGACTCATTAAGAAGTTGTTGAGAATTTGTGATGACATCTGTTTCATCGGCTATCGCTCCTGCAAATATTACACCTAATATCACTACTACGAACATACCGATTAAAGCGCCAAATTGTTTATTCATTTATTTTTTTCTTCTACCCTCCTAATCAAAGGAATTTGTTTTTTGAATCTAACATACTGCCCTTTCCTTTCAGTATTGTTGAATCTGTTAATAGTTCTTTATTTCTTCTTAGTCTGTACTCAACTAATTGATTTCTAATAGCTTTTCTTCTATCTTCTTCTTGATAAGACCTTAATTCTATCTCATCTGGATTTAATGGTTTAGGGGCATCTAATGTATGTGATTCCCTTGGAGTTGTGATTTTCTTCAAAAATGTGGTGAAGCTCATGATTTTATTTGGGTGAGATAATATATTAATGCTAGAGGTTATCTCTGAATTAGTCTAGCTACTTGCCATCCAAAGAATACTGGTATCCCTAAAGCTACAAAAGGCCATAGTATTGGAATATAATATGATAATACTATTAAGAATAAGGAAACAATCATTATGGTTGCTGCATTAGGGAATCTAGCCATAACAGCAATATATAAGATTACAGCTATTCCTATTGCTAAAAACATAGCTGGACTTCCAGCTAATTCATTTACAAATACATCCCAAAAGTCCAAATAGTTAGTAGTTACCATCTTAAGTCGTTAACCCCCTCCACCATTCTACAACTGTTAAAACAAATATGACTATTAAAGGAGACATTACGAATATTGCTAGAGGTAAACTAGATAGTGCTAGAACATTAAATATTGATACTAAATCAAATATTAATATTCCAATTAAAGAAGCAAGGCCAATAGTTGCAGCTTTCTCTAATCTGTCTGGTACTAAAGTGCCTATAACAATTATAGCTACACCTGAGAATAAAGCAAACACTCCAAAAGCAGTAGTATACCAAGCATGAGAACTTACCTCTTCAGGATTTAGTAATAAGTCCATTAACCAACTTATTGGAGTATCTCCTATTAAACCAGCGAAATGGAATCCTATGATAACCGTACTTAATATTGCTATGTATGTTGTTAGTTTTCCCATTTTACTTTATAAATTCATAAATTAAGAATCCTCCCAATAATAGTGTTACAAATATAGGTACTCCGTAACCACCTAAAGCCGCAGCACCCACGCTTGGCCACATTCCAGCTAATCCAAATAACCAAGTCATAGCAGCTATAAGTCCCAATATTCCCAAAGGGGAATAAATACCAGCTATGAAAGTTACTGTACCTACAATTAATAAAGTTAAGACTAAAGCAAGTATTGCCCTAGAAAAGTCATCAAAACCAGACCCAGTAAAATTTCTAAGATCATTAAAGAAAAACATTAAACTAAATTCCCCTTCATATATATTAGCAACATACCATGTTTGATGGCCTATAGGCTTATTTCCTGAGACTATCCAGTAATAATCCATTCTTACAGTAGAAAAGTTAGAAACGTTTGCTGTGGCGTTTAAGAAGCCACCTGACGCGTTAAATGCTGAAACGTTAGCTAATAAAGTATCGTTATGACTCCAAAGCTCAAATCCGTATTCTGAAAGGTTAAGAATAGGACTACTTAGATTAAAAGAGAAGTTGTATAGTTGAGAATTATTTAATGTTGTAGGGCTAGGTAATACTTCATAAGATATTCCTTCATTATAGTTAGTTTCATTTAATGTACTTCCTGAAGCTAGAGTAATAGTATAAGAGGATTGTGTAGGTGTTATTGTAGTCTGATAAGTATCATAACCATTTAAAGAGAAAGTAAACCTATGTAGATTATCTGGATTAACCCAGAATGTTACAGCACCAGCGTCATCTGTAGTTCCACTTACTACGTTTTGGAAGACTGCATCTATTTGTGATTCTCCTAATACTGTTACATCTTTCAATGGTTGATTAGCTGAGCTAAACACTTGGAGGGTTGTATAAATTCCATCTGTAGTTCCCAACAAGTATAAATTCAAATCTAGGTTATTAGATCCAGTTATAGAACTATTAAAGTAATAAGTTCTCTGCGGGAAATCAGGTGCTGAGAACTTTATATTTCCTGAAGGAATAGCTGAAGCCTCTATAGGTGTTAAACAGAAAGGATAGGTTGAATTAACCTCAGTAGTAGAGTAAGAATAATTATATGTATCGTCTGAATCAAATGTGAATGATATTGAGTTTACTGTTGCTGAAAGATTTACATCTGTGTTGGATTCATTGTAGAAACTTAAGTTTAAAGCAACTCCTGTATCTCCAGCAGAACAAACTGTAAAGTTCATGAAAGATAGGTTTCTAACTTCCGATCTTGAAGAACAAGCTGAAGTATCGTCACAAGCCTGACAAGACCATTGTTTTGCTGTTGGAGAGGTTAATGCCCAAGTATAATTAACTGCTGTTGTATTTTGTAGAAGTTCTGTAGCATTAGTTCTATTGTATTCCCACTTCCATTGGCTTCCAGTTACAGCATAACCAGCTATATAACAATAATTAACATCATCACATAACTGAGTAACAAGATCATTTTCTTCAGGGCTTTGAATTGCAGCTAGATGCCAATTTTCTGTAGAAGCATTTAAAGCCTTACAAGTTGTATTTCCAGCAGCCCAAGTTCCAGCCACTGTCTGGAAATAGTTTTCACCATCTCCTCTTTCACAAACAGACTTAGCTGCAAAAGATCCCGCTATAGCCAACCACATACCTTCAGGAGATGAATCTAAAGCCATGGCTGGATTACCTCCACCTGAATCTGGGAATTGTGCTACATTCTCATTACACCAGTTTTGTAAACAAGAACTATTATAGAAGACTGGATCTAAAGCATCTACTACATCCTCATAGAAGAAATAATAAATATCATCCCCATCGTCATCAGCCGACCCAGAACATTGTAAATCTATGGTTGTAAAGTAAGTTGCATTATTTGTTGGGGCTAAAACTGTTGGATCTGATGGAGCTGCCGCTAAAACAAATATTGCTAATAGTGCCATCCATAGTCCAATAGTCAGGAGTCTTTTCATTTAGTTACGTCACCTTCCTTACTAAGATATATCCTACACTACCTACCAAGACTACACCAATGAAATACAACAAGTACAAGTCCACTATCAAACAAGTTGCTGCCGTTCCAGTTGAAATACTGGTATTGGTACAATCTAAGTGTGCAGCATCCCTAGCTATCGTTATATTATCTTTTAGAGGGGCTATCAAGACTACCGCAGCCACAAATACAAAGGCTGCAATCATTAATCCGAATAGCATAGCTTGACCCTTTTTGTTTATAGCCATGTTAATCTTCTACCTCCTTTCTTTTGATTACTAAACAATCTAGCTGATTGTATCTCTCTTCTTTCTGACCCAGTGCCTAACCTATATGATCTTCTTTGAATCCAGATATTTTCTTGAGGCACTCTCTTCCCTTTCTTTACTTTGTAAGTTCTGAATTCGCTACCTAGATTTACACTCTGTCTACCTTTACTCTCAATAAACTTATCAGCTTCTTCTATCTTGAATGAAGCTGCTAAGGTTCTCCTAGTTTCTCTAGCACCTCTTTGAATAGCTCCACCTTTTGAGAATACTCCACTTAACGCAACCCATTTTCCTTTTCTCTTAACAAATACTTGAAAACCTCTAACTAAAGTTAGAGGGGTTTTTGTTTTCCTTTTGGGTTTATCCTCAGTAACATAATTTAAGATGGGTTTAGCTATTTTTGGGGAGGGTGTAATTGCTGGTTTTGGAGTTGTAGTTGGTGTTATTATAGTAGTTGGTGTAATTACAGGACTTACTACTGGAGATACTACAGGACTTACTACTGGAGATACTACAGGACTTACTACTGGAGATACTACAGGACTTACTACTGGAGATACTACAGGACTTACTACTGGAGAT
>Ga0098033_1001225_pt1 | contig 10684 bp, 10 predicted proteins | sample 1_EtaG_FD_75049 | JGI IMG/M metagenome (GOLD analysis project Ga0098033, IMG submission 75049) | Marine viral communities from the Subarctic Pacific Ocean - 1_ETSP_OMZ_AT15124 metaG | ecosystem: Environmental > Aquatic > Marine > Oceanic | place: Pacific Ocean | collected 2015-01-07
ATCGCGTCCTCGTGTTCTTCCACCTTGATGTCGAGCTTCAGGAGGTGGGTCTCGGTTCTAGACTGATTAACCTGCGCCAGAGTCCAGTGAGAGCCGACTGAGATGAGCAAGGTAGCCATCATCCCCAGCCACGCAGCCACCGTACCGACGTGATTTTTGACCCAGCTCTGAACCCATCTCATACTACCCTCACAAAACCGACAACGCGGTCCCAGCTCGACGTGTTTTTGGTAATGACCTCGTCGGCGACCGCGCCGGTCCCGGTGGCGTGTCCTCCAACGCCGGAGCGCCCACTCGAGTTGCCCGCGATGCAGTGTATTGTATTGCCTTCGACACTAATGACGAATCCAGTGTGCCCTTGGACAGTTGCACCGTCCCGAGCTCGCTGCCTGTCTCTGACGCCTTTGGACATCCGGGTGCGAACGAACACCAGGCCTCGAGGGTCCTTCAACTTGAAGATGTCTTCAGGCTCAATCCGCTGGTCCGGGTCGGCCTTTTGCCAGAACGCTACAGCCCGTCCTGTGGGCCCGGGGTTACGGACGGTGAATCCACAGCGGCTGAGGGTCCTTAGACAACTTGAGACGAAGAGCGCGCACCAAGGTACGGCCTTGCCGCTGCCCCCACCGTCGACCTGGAAGTATTCGACCATAGGTCCCTGGTTCGAGCCGTGCTCCACAATATCCTGGTCCTGATAGCTCTCCACGAGGGATACGAGTGCTCCCTTCGCGTCGGGCAGGTCCAGACCTCTCTGGATGAGTGGTAAAAGGGAGCGCAGCATCCATCACCGCTGTCCCAATCCAGGTCGGTTCATCGCGCAGACGAGGATCGCGACGGTGCTCGAGAAGGCGCCGGAGAACGTGACCTCGAGCTCTCCGACGTTACCGACGAGATCGGGCGTGAGTACAGCCGAGCCGGGGATAGGGATGGTGGGTAAAGCCGTAGTGGGCCACGGTCCCCCGATAGGCACGGACGTGTCCGACCCGGGAGCCTTGACCTTGAGATGCCACGTCTCCGTTTCCGAGCCGATGACTTGAATATAGAAGTAGGAATAGGGATTCGGATCCCATCCGAGGGTCGCTTCCGAGAGGATCTGCGATGACGATATTCCGGTAAACGCTTTGGTCTGCATGGTCTTATCCTAGCTGAGGAGGGGATAGGGGGTGGTCGCGAGTGATCACAGCACTTGCGGCACAAAGATAGGCCTGAAATAGATTGCGTAAAGGAAGCCCGCATTGGGAGAGCCGGATATAGGGGTGAATGTCGTTGTCACCGTCACGGACGTCCAAGTCCAAGGCACTGCCGTCACGTCCGAGCCACTTCGGACTTTGATGGCGCTCTGGCTAAGTTCGGTGAACCCAGCCGTAGTGGAATAGATGGTTGGGGCGTTGATGGTGTTTGCGAGTGATTGGTTGGTCCATGACTTGGTCACGGCGGTCTCAGATGTGCTCATTGTCAGGGTCGCGTCTCCCTGCATTATGAAGCTGGCCTGCATGTACATGACTGAAGGAGGCACAGGCACCAGAAACTTGAAAGCCACCGCGTTTGTTGCACGGTTAATGCCGATACACGTGCCAGGCATGAACTTGGCTGTAGCCAGTGCGTGTTGAACAGCGTCTATTCCAAGGGGGATGGATGCTTTCGCTATAACCGGGTCGGTGTAGCCTATAGGGGCTGACGGAAGAAGAGGCATATAGCTCGGAGCCTTGTATCCCATTAGCTAGGCTCCTCGAACAATTGAAGTGTTCTGACAACCACATACCCGCTGCCCGACGCTACCTTCAACATGACAAAGTTACCGCCCGCTATACCTGCCATGATGTCGTTTTTCGTGGCTGTGAACGTCGTTGTGGACACCCCTACGCTGAACCCGTCCGCATAGGACACTTCGATTGCTTGGCTGCCTATACCAAAGACAAGGCTGGGCACTGCATCACCTGTACTTTCAAAAGCTACCCACAGGCGATACTTACGGAGGCCCGGCAACACTTCGGGGACGACGTACCTGCCAACTACGGTTGGAAAGGCAGATTCATCCGTAACCCACTTGGCGCGATCGGGTAAGTCCCCCAGCTCCTCAATAAAACATACGCCGCAGTTGATTCTGTCTGACGCCAGATGAAAAGCGTTGTTGTACAGCGTCGAGCAAACCTCCGAAGGGACGGGCGCGTTGGTATCGTCCCACAGAGAATCCACGCCGACATACGAAGAATCCAGCACGCCAGTCGATGGTCCCGTGCCTGCTACATACGCAAACACACTCTGTATGTAGAGGTTCTGAGAGTTGTCTCCCGAGACCTTGAGTGTGCATAGACGGGGTGTATCGGAGCCCGATGAGCTGAAACTGCTGACAGTTATCGAGCTAAAATACCCAGCCAACGTGGATGTCACCGTAGCGCTATCCGTATCGGTGCCGTCTGTTATCTCCAACGTCAACGTCACGGTATCTGCGCCGGGTGTTCCTGACTGCGACCACTGCACTACCAGGACAACGGGGTTGTTGTCTTTATTGCGTGGAAGTCCGAAGTACAAAGCAGCGGTGGGCGAGGACGTCAGGGATATGGCTGTACCTGCCGTGACTGCACTAAGGAATACAGACGAGACCTCCCTATAGAGCTCCCCGTCGTTGGAGATTAGCGAGGCCCACTGGCTCTCGTTTCCCGCTACGGGCAGGTCCCATGCTGTCTTGTCTTTTGGTGCGTAGGCCACGCTACCTCCAATACTTGTCCGACCTTACATACATGAAAGCAGTCGCCTGGTCAGAAGACGCTGCTGTGTAGATAGGATAAGTGATTCTCGTAGCGTTGGCACTTGTAAGCCACGCAGGAGGAGAAGAGCTCAACGTCAGCACATCTGTCGCAATGGATGTGATGGTCAACTCGGTGTATTCGGCTGCTTCGTTGCCTCTATTGTAAAATCGAGCCCTCTCTCCGTCCCTGAACCACTTCCCGCCCCCTGTGGAGATCGTGACATCGTTACCGGAGACGTTCGTCACTATGAAGACAGGGCACAGATACAGAGACGTCTCCAAAAGACCGTCGAGCAGGATGGTCAGGGATTGCTCTCCGGTCTTCATATTAAAGGAGCCCCCGACCACCCTGCCCGCGACATTGGCGGGCATGCGCGTACCGTCAGACCAGTCGAACAGCAAGGGATGACCTACCGTGATGGACACGGGGTCACCGACCTGGATGTCTATCCACGGAGCTACGTCAAACCGGATGATGGACTGCCCAAGCCCTCGAGACATGATGGAGAGTACCGATGCGCTCAATATCTCGGAACGCCCACCAGGCACGTTAAGAGACATCGCATGGACACCCTCGTCTTGGATTCTGCCTACGGCGTTGTATGTGAACTGGGCTGACTCATAGGGACCCGCGGTGGTGTCGATGCTTATCTGGTTAGGGGCGACGACCAGACGAGGCACGGATGTTCCCCCGACGACGACATCGGACTTCGTCAATAGGGTCCCCATAAACCCGGGACCACCTGTGCTGATGACCTTTGCGGGGACGACCGTCGCGCGCTGGAACTGCAATACGTTGAGGGAGTTTCTCCTCAAACACAGACACTCTGAAGCTAGCTGATACCAACCTGCGAATATCTCTGCAAAAGACGTTCTGCCCATGGCCAAAAGAGGTAGGTTCGCGTTGGTGATCGGCGCACCCCCCGTTGCGTCCAGGTCTATCCATTCTTCGGGGATGCCCAGGCCGAACCCCAAGGGCAAGGTGTCGTTGTCTCCTCTTTCTCCGGTGCCCGAGGACTCCAGCATTGTGCTGGCAACAGTGTCCAACGTGCCCACGGCACCTGCGACGACCTCAAATGTGCCGTCCTTATCAAGATCAGCAGGGAGTTGTTCGATGCTGGTATATTCCGCACCAACCATCCTCTCTGCCATGTAAACGATAGTGTAGTTGTCTAATGCGGTCCCATAGGCGTCTACAGTGACCGGCGCGGTATCCCAGCGGATAACCTCAGAGGTGTCTCCCGCTTTAACGACAGCGAGTCCAAAGTCCTCGAGGGTGAAGTCCAGCGCAGCCTGTCCCTCGATATTTCTAGTAACGAGCCAGGGGGTCTCTTGTATGTCGAGCTGGGCTTTTACCCTTAGAAAAAAGCCGTCCTCAGGCCACTCGGATGCAATCCAAGACCAGCCATCCGCTGGCCACATGTTAATCCAGTAAGCCGTGTTGGATGTGCTCATCTGAAGCACGTAGAGGACTTCCTCACCCGCGCCTTTCTCTTCTTTTATAGCCCATCCCAGAAAAACGCCCTCATCCCCCTCCGCAGGCATATGAACTTGAAATGTCACGGAGTCAATAGCGGTGAACGTGCCAATCAAGGCGTCATAGATTGAATCGGCAACAGCGGCACCCCACGTGCCTAGCCGATGTATACCGGGAGGTATTTTGGGCCAATCTGAGTAATCTGCCCCGCTTTCGACTGTCGGGAAGGCCTTAGTAAACTCATCCGTAGTGCCGTCTAAGCCAAAACCAGATAAGGACAGCGTTGAGTTCTCAGATACGTAGATAGGGTAATCATATATAGCCTGCTGGGACTGAGCTACGTCCTTATACCCTACGGTGGTGCCCTCCAAAGACGAGCCCAGGTCTTGTGCTGCCAGACGCATCAGGGGCAGTGCCTCGAGCGTCATCCCCAGCTTGCCCGGCACCGGGGGCCTTGAGATATAGCCCTTCCAGAGCTCTCTCTGGTAGCTCCCCTCGCACCACGTATCGTCTAATATGCGACCTTCTGGTGAGAGAAGGTGCTCATAGATGGTCACGAACCTCCCCATCCATGCGTGCGGGGTGGGAGAGATTATCCCATGACTCCCGGGGTCGTCCTTGCGGAACTTGTATTTGTATCCCAGGTAGCCTCGAGTACATCCGGTGAAGGACGTCGAGGTGGTGCCTGTGTACTTGATGAGTTCGCGCCCCAGGTAAAACTGACCGGCATGGGAAACTGAGCCGAAGTCTGTTGTATCCGCAACGGCAATAGTCGTCGCTGTGGCGGATACGTCAGCCGTTATTGTTGTGTGATAGGCAGGCCGGCGGAAGAGGTCGTCGAGGATGCCTTCTGCGGTCAGCACATCCCAGGACAACACAATAGACAGAGCCTTGCCTCGAGAGACGGAGGATTCTCTGTCCAGCTCCTGGTCGATGGTGGTGTCATTGACCACCATGAAGGAGTCCGATGCCGTGTATCCGGCGTCGGGCACAGCAGGCACGGATTCGGCATCTACCCGGTACGGAGGGGGCCCCTCGGTGAAGATGAAGGGGATGCCCTCGACCTTGATGGCATAAAGGGTGCCGTACCCTCTCTGACGTAATGTGCTAAAGGACGATGCCATATCATGTCCTCGCTATGATGAGCTCGGTCTGCCAGAGGGTCTGGGTATTATCCACCCACTTGCCCCTCTCTACACCTACCACGTAGCCCTGGATGTAGCCGTCTGTATTAGACGTCGACCAGGCAGTGTCCGTCGAAAACGCCGCGGGGCTCTTGGTAGAGACGATGACCTTCCCAGACAGACACCAGCCCTCTCTAAAGGAGCGCAGTCCCTGCACGTGCATCAAAAGACGCATCCTCACCAGCTCATTGTCCCCGAACAGGTAGCCGTGGCCTCTTTGGTGCCTGTCGACGGCGATGGTGGTCTCCACTGCCCTGTCTATTCGAGACCAGGAGACAGACATCAACGGTATGGCTGCTGGAGGCGGCCTATCGCTTGTAAGGGTGAGGACACCCCCGCCACTCTCACCTGCTGTATCTCCTGCGGTGACATCGAAGCCGCATATCCACCCCAACCTATCTGTCCAGGTCAGGACACCACCCGCGCCATCATAGATGACAACACGTCCGAGGGAGTCCGTTGTCGCTGTCCCGATTGCGCCATAAGCGGTCGTGAGCTGCGTGTTCAATGCGTCGATGTAGGTGGGGAACGAGTAATAGCCGTCTGGGATGGTGAAGTTATATGACGTCGTCATCGCCACTTTTCTGTATCCAGGGACGCTGGTGTCAATGAACCCATAGAGCCACCCACTAGGGGTGGGCCATTCATTGAGAGCGCTCATGCAGACACCCCCTGCACCGCGCAGACCACCCTACCGGATGAACCGAGCCTTCCCCATCGGCCCACCATCGACGTTCTCACGATGAAGCGCTCGACGGTCATGACATCGGTCGAGTCATCTGTACGCATGATTCCCACGTCATAGACCCCTCCGCCTGCGAGCGTATCGGCGAATGTGGAGCTATTGGCGAGGGTGTCATACAAGGTCAACCTCCCGGTGAGCTTCAGCGCGCCTTCGGTGAACCCGTAGCCTCCAGCCAGAAGGGATGCGCCTTTGGTTGCTCCCGTGATAGGGGTTCTGATTCGAGCTCCATACGCGGGTAGTATCGCTCCAGGTATCGGGGAGCGAAATGTATAGGACGAGGACCCGCTTTCATCGTCCAGCCCGGTGAGTGTATCTGTTGTGCCCGTCGCTGCGATGGCGAAGGTCGACGGCATCTCCACATAGAACTTCCCTGCCGAGGTCACATAAGCAACGAAGGACGCACCATGGACTCGTCGGGCTTCGTAAACCATGCGCTCGAGGACACGCAGCGCAGATGTCCTGGCCCGGGGGGTAACGGTAGCAACAACAGACCCGATGGTGACGGTGATGGTTCCGGTCCAACCATCGACGACCGGCGCTAAAAGGCTATAGTAGTTGTTCGCCATTAGAACGCCGTGGACTCCATCCCAGTACCTGCCATGGAGTTAATCTGGTCACTGATGGCTCGGCCTAGCTCTTGAGGGAGCCCTAGTATCATACCGGGCCCGAAGTTTACGGTGACCCGTTGCGCCTCCTGCTCCTGGGGACCAGCTGCGGGTGTGATGAGCCCGCCTCCCGCTGTCTCCTCTCCAGGTAGAGCCGTGGTGGGCTGGGTTGCCGCTACGCCTGCCATGGCACCAAACATAGCTGCTGCGATGCCATGAGCGATTGCTCCGGGGATGTTACCAGCGGCACCTTCAGCCACAGCCATCGCTGCCTCGAAAGCCATCATGATGAGCGCCTTCTCTTTGGTGCCCTCCACAAACCCAGCGACCGCAGGAGCGATGGCGCCGAGAGATGCAGCGGCTGCCTTGGCAGCGGACTCGCCGCTTTTCCCTACAGCCGTCGCGAACTGCACGGTGGTCTTGGCTATCTTGTCTGACTGTGCGGAGATGGCAGCGAAGCCGTTGGCTATGTTTGTATACCTCTCTGGACGACCCAGCTCCTTCAGGCTCGCGTCCATGTCCTTGAGCATGTTCGCGGATTCACCGAACCCTTCACCAATCCCCGCGGCGAGTGTCTCTGCGATGCGCTCCATGTTCTCTTGTTCAATCTCGCCAAGACGCTTTTTGGCTTCAATCTTGGCAGCAGCGATAGCCAGGGACCTCTCTTCGTCGTCTGCGATGGTGCGGGTGATCTCCGCAATCTGCGACTCCAGGCTTATTTGGACGCGCCTCTCTTCGGAGGTGGCGAGAATCAGCGCTACTTGGTCTTTAGCCATCTTGATGTTGAAGAGGCGAGTTGCGTCATCTGCGTCGATGGCGTCTATGTCTTTCTTGTATTTGAGCTCAAGAGCGAGAAGTTCAGCCTTCAAGAACCGTGTATCAAGACCCTTCTTTTCGAACTTCTCGGACTCTATGATGGCGTCTAGAAGAGCAAACTCATCTTTGAGTTCGGCCTTCTTTCGAGGGTCCATCTCCTTGGCCAGCGCGTTCTGGCGTTCCAGTGCTTGAATCTGGTTGAGCAAGGCATCAGTAGTGTCCTCTGCCGCCTTTTTGACACTCCCCGAAGAGGAGACACGGTCCTTCTCTTTTTCGAGAATAGCGCTGAGCTTGATAAGTTGCTGCTGTGCGGCATCGAGCGTCCCATCAGACACGCCTCTGCCTTCTTCCTTGAGCTTGTTTACCTTCTCTTGCTGGTTCTCGACGTCAATTTGGGCCTGACTCTCACCCATGGCGAGGCGGGTAATCTCAGTCATGTCCTTGATTCGAGCCCGGTCAGCGGCGCTCCTGCGACTCTCTTCCTCCCGACGCATCTTGAATGTCGCTCTCAGGCGGGCCGTTTCTTCCTTATTTTTTTCCTCTTCAAAGTAAATGGTCTCCCTAGTGAGCTGCGCCGCCCACTCTTTGTTGTAGATCATCCACTTGTCGTTCTCGAATCTCAGAAGCCCTTGATTCCTGAGTGCGGTATTAATCTTTGCCTCAAGAAGACCTGCACGCACAGTATGCCTTGCGGTGAGTTCCTGCTTCGCGGCTATCTCCTCTTGCAGGAGCGCGGCCTCTCTGAAAGCCGTAAGATTTAAGCCGGCGCCGTCGCTCAACAGGGTCGCGATGTTACCTATGCGTAGCTTGATGTTTTTCTCTACCGAGACCCAAGCATCCTCTGCCCTTCCTAGCGCTACCGTGCTCTGATGAGCAAACTCCTCGAGCTTATCCCCCGTAGAGGTGAATAAGTCCGCCCACTCTTTCGCCATCGTGTTTTTGAAGTTAACGAAGGCTGTCTTTATAGACTTAAGAGAGGCCACCCTGGAGCGATTTAGACGGATGTCTCTGTTTTGTTTCCCTAGCTCACGCAGGACAATAGACAGCAGCCCTGCTTTCCTCTGTGTGTCATCAATAGCCTCAGCCTCGACCCCGAAGCGCTCAGCAGCAACCTGCGTGGCCTCCGACAACTCGACCTGGATGCCCATATTGTCGATGATGCGCGGGCTCAGCCTTGCGATACCTCTGACTGCTGAATCGAGGAGTATCTCCATGCTGTCGCCAGTACGGAGAGACGCCTTCGACGCTGCCTCATACAGCTCCGGCATTTTATCAATTTCGAGCCCGAACGAGTCCATCAAGGCGATGCCCTTGACAATCTGGGCGTCGTCGACCATCCCACCGGTCGCCTTTCGGGTTTGCTCCATGATTCCCTGCATGCCGGCGACGCGGTCACCAACAAAATCAAGCTGATCAGCGAGCTTTGCCCCCTGCATTGCAAAATCAAATAGGGGCTTGGCAGCAGCCACGGCTGCGGCACCCAGCGCGACAAGACCTCCCCTGAAGCTGAAGACCTTATCTTTGACGCTGTCTACGATGGCGCCCATCTTGGATTGGGCTGCCGATGCCTTCTTCAGCTCATTCGTAGACTCTCGAATCATACCGTTGGCTTGCTTCAGCGTAGCCTTCAGCTGATTCTGAGCGCTCAGAATGACGTTAAAACTTGCACCGTAAGCCATCTTCTAACCCTTCGACGTATGAGTCTGACGTTGAGAACGAGCCTGGACCAACGCAGACCAAATTGAGGGGACCCACGCAGCGTACTCATCCGGCCAGCCCGCCAGGGGAGAGAGCTTGGAATGGTGCTCGAGGGTCAGGACGTACTTGAGCCTACCGTCGTCGTTGAGCTCGGCTACAGGACATCTATCCCAGGGACGCCCGAGATAGAAGCCAGCGCGATGCTCGCACTTACCCTTACATCCGCTGGAGTCGCCCACGGCACACTTCAGCCCATGTGCATCAGCGAGAACGTCTAGCCATGCGGCTACTCTGACGCGCTCGCTGAGGTAGGGTCCGTTCCCATACCGGAGACGCCCAGGACCCAGGAGCCTAGAGATAAAAGAGGGCCGATCTTTATAGACTGAAGGACGAGGTCCACGTCCTGACAGGTCTCTTTGCCCTCTACGCATTGAACGAACGCTACGGAGACTATCCGCTCCATGGCTTCCGCCAACTGCAACGTCGATGCCTCGTCCACTGAGTCGAAGTTGATGGAGCGAAAGGACTCCGAGCATCTCATGACCTCTCGGTCGTTCAGCGCTCGGACGGTGACGATTGTCGCCCCCTTCTTCCTCGCTCCCTTCGCCTTGTCGACCTCGACCCATTCGTCGCTTTCCTCGCCTATGGCCGGGTCCGATTTACATACGAGCTCAGCCCGCTCCGTTGTCTTGATAAGTCCTAAAGCCATTAATCCCCATCCGTATGTCCTACAAGAACGCTACACGGAACGGGGTGTTGGCGACAGAGCCGAGAGCCCCCGTAGTTGCCGTGTCGCCTGCGTAGATACCACATTCGACCATGGTGGTGATACTCACAAGCGAGTTCGAGTCACCCAGGGCTTGGACTTCCTTGACAACGCCTGCGGGGATAAGCGCAGAAAACGCCCTACCAGGGGTGGTGCCCGCATCCAGCTGGAGCGCTCCAGCCGCTGTCCCCGGCGCGATGAGGGTTGCGGGGTCGTCCAGAGAAGACTCGCCCGTGCTGGCTGCCGGCGCAACCATCTGCACCTCCACCGTCCGCTTTGTGACGACGAACTTCGCAATGCCCTGAGGGGCATCGTAGTTAATCTCGTCAGCGACATCCGCGGTCATGGTCAACGTAGCCGAGCCAGCCTTCTGCTCCGCTGCTGCGTTCACCACCCTAGCTCCGTTATCGCTGAGGACAACCGGCATCTGAGGTCGGTTGGTCAAAGCCTCCGCGGAGGGTGAGCCGCCAGAGCCTACGTTCGTCCAGTTCGCAGAACGAATGGTCACAGCCAGTTGAGGCTGCTCTCGAGCGTTGAGGTTGATGGTTGCGCTGGTGACCACGCAGTCCGAGAACCGGAACTTCATGTTGGCCGTAGAGCCCAGCCACTCCAGGGTGAAAGGAGTAGGCTGGGTGTTCGTCAAGTAG
>Ga0098033_1001227_pt1 | contig 10676 bp, 1 predicted proteins | sample 1_EtaG_FD_75049 | JGI IMG/M metagenome (GOLD analysis project Ga0098033, IMG submission 75049) | Marine viral communities from the Subarctic Pacific Ocean - 1_ETSP_OMZ_AT15124 metaG | ecosystem: Environmental > Aquatic > Marine > Oceanic | place: Pacific Ocean | collected 2015-01-07
GCAACTTTCAAAGTGTAGTTCGCTTTAATATTTATTTGAGGTGTCCTAGAGTTAACCAGTACGCCGGGAGCATAGCCATCCTGTGGTACGCCGTCAACGACGGGCGGCGGAAGATCTAAAGAATAATCTGTTTTATAAAAGGATGAAGATATTTTATTTTGCATCATTAAAATTTGCCACGATGGCGCATCATCCGATTTGCCATCTAAAAAAGCATCGCCAATAACAGAATTAAATTTAAAAATATCTGACTCTGGCTTCACCATTGTTGAAGTAGCTGATGCATCAAAATAATTATATACTTCACCTTCAGAACTTTTAATGGACTCCTCTACATCTTTAAACACAGGAATTGTTTCAAAATAAGATGTGTCATCTTTAATGCGTTCTTCTGTTTTATTCTGATCGGGGCGACGCGCCCCGGGGCCCCCCGGTTTATATCGTGCATCGTATACAACATCGTTATCAAAAAACGCGTAATAAACGGGCTTAAAACTTCCTATAGAAAGTAGGTAGCGCCCATAAGAAGTTATCTTAAAATCAATAACTTGTTCTTTTTTATTTAGGAATTTGGCCATTTTAAAATCTTTTTTATCTCACTATAAATATAACGATTGTTTATTTCTTATATAAAACTTGCACATCCATTTTCGCCATTTCAACAATAGAAATATAATCATACGGCCAATTAAATTTTGGCTCATATTCCGGCGTACTTTCTTCCGTTAAATCTTCATTACCCGCAGGCCCACTGGAAGGAGGAGCTTTACCCTGGTTCGCTGAGGGGCTATCGAAAACACCACCAACAGGCACCGCCTCACCTGCTTGGGGAATAATCTTATCATAGTAATCGCTGGTGGACCGCTGTTTGACCTTAAACACCATCCAACGAAGATTTTCATTTTCTAGTATAGAAGAATCAAGAAGTTCGCTCGCTGTTAAATCGTGCGATATACTATAATTTTCAAATGATAGTTTTTGATAATTTCTTGGCGCAAGGCCTTGCCAAATATAAGAAAGATCGTCTCTATCTAATTCATACTTAAATTCAAATATGTACATCACTATTGGATCGATGTCGGAGTTGTTTATAAAATCAAATTGCGGAGGTAATACATAATGTTGCATCTTCTGAACTAGCTTTCTAATCGAAGTTCCGGCTGCATCCAAAGGTTTCTCCATTTCAATATCTTTGGCCATGGCCGCTTTAAATCTTTCAATTGGAATGCTTACAAACTTCTTCTGGGAGGATGCGCGCTTGCCAGAAAGTACAGTTGCGTCGCTTTCTGTAATGTTTTTTGTTATGTATGGAACAGCCACAATTGCTTCCTTAATGACTTGTTTCGATGCTATTTCTCCAATTGTTGTTTTTTTCTTACTCCGATCAAAACCCATTAGTTTTGTGAAAGATTTCATTCTTTTAAACATTTTTTTACCATTTAAACCAGCGTTGTTATCATTATAAATCGTGTCCTTTGTAATAACATCGGGATGGTATTTCATCCAGTTTTTCGGTATGTCGCCTATCTCAAAGGTGACACCCTCTTTTGGAATAGTGCCAAACTGGTGCCACATCCCTCGCGTCACCGAAGCAGAACCATATGTTGGTAATGTTAATGTGCCATTTGCTTTTGAAATGGGATGGCGCCCTACATCACTAAAAGTTAAATTTGGTGTCTCAAATTTAGATTGAAGAACCCATCTTGCCGCAACAGGGCGGCCTTGGTCGTCAAGTTTTCTTTCGGTTCCGAATAGATTCCAACTAGCACTTATTTGCATAGCATTTGCATTAATATTGGCGCCTCCATAAAAAGGTCCCGGATCTTGTGAGCCGGTTCTTGCCGCATGAATGCAAGCGAATAGGGCCCGGGCTTCGTCGTCTGGATAGATTTCGCCGCCAGGATCAACTCGTAAAAATCTAACTTCTGTTTCAGCTAATATTTTTTCAATATCATATGATGTATCTGCCGTTGGTTTAAATATGAAATCAACCCAAGCTTCTCCATAATAATATGGAGGCGTATAATTCCAATTGTAACCATTATAGCAGTCCATTACACCATTCGAATCACCCTGCTGCGCTATTGTGGGAAGATTGCTGGCCCATCTCGGGCGCCCCAAAATAGGAGGCCCAAATGAGGTGGGACGACTACACATAACAAAACCAGGCTTAAAACTTGGATGTTTCCCGGGATCTTGTGGAAGGGGATAGTAACCGGACATTGTTAAAGCGCTTCCTCCAGACCCACTATAGGCTCGAGCCCCTAGTTTTGTAAATCCATTGTTATTGCCGATTGAACTAGATTCATATGTATAAGTTCTAGGTCCAATGTAGGGGCGGCGCATGGTGCCCCGGGCGAAGAAGTAATCGTCCTCTTCAAATCGCATATCATCCGGTAACCAGCCACCCTTTAGTGTTGAAAAGCTTCTGTTCTTGAGGAAAAAATTAGCCACTTCGCCATAATAATTTTTGGCCATCATGGAATATATTCCGTCCGATTCGCCCACAAAAGAAGCAGTTACAGCTAAACTAACGGAAGGGTGTGGCTCACAATCAATAAAATTTATATTTTTGATATATGACTCTGGCTCAATTATAGCTTCGAATGGTATTCTATAGTCGGCGCCGGGGCCTCCGATATAACCTTCGAGACTGGTTAAATCATTAGTGCCACTATGATGTAAGATTCCCCAGTTATCAGTCTTTTCTCCGGAAGCTGTAAGAGGAACAGCTTTAAATTTTCTCGAATCTATAAAAATAGGATAATCAACAGCGCAGCCGGCTTTGATAGAATTATACATAATACCGGGCGCAAACAATGCTTGGGCTAATGGCCTTAACAAAGATCCCGATGTATATAGCAGCTCATCTCCACTTCTAATGGCAGCGCCATGGGCTCTGCCCACAAAGCCCGCCCCGTAAGAACGTGAAAGCTGCGCACACAAAGCGACGGATCTGTCAGGTGGAAAAAACTCCTTGTATGGATTGAACCTAATGGCGGCGCTCATTATGAGTCTTATTTGCTTAGCTTTTAAACCACTATTAGAATTTTTTTCGTGAGCTACATTTACGATTTCGGAATTAGAATAATCTTTATAAAAATTATCTTGCGAACTATTCAAAGTAGTTCCCGGAATTTCGAAAGTGTCCGTCAACTCATGATCTATAATTTCTTCAACATGTTCGCTTATTCTAAACTCAGGCACAATAGAATAATTTCTAGCTAGCAGTTTTAGTTCATATCTAAAATCATCATAAGTATTGTACCATGGTTGTGAAGCGGTTGCTTCGAAGCGAACTGCAGAACCGCTCTTAACAATCCTTCCCGCTTGCGTGCCTGCTTCCCAAACTGCTTCGCCGGCGTAAGGCTCTGGTAAATTAGTTATGGAAGAAGAATTAAACTCTCCCGCTCCCCACTGGCTATTTATTGCTGCATTAAGCGCGGCAAATTTCCATGGACCTTGGGCAGATTTCGGTGTTGTAAGCATGTGTTTACGCCCCATAAGGGGCCCCGGGGCCAAAGCTTGATTTTTGTTTACAAGCGGGCCGCCGGTGGCGCCCTCTACATCGAAATAAAAGAAACAATTATTTTGAAGTGAGCCGGCGGCGCCTGACGAGAATAAGCCATTTTCAGAATTTGCGGGCCGGTCATCTATGGAAGCTGTAGCCCAACTTGGGCTTGGCATTGTAGCTTTCGTTCTTGTTAAATAATCTTTTTGAGCATCTAAAACCCAACAACTCTGCGAAACTGATCTACTAAATGGATTTCGGAAGCTGCCTCCCACTGTGTCGCGCGAATCTGTACCAGTACGTCCATCTCTCCAAAACTTGTTATCATAATTCGTTCTGGTTGTTGTTGTTGAATAAAATTCGTTTTTATAAGATGGATATATCCCTTGCGTATAGAGAATAGCATTTAAATTATATCCAGGAGAAGTAGCAATGGTCATCATGTGATCATATGGAGTTGTAATATCGCTCAGTGAAACATCAAAATAATTGTCTAATGCCACATTATTAAAAAAGATTTTTTTATTATTATCCGTTGCTTCAACTATGGTATTTGACATGCCGGCGACAGGCGAACTAATACCAAGCATGGCCTTGCGTCCTTTCGTGGATACTGGCATCAATCGATATGAATTTAATGCGCTACGACCACGAATCCTAGTGAGCGCTATCGTATTGTTGGCACTCTCAGAAACTAAAATTGGATTATCATTTTGACGAAACTTTTTCCAATTCCACCCATAAGTATTGCCCCGGCGCGCCATTAAAAGATTAAAATAATTTGCAGCAGAGCCTGTCACCAAGTCTTGGTCCGCAGCAGTAAAAGTTTGAATTAACTCGGAATTAAAATACGCTGTATTAGCTGAAGCAGCAGGATAGCCAATTATATTAGATGTTGAACTTGATACTGGATCAATGGTTAAAATATTTAATCTTGATGTCGGCTGATATGCTCCAGCGGTTGTATCTATAACACTGCCCGTGATATACTCAAAATATTCAACATATCCTGTAGAACCGGAGAATAATCTATGAGGAAAATGGAAGCCCGGGCCTGTGCGATCAAAACGATAATATCTTAGATCGTTTGAAGATATCAAGGATGCGGTAAACCAAGAATATTGTCTATCTGATCTTGGAATCTGATGTGAGACATATGCATTATCAAATTGTGAGCCGCTGGTGGTGGAATTTTTAATGACTACAAACCTATTACGATTAGTTTTTTGGAAACTAGGAAGTTGTGTATATGGCTCTCCAAGAGGGTTGGTTTCAAATATTGGATCTCGACCAAACCTTGCTGAATGACGAGCAAGTAATCCAGCCAAACCATAATCTTTGCCAAGATGATCGTATATGCGAATACCGGGGACACCCGAACCAGTTGCTTCTGATATAGAACCTGTGGGCCCTTGCCACGGTCTTCTAACTGAAAGATTGCGGTATGGGAGCACATTATATGCCGAATATTCCGATCCACGAAAATCTAAAAATCCTCGTGACATCACATCGGGCCCGCCGGGCGCAGAAAATCGTCCAACAAAAATAGACTTACTCGAACCTGTGAGTTCAACTGGGGCATACGCTAGGGTGCCCCAATCAAAATGTGATTCATCAGTGCGCCGAAGTGCGGGGAAAAAACTTATAACGTTTGTAGACGCTGATGGTACGGCTGCTGCGAGATTAGCAATCGGTGTTGGAAGTGGTGGTTGATAATCCACAAAATGACGAGGGTTGGCATATGCATCCACTGCGTGCACAATTTCATAATTGTGATTGTAATTTCCCAATACCGTCGAACCGGTTTTATGTTGGATATTTCTAATATTAACTGGCCTTTTTGCTGTGAAATCACGATAATATATGGCCTTTTGAGTGCCAGTCACTGGATATGGATTTTCTTCGGGTTCGTTGGCTTCGGGCCATGGATAATCGGCGCCGGCTAAACCAATTGCACCAGTTGTACCTGGACTTTTGCCCAGAAGAAGCTTCCACGCCTCTGGTCGTGTAAGATGTGTATCCAGAGTAGGGCCCTCATTAAGTGCAATATGCCTTGATTGATGGCCGCCGACGGCATATTGAGTAAACGGACCTTGCATTGGAACCTCCATGCCTCGTCCATATGTATCTATATGAAGATTTACTACCTCAAGACCTGGTCCGACTTTGTCAACTACCAATTTATTGTAGCCTGTATTGACTGATGAACTCAATATATTAAAGGGAAAGGCTTTGGTGGATTTTAAATTAGCATATCCATAACCGTCTTCCCAATCACGGCCGTGGTTCACTTTTAAAACTCTTCTTACTTTTCTATTTGCGACCGCAGTACGAGGATTTAATGTAGCCTCATCTAAATCGTATATATCATCTGTAAACGCCACTAACGTATTTAATGGAACAAAAACCCCATCATCGGTATTAACGGGGCCCGCGGGATACAGTGCGTTATAGATAAATTGTAAATCCGCTTTTTGTACTCCGGGTGAACGTCCAGAGTTTTGTCCACCACCTCTAGGTTGAGCATATGTAACAGACATATTGAAATTTGTAGTGGTGGGTTTGGTGTTTTTTTGATATGAATTACCCTGTGCGTCGCTTTGATCCTGGACAAAGTCTCCCTCATTGGGATTAATGAAAACGGCGTTATTATTAGTGGAACGCTGCCGATCAACAGGGTCTAAGCCACTAGAAATCCACGGTACCTCTTCTGGATCGGCAGTTTCATACCAACCTAAGTTTACATCTGTTGGTAATTCGGTCCCCGCGGGAAACGGGACGGTTTCAGGCGGTAGCGCAAGGTCATCGGCACCAGTCGTATTTCTTACTTTCTTTGGATCTAGCTTACTTTCAGATTTCGAGTCATCGTCGACCAGGTCAATAGCTGCAATAAAATTAGTATTTCTAAATTCAAATGTTGGAAACTTGTTCCAATATTTATTTCTTTCAAGAACATGACTCTCGATAGTATTATATGTATCGGATGTAAAGTCACCGGTGGCTGGTAAGAGTTGTTCAATTATTTCTGCGAGGGCATCATCAAACCATTTATAATACTCGAAAAATTTCTCTACTTTTTTAATATCCTTTACTCTTCGGAAAAAACTCTCTCTTAATTTCTCAAGCACCTTATATCTATCACGATATCGATTAACCGGGTCGCCAATAACGTTGTTGAAATCAACAACACCAGCAAAGAAATTAAGTATTTCCTCCGAAATAGCATTGTGCATGCTTTTTTCAAGGACATAATAATAATTTGGAGGACTCTCCATGAACCCAAAATATTTATCATCATCAGATAAAATTTGTATCATGTCAGAAGACACGGCCATTTCTGGATTGATGAATTGATAAGCATTTGTTGACTGACTATGGATGACATTTTGCGAAGACGCAGCCCACCCAGATCCAGATCCAGCATGTTGATAGCCTGCTACTTCTCCGATCCAACCATAATTGTCTCTAAGTGTTGCCGACCCGGAACTTACATCTGTTACCGTAAAGGCGCCATCGGCATCGGAAGAATGAACTTTATTAAAATCCCAGTTTAAAGCCAACGTATTTGAATTTAAAACGCTACCACTATTTTTTAAGTTCCAATCAAGAGGTGAAGTATTTTGATAAGAGCCTGAAATACCGTAGTTATCAACATCATATGCATGCTGATCCAAACTTGAGTTGTCGAGATATTTCAACCAATATCTTACACCTCCAGCCAAAACATCGCACGATGTTGAAAGAGCGCCTGTTACATTAGTTTTGTGCGCGCCGACATACACTCTTTTAGCTGCTCTCAAGAATTTCTGACCAATTGCTTTTGTAATTGAAGATGTTAATTCAAAACTATTGCGAACAACGCCCATTTCAGCATTGACGCCTCTAAAAATTAAATCATAAGTGTAGCCACCAGAGCCTGTTACTACATTAGCAAAAGGGTAGTTACTCGGTTTAAGTCTAACCGAGAAATTCCATTGTTGATTGTCGTATACATCATAAAACACACTACTTGTTAAAGTGGGAAAAGGAACATTGTCAGTTGTTGAATCGGGCGTTAAGGAGGAAGTTAATTTAAACTTAACATTTTTTGAGGCCGCCATATCTCTAATCGCATATACTTGAAAACTCACGTTGTCGTTTGCAAACCACGTAGTAATATTGGGGTTTTCTATGGAAGCTGAATACATTCCAAATAATGATATATCCGTATTTTGTCGATTGACCGGTTTAATAGGATCTATAAAATTGGGAAAGGTAATATCTGCTTCGAGCGTAAAACCATACTTGCTTTCATATGGATTGCCGGCCGGCAAGCCAATGCCGTCACTACCAGAAATATAACTTCTTCTTTCGACATTTGAAGTAGACGCTAAATAAACTACAGCACTATCGTTGCTGGATGTGTTAAAATTCAACATCTTTTTATTAACCAACGTCTGACGTAAATTATTTTTTAGCTCATAAACTTGGTTGTCTGAGTAGACATTTAATCGAATTATTTTATCATCAACGTTGAAGCATCGTAAAACGTTTCTAATTGCTTTTTCTGTGCCCTTTGACTTATAAATGTTTGTTAGGTTGTTGTATAAATTCTGGTAAATGAGGTTTTTTGTTTCTGTAAGGTCACTATCAAAAAGTGTAGTGGTGGTTCTGTTCAAGAATTTTTCCAACACATCAGCATCAATAAAGATTTCAGGCGTATACAGACCCAATGATTGCGGCAAATGCTGCGCAAATGGAATTGGAGTGTAAGAAGAACTCGCATAGTTAAGGTATCTAAGCTTTGGAACTGGTTGTATTAGTAAACGTAATTTATCAAAATAAGTGCCAACAATGTGCGAAACTATTTCAACGTTATTATCGTTAGTGGGGACAAATTCTGTATTGCTGTCCGCTTCTTCTATAATCCAACTTGGGATTAGACTCTTAATAGAGGCATTGTTATTCAAATCATAATTTGATCCTTTCTTTTGAAGAACATCCTTAAGACTAACAACGTCAGGGTGAACAGCGCGAATGATAGGATCTTTATATTCTGCAGTAACACCTGAAGCTGTTGCGGCCACCATGGCAGAACCCGTTGAACGAGAATTTGATCCATATCCAACCCAGTTGCCATTAGAAATTCTACCACCATAATCTAAAACACTACTGTCTATACTAGATGTTAAGGTAATACCCTCATTAAATTTATAATAAACACCAAGCGCCGTATTAGATATATCAGTATTGGCGCCGCCTCTTACATGTGTAAACCAATTTTTAAGAACCTCTTCCCCATCTCTAGCCGCTTTCCAAAATCGAAATTCATCTATGGAGCCTGAAAGTTTACCGGCGCCATCTAAGGAGACGGTGGGTCCACCCACCGACGCTGTTAAAAGAGCCCCTATCCTACCTTTAGTATTTTTTTGTGGGAGGGCCCCGATGGTAGAACCATGAGTGAATAACTGATTTTTTTGCCCATCAACATAAAGCCTAACATCACATTGGCTAGATGTATTGTGAATTACAAAGGCATAATGATGCCAAGAAGCGAGAGAGTCTACATCTATAGCATTGGTACCAATTGATTGTTGGACAAAACCGGCCGAAGAGCCCGATTTGACTGTAAGTCTAAATGGGGAGCCAGTGGATGCTGGGCCGGCCATGGCTGATGTAAGCTCAATAATAATACGCCCATAATCATGCTCCTCTTCGTTGTTGTTGTTCCACAAATCAAAAATAACTTGCTTCTGTGTTTCGGCTGTTAAAAGTTCCCTTGTTCCGGCCGAACCTGTCTTTAACCAAAATTCGACCGTGACTCCTTTATCAAAATCGCATTTTAAATTAGATTCGCGGGAACCGGAACCATAATTTGAGGGAAGACCCGCATCAGTGTATATGTCTGTGTCGTAAATATTCGCAAAATTTCTGTTGGAGGATTCAGGGTCCTCGAACAAACCAGCATGCGTGCTAGAAGAAACAGTATTCGGACCTCCGTTGAAAGTAATATGCTCCACTGTGGAGGGGATGCCGTAGCCACTAGATTCATCAATATCGTTTGTTGAACTTCCCCATCCATCAGCACTTATGTCTGCATAACCATTTGTGCGAGGATAAAGATTGTCAAAAATATACTTTTCTATATCGAGAGAATGGTTATAAAACTCATTTATCTCAGCATCAGAGCCATCGTAAGGAAAAAAGTCGACGATTCGTTCAATTGCAGACTTATAATATAAGTTTGCAGAACCATACTTTACAAAGTTTTTTGGTTCATTATAATCAATCTGCGGTATAAATGTTGTTTGTTTCTCTCTAATCTCGATAGCGTTTTTTGCTGATTCTATATCTGCAAATACGTTTTGTTGACTTCCACCAGAAAGATAATTTCGTGATTTATTAGTAGATTCAAAAAGTTTCTTAATGCTCATAGTCTTCTACTCGGAACTTAAATATGTCAGGTTGTTCGACCCAGGAATTTAAAGCGTTATCATAAAATGAGAATTTAAATGCATATTCATATCCAGGCTCCAAAAGTTTCATGCTCAAATCGAAATAATTACCAGAAACATCATAAGACATTAGCGTGTGTAAATCGCTCCCAGTTCCATATGGTATAGCATCATAGGCATCTAAAGTCCTATAAACTCGATACGACGCACTTATAACATTGGTAGTGTCCGCGTTAAGATTCGCAACCGTATAAGCAGTCGGATTCCAGTACTTATCTCTAACATACAAGTTGAATCTTGCATTTTCATCGGCGCGATATTTGTCTTTCAAATTTGTGATATTCATATAATAACTTGGGCGTCCGGCACGATTTCGAGGTCGAACCGTGTTACAATCAATAGCCCCAGTAAAATATTGTGTAATGGCATCACTAGCATTTTTAGTGCTATGACTTCCAGTAAACCATACATCATATATAGTTTTCAACAATGTGGCACCTGTAAAAGCAAACGAAGCACTGTAAACACCTGTTGAAACAATGCCTCCTGTTATTACAGTTTTGTTAGCGGCTCGAACATGGCCTTCGTCGTCGACCGCTAAGAATTGAACGCTTCCGGTATTTGCTGCAGTTGCGCCAGAAACGGGAATATCTGATGGTGCAACATCATCACCATCGCCTCCGCCCTGAACATCATAAAAACCTCCGGTTGAGCCCGAATAAATACTCACA
>Ga0098033_1001228_pt1 | contig 10676 bp, 8 predicted proteins | sample 1_EtaG_FD_75049 | JGI IMG/M metagenome (GOLD analysis project Ga0098033, IMG submission 75049) | Marine viral communities from the Subarctic Pacific Ocean - 1_ETSP_OMZ_AT15124 metaG | ecosystem: Environmental > Aquatic > Marine > Oceanic | place: Pacific Ocean | collected 2015-01-07
AGATAGCGCAGGCTGAACGGCTACCTGAGCTCTTTTCTAAAATACCTGGTGTGAGTCAGGCCATCAGGTTGGTGGATGCGTCAAAGGTGGCGTGGAAGCCCATTGATGTGGCGTTTGATGTCATCCTCCCTCGTCTCAAAGCTCAAGGCGGTACAAGGGCCACCATTGCCATGGCCCATCTGCGGCGTCTCGGGACAATAGATGAGCTGTTTGGCCCAGAGGATGCTCAGGGCTATCTCACTCGGGGCCCGCTCAAAGGGAAGGTCCTCAATGATGTGAGGACATACCCTGGTCGGTATGAACTCACCGAGGCGCAGAGGGAGTGGATACGTACGGCGCATGTGCTGGAAGATGCCAAATTAAAGCTGCTCAACGATAACGGGGTTGAGGTGGTGGCGTTGACCTTTGACGAGGGCGGGCAGTTTGCGGGGCGGAAGATATATAGTCGCACTCTCGCCGATGGGCAGACGGTAGAGGGTGCCTTTGTGGGGCCTGGCCCTGCCCGCTTTGGGGGCAGGCTCGGCCTTGAGAATCAGCGCGTCTTCGAAACGGCGGAGGACGCTATTGCAGCAGGCTACAAACTGATGCGAGAGGATGACGCGCTCTGGTTGAACCTACGTGGCGCGTACAACCGCGTAGGGCAGAAGCAAGTGGATGATTGGTTGCGTGACCGTATCCCCTGGCGGACTACTGGTGCGCCTGAAGAACTAAGAATGGCGGCATTGGCGGCCAAGGCTAAGACCGTGGTGGCCCGGAATGCTATCAAGGCTATTCAAAGGGCGCGGCGTGGTGAACAACTACCTTCCGCTACCATCAAGTCCATCGAACGAGTATTGCCCACTGTTGGGTCACGTCTGAGTACGGCGTCGCGCATTACGTTGGAGGATATGGTGCGCGCCGTGGAAGCGCTGCAAGCACCTGCCGTAGAGTTGCCCGTCCCCACTGCTGGCACACTACAGAAGCTATCGCGTTTACTGGAAGACGCAGTCACCTTTGCCAGGGCTAACCCGAAGAATGCCGAAGCGCAGCGGAACGCTCGCACGCTGGCCCGTCAACTGGGGTTTGCAAAGTTCCGATTTGCTAAAGGGGAGCCGTTCCTTCTTGAGAAGAAACCCATAAAAGAGCTACGGCTGCTTCAAGACAAAGCATTGCAAGAACTCCTCACGGAAGTACGTGGTGTCCCTGAGATAGGTGTTACGGCGACAGGCAAGCCCATTACTCGCTTCAAAGGCGGTTTGCTAAAGGAACTGCAAGTAGCTGAGACCAAGGTGAAGGGGGATTTGGCTAAGGCGGCGGCTCGGGCACGGAAGCCTGCTCCCTTTGGCCGTGAAAGCGGCCTTAGCCCAGAACGCATCGCTGAGTTGGTTCGACGCGGCGAGTTGTCTAAGCTAGGCGCACCCGTGGGTGCGGAACGGCAGGTCATCTCCCCCGCCTTCGCGGGCAGAATACTCGCTCATGCAGATGCCGAAGCGATCGACAAGGCGCTGGGAACAGGGATGACGGGATTCTCACAGTTCCTTACGGCGATCAACAACGTGAATGCAGTGCAGCGGCTCTATGCACTTGCCGGGGACGCATCCCCATTTACGATTCAGTTGATATTCCTTGCTGGTCAGCCGGTCAAGATGGCCCGTGCTGCCAAGGGGTTCACGCAGGCGTTCTTCGACCCAGCCTTTCAGTCCAAATACATCACTCTGAATGCCGACCTGATTGCACGGCACCACAACTTCGTTCTGGCCTCCAGCGGCACCACTGAGGCGGTCGAGGCGCTGACACGGGGGGGGTTGCTGACGCGTGGTCCGGGCAAGATACCTGAGAAGCTGTTGCAGCCGTTCAGGAGAGGCTACGAGACTGCGTTGGATGTGGCGGGCATCGAGATGTTGAAGAGCCTTGAGGCAATCCCGACGAACGCCGTAGAACGCGCCCAGATGGTGTCGTTTGTCAATGAGTTCCGTGGGTTGGTCGATACCGCGCGGCTAGGTGTGCCACAGACAATGCGGCAGCTTGAGTCCGTGGCGTTTCTGGCTCCCAAATATAACAGGGCGATAGCGTCTCTGCTATTTGATGTGTTCCGAGGCAATCTGCGTGGCCATCTGGCGCGTGTCGCCCTCCTGCGAGGGGTGGCGGCGCTTTCAGCCATGAATGTGGCTGTCTCACTCGCTAGGGGAGAAAGTCCCGACGAGATATGGGAGCACCTCATACCAGGCAAGCCCAACTTCTTCACATGGACTATCGCAGGGCAGCAGATAGGGCCTGGGTCAAAGGTGCGATCCGTACTCAACCTGATAGGCAACTCCGCTGAAGACCCCAGCCGCCTACTTGAACGCAGCATGGACAACCCAGGGCTGCGCTTCATGCGGGGCAATATGGCCGCCGCACCATCCGCCACCACCGACTTGCTCACTGGCAGGCGGTTCAATGGCGATCCCAGCAGGGACGGCATGTTGTCGGTAGCCGAGACTGTCCTTGCGGAGAACCTACTGCCTATATGGATACAGTCTATGGCACTGGAGGGCGGCACCATCCCGCAGCGGGCTACCCGTGGTGCTGCTGAGTTCTTTGGTTTCCGTGCCTACCCCAGCCCTGCGATTGTGGACTTCATCGATTATGTGGAGAAGCAGACGGGGGGACGGTACGAGAACCTGGACAAAGTGGACAAGGACAGGTTCAAGAAGGTAGACCCCGTAGGGAAGCAGAAGTATGAACGCCACCTAGCCGACCTTGAGGGCAGGGGCAGAGTGGAAGAGGCTATCCTGGACTTGAGAGCGGCGCGAGACCAGCGCATAGAGCGGCTGGATATTGTCTCTGAGTATGCCGAGGCCAATGACGCCTTCCCGTTGCTACGGGTTGCCATTCAGGAGTCGGGGCAGGAGCTTGCCGCCCAGTACGAGGCCATTGAGGGAGTACCCCGTTACGCGGACACGTTCGAGCGGTTTGAGGAGATCCCCGACAATGCCACGCCCGATGATCTGGTCTATCGGAAGTATATGGCCATCATCACAGACCCGACTCTGGACGACGAGATTGAGGGCTATGACTTTGACGAACGGGATCGGCGGCTAGACGATCTCAGGAACCTCTATCCTCTCCAGTGGGGGCAGGTCTTGGAGATACGAGACCTTGACCGCTCCGCCTACTCGCAGGCAGTCCGTGCCTGGTATCGTGCTAGCGAGGTCACGCTAAAGCCCTTCTGGGACATCACGGATGACGTGATTGGAGACAATGGGCGGCTCAGAGAGCAATACAAGGAGTACGTCCAGCTTGGCAAGGAAGACAGGCAGAGGCAGCGGGACTTTGCGCGCATCCATGTGTTCTTGGGTGCAGCGGTGGCCGAGATAGCCAAACGCCGTAAGGCCATGCGACTAACCAACCGCGCCGTGGATGCAACGCTCTCCAAGTGGTATGCACAGTACAAACCACTCAACCCATTAAACCAGTAGCAGTTGACAACTAGGTTGTACTTGACATAACGTATGGGCACCAAGTTCCACTCGGAGGTCGGCGTTAGTCGCACCAAAGATGAGCAAGGAGACGGATGACTACGGAGCAAACGGAAGAGACCGGGGTACAGGGACGACCAAAGATTCAGGATACAGCGGAGTTCAAGGAAGCCCTACGGCAAGCGACATCGAAAGATCAGCGAGCCGCATCTGAGGCACGGAAGGCGCTGAAGACCGAGCAGGACCGCAGCACGACGTTTCAGAGGCAGGCGGCGGAGTATGAGCGAGAGCTAGAAGTGGCTCGGCTCGCAGGGGATGATGAGGAAGAGGCGGCGCGAGTACGTGCCAGGCTCAGTCAGGCCGATAACCTGGCCAACGAGGCACAGGGGCTCAAAGAACGCGAAGACCGTGTCCAGATGGGGGAACGCACCGCCGCGATAAGGATTCTGTCCGAAGACTACGGGGTTAAGGCGGAAGACTTGGAGCAGTTTGAGACCCTTGCCGAAATGAAAGACCATATCCTGGAAATTCTGAAAGGTCAAGCTGGCGCGCACGTTGAAATAAGCGAAGACCCGCCTTTACTACAAGGCCCTGGCCACGACACAGGCGTGGGTAGGGTTGCACCGCAGTCAGCAGACTGGGCTAGGCTGGCCAAAGACGACCCGAAAGAGTTTGACCGCAAGAGTGCGGAGATTCTTAGGGAGGCTAGCCGCAGAAGGTAAAAAGGTAAAAAGGAGAAATAAGCCATGGCTGTCGAGCTACTCGGCGTTACTGGTATGACAGTCGAAAACAAGCAGTTCTATGATGGCCTGCTTATCCGCAGAGCAATCCCCAAGTTCCACTACATCACGGATGGGAAACAGGTAGACATCCCCGCGAGGGGCGGTAACTCCATCGAGTTCAGGGGATTGGCGCGACTGACAGGAACCACCGGCGCTCTAACAGAAGGCTCGTCTGGAGCCGAAATCCAGGCAACATTCACCAACGTAGCGGCCACAGTCGCGCAGTACGGCAAGTTCCTGAAGCTGTCCGATGTTCTGGAACTTCAGGCCATCGACCCCGTTCTGTCGGAGTACGTGGGCGCGTTGGGCGAGCAGATGGGCGATAGCCTTGACCTCGTAGTCCGCGGAGTCGTGGTTGGAGGCACCACAATCCAGTACGCCTCCACTGCTGGTTCGCGCGCAATGGTTGGGTCAGGCATGAATATGTCCTGGGCTGAGATTCGGGAAGCGGTTGGCACCCTGGAAAGGGCCAACACCCCCCGTTTCGATGACGGGACGTTCCACGTCATTGCCCATACCGATACCAAAGAGGATATGTTTGCCGACACCACAGTCGTTGATAACTGGCAGGAAGCCGGTGTGCGTGGGGAAGGTAACCCTCTATTCACCGGCCAGATCACGGGGTCTATCTACGGGACCTCCTGGCGGTTCACCACCAATGGGAGCATCCAGTCGTCCGCTGGGCTATCTGGCGCGGACGTGTACCAGACCGTGTTCTACGGCAAGGACTACTACGCCGTGACCGCATACAGCGCGGAGCAGGCACGGGTCATCATCCACCCCCGTGGCACCTCTGGCCTGAGCGACCCGCTCAACCAGATCAGCACCGTGGGCTGGAAGGCGGCTATCACAGCGGCTAGGCTGAACAACAGCTTTGCCGTAGTGCTGGAACATGCAACGTCGCAGTCAACCGCAGCATAGGACTAAACTGAGTGGGGCGGGCCACTCGGCCCGCCCCTACCAGAAAGAAGGTGGTTATGACCACGCACGGCAGTAGGGGGCGCGGCCCCAGCGAGTACCTAGCGTGTGAGTTCTGCGGTACGGCTATTCACCGCAGGATGATGACGCAGCACCTCAAGTATGCCTGCACGGAGCAGCCCTCCTCGCAGGAGCAGGCAGAGGCTCCCCCAGGCAGCATCGTTGGCTTCGGAACGGATGCACGCAAGAAGCGCTGGACTTGGGGCGACCTTGAGTCGTATTACCCCAAAGAGGGGTGGATCAACGCCAACCCCACAAGCAACCCCGTGGGCGGCATAACGTGGAACGGCCTACACGTCGAGCTGGTTACAGACCGACGCAACCCTGGCTGCTTCCTAGTAAAAGGCCAAAATAGGTGGGAGTATTCCCGCCGCATACCGCCTCCTTTTTGGGATGCCTATCAGCAACACCTGGACTCCATGGCCCCGAACGAGAGTGTAATGCGAGGTATGCTGGGAGAGGATGTCCCCATGGCGGTTGGTGGACTGGAACCCGAACGGGCCTGGGACACCGAGACAGGGGCGACCTACGACATCACATATAACGCGGAGGGGCGAGTTGTCCTCAGATAAGCCGACCATCGGCCTCACGATGATTGGCGGAGGTAGTGCCTTCCAGGATGGCGGCCAGGGACCAGGAGACCTAGCTCTTTGCCTTGAGAGTACCCGGCCCGCCAGGTTCGACCAGATCGTCATAGTTGACACGGGGCTTGGAGTAGAGGGTCGTGCCGTGGTGGGCGCGGAAAGCCAGGTGCGCCAGCAGGGAGGTCTCCCCCCTATAGAGATGCCTTCGTTTGACTGGTGTGACGACTTTGCCGCCGCACGGAACCACTCGCTCTCTCTCATCAAGACATCCTGGTTCATGTGGATTGACCACGATGACTGGGTTGAGGGCGCGGAGCATATCCGCTCTCTTGTTGAGTCCGTCCATGACGACCCCCAATACGGCTTCTTCTGGCTTCCGTACCGGTACTCCTTTGACGAGTACCACAACTGCACCACCCTACACGATAGAGAGCGGTTGCTGAGGCGCTCCTGTGAGTGGCAATGGAAGCGTCGAGTGCACGAAACCCTTGAACCCAAGAAGCCGGTCAACTGGATACGCGACACCTCTGTCATCCTGAACCACATGCGAGGTGGCGAGTCTCATGTAGCGCGAAACATTCCCTTACTCCTCCAGATGATCGAAGAGGACCCCAGCGACATCCGGGCGTGGAAAGACATGGCCAACCAGTATTTCGCAGGGGGTGAGTGGGAGAAGGCGACCACGTGGTACGACAAGTTCATAGCTGACGCCAGGGGGGGGCGCATGGAGCGCTACCAGGCCATGACGTATGCGGCCCGTGCGTACCGCGAGATGGGCGACTGGAGTAAGGCGTTAATGCGGGACAATCAGGCGCTCCTCTTGATCCCGAGCTGGAACGATGCCTACTTTGGCCTTGGCCAGAGCTACGCCTCCGTTGGCGAGTGGGAGAAGGCGGTTCATTGGGCTGAGGAGTCACGGCGGCGTGAGGTCCCATCTCGGTACATCTTCCTCAACCCGCTGGAGTGCCAGGTATTGCCCTGCGAGATTCTGAGCATCGCGTATGCTGGGCTAGAGCGGTTTGATGAGGCCATCGACGAATGCGACAAGTACCTTGAGGTGCGGCCCAATGAACGCAAGATCATTGAGCAACGCGCTAGTTGGGTGCAATTGCAGGCCGCGCAGAAAACACGGCAAGCGTTCCTCGGAGCGGTGCCGCTATTCACCGACGCTGAGACGGTTGCAATAGCCGGCAGGCTCAACGGCGCTGGAGATCATGGCGCTGTGCGCGACATCCTCATGCCCACTATTATGCGAGAGGCGCGCCGTGGCACTCAGCCCGAAGTGACCTTTTTCTGTGGCCCAAGCCCCGAGGAGTGGTATCCCGGAACCCCAAAGGAGAAGGGTATCGGAGGCTCCGAGACTGCCTGTATCGAGATAGCGAAGCGGTTTGCCGCAGAGGGATGGCGTACATGGGTTTTCAACCGCTGTGGTTTGCAAGAAGGTATGCACGACGGCGTTGGCTACATGGACTACCGGAGGTGGCGTCCGAGCGACAAGAGCGACCTGCTGGTGTCATGGAGACAACCAGGTGTCTCGATGGAAGACCTGGGTGCCCAAGAGAAGTGGCTGTGGCTCCACAATCTCTATGTAGGCAGGATGAATAAAGAGACCGCTGTGGGTTGGGATAGAATCTTTGGCGTGAGCCAGTGGCACGCAGACGCCATGCAGCGGGTCTTCCCCTTCGTCACCGATACACAGGCGGGCTACCTCCCCAACGGCATCAACCTTGAGCGCTTCGATGTTGAGGGGATAGAGCGGAACCCGTACAAGCTCGTCTGGATGTCCTCGCCAGACAGAGGGTTGAAGCCCCTGCTACAGATGTGGCCTGAGATATATAAACGCAACAGTCTGGCCGAACTCCACATCTTTTATGGCTGGGAGAACATCGACTACGAAATCCGGCGTGGTGACAAGAGGCTCTACGACCTCAAACGCGACATCCTAGGGAATGGGATACAGCCTGGCATACAGTGGCGGGGCCGCGTGGACCAGGACACACTGGCCAGAGAGCTCCTCTCCGCCCAGATGTGGGCCTACCCCGCCTACTTCCAGGAGGAGTTCTGCATAGCAGCGCTGGAAGCTATGGCAGCGGGGCTGTTCATAGTCACCTCCGACATGGGGGCGTTGCCCGATACGTTAGGCGCTGTGGGCTACAAGGTGCCTGTTACCGAGAAGTTCAGGCCCACTCAGAAGAAGTGGCGTGACAAGTTCCTTGGCGTCATGTTCGCGGGTCTCTACGCAGAAGAGTTCCAGGGCCTGTTCAGGGAGAGCGGCCCTGCGAGGGCCGCTGAGTTCACCTGGGATAACGTGTTCCGTGAGCACTGGATGAGCAAGATGAAATCGTTGGTGAGTGTATAATGGCTGATACGCAGTTAACATCGCAGCAGATTCTCAACAGAGTGTTCGTGAACACCACAAGCCGCATTGCCGTCAACACCGACACGGGCGATAACCGCCCCGTGGAGTTCGATGAACAATCCATCTGGAACCGCATCTTTGATAACACCAATAGCGTAATCAACCTTTCTATGTCGTAGGAGTAGGCTCATGACATTGCAAGCAGCTAGGCCCCACGACTTCACCGTTCAGGAAGTCCTGAACAGAGTCTTCGATTCGACCAACAATCGGCTAAACACGAACATCGCCGCGTTGCTGGCGCAGGCGAATACATGGACGGCGGCGCAGACATTCGGTGACAAACTAGTAATTGATAATCCAAGCGGAACAAGTGGTGCAAATGAGTGGTTAGATGTAAGAGGAGATGTTACTGATAACAATAATTATCCAATAATACAACTTTCAGGTGGCACTTTGGGAACGAGCCATTATCCTCAGATAAGGCTGGGAAATGGTGGTTTGCAAATGCAAATATATTCTGGAAGGGCAACTGTTGGCAATAGAATGCAAATACTTCTTCATGGAAATACTGCTGGCAATGCTCAGACACGGTTCCAAAAAAATGATGGTACAACCACAACTGACTTAATGACGCTTCTGGATACTGGCACCCTAGACATGAATGATAACGCGATTAACAACATCGCCGCAGCTGGTAACGACTTCGGCGCGGCGCAGCTTGATCTTGCGGCTGGCTACACCGTGCTAGGGGCTGATACGCTTATCCTAGACGTAACGGCGGGGAATATCGGGCTGGGTGGAGACCCCACAGGTACAGGGTTTGTGCAGATACTCACACCTGCCACCAGCGGCACCCCTGGTGCCACAGGTGTATCTATTCGCCAGCGCACTATCGGGACGTTTACCGACACCAACACAGCGGCCAGCGGCACAGCGTCTAAGGTCATCGTCAATAGCTTTACCGCAGGGCAAATCGCCGCGAGTAACGCTAACGTGACAATCACTGATGCCGCCACCATGTACCTTGGCAGCGCGCCCACGGCAGGCGCAAACATGACCCTGACGAATGCTTATTCCCTGTGGGTGACGGAGGCGGCGAGGCTGGACGGAGCCGTGTTCATCAATGATACGGATGATGGCGACGTGACCACGGGGCTGACGATCAATCAGGGAGCCAGCGACGATTCGATTCTCGCCTTAAAATCCTCGGATGTAACTCATGGGCGACTCGCCGTCGCGGAAACCGACACCTATGGGTCATTCTCCAAGGCGAACGCCACACAGGGCGGCTTAAAAATCCGAGGACTGGCCGAAACTGCCGCAGGTATAGCGTTGGCCCTAGATGGCTATTTCGGCACACCCAACACCACTAAGACCACGGCTGGACGAGGCATCATCGAGTTTGTAGAGTACCAGCATGACGGATCAAACAACCTGGAAAACACGGATGCAAATGCCAACCTTGTGGGCATTCGCACATACATAGGCGATGCAACTACAACCCGCTTCCTGTTCGATGCCGAAGGCTCTGGTCATGCTGATGTGGAGTGGGTGGCATTTGATAGCCACAATGACCTTGCCCTCATGGACGCGATGCAGTCCGAGATGACGGGGCGTATGACTCCCCCTCGCTACGGTGAGAACTCTCTCTACTACGACAAGGGGTACCTGGAGGAGACTGGGATTATCGGTAAGGACTCCTGGCACCTTGAGCATCGCGAGGGTGACGTGGTTCAGCTTCGCTCAATGGTCAACTTCACGAAACTGGCGATGCTCCACCACGGTGCTATCCTCCAGATTGGAGATGCGATGAAGGCGCTGGCGGCAGAGAACCGAGAACTTAAAGCACTGATAGGAGGGCAGTAAACATGGCAATAGGAGACGTAACTTTGAGCCTAGCGATTGAAGGCGGGGTCACGAAGAGCGTGGTGTTGGATTCCGCTACGAGAGCACTGTCGAGGACGCGGGTGGCTGCTGACGATGAGACCATTGGCACGGATGCCGAGTGGCAGGTGTTCCAGGTCAACAAGCTGGGCAAGGTCATATTGGCCCAGGCTAACGCACAGGCGCAGAGAGACGCAAGCTGGACTCCCCAGACGTTCACGGCGGCGACGTAATGCTACCGGAGGAAGGAGACCCAAATGGTAAAATACAACGAGGATATCAGGGCCGCTCTTACCGCTGAACGCGACGCGCTCAATGTTAGGCTGGCGGCTTTAAGTGAATACGCCAGGAGTGGCAGCAAATACAAAGATGCCGACAAGAAGCGCCTGAAGGACTCCATTAGTGTTGACCCCGAGTGGGGTGGAGCACCACGGCCTGAGCCAGATGAGCCAGCATGAGCAAACGGGAGAAAAAAATGCCCAAGTCAGTGACTCCGCCGCCAGCGGCGCAGGAGAAGTTGCGTAACCTGTTTCAGCAGGCGGTAATCGCCCAGCAGAACCTCCAGGTATACGCCGAAGGGCTTTCGCAGGGTCTGGGCTTGGACATCAAAGAGAACTGGACGCTCAATGTGCGGACTCTCACTTTTGAA
>Ga0098033_1001230_pt1 | contig 10656 bp, 9 predicted proteins | sample 1_EtaG_FD_75049 | JGI IMG/M metagenome (GOLD analysis project Ga0098033, IMG submission 75049) | Marine viral communities from the Subarctic Pacific Ocean - 1_ETSP_OMZ_AT15124 metaG | ecosystem: Environmental > Aquatic > Marine > Oceanic | place: Pacific Ocean | collected 2015-01-07
AAAGATACTTTGCTACACAGGTGCTGTAGGAATAGTAGTTGGATTGATAGCTACGTTTGTCCCTATGTTATTTGATTAAAGGAATATTTATGGCTAACTTTAAATACACATCAGACATTATAGGTTACATATTATTTAAGGCTGGAGAAAAGATAGACGGAACTTCCGACTATGACTCTAAGGCTGTTGAGTATGTAAACTCTGCATATAGAAAGATATGGACTGGTGGTGGTGAGTTCGATGTTGATATTAATGAGGACTGGACTTGGCTTAGGGCTAGGGATACATTCACATTGCAGACAGCAATAACTACTGGGACTGTATCGGTAACCAATGATTCAGTCACTGCAACATTGTCTGCTGCTCAGGCAGTAGATATGGATAACAGATATTTTAAAGTAGATGGGCATGAGGATGTATTCAGGGTCTCGGCTCATACAGCATCATCGGACACGCTAACATTAGATTCGGTATATACAGGGAGCACGGATGCGACAGCTTCTTATACATTGTTTCAGCTAGATTATACTCTAGCTTCTGATGCCATAGAAATCTTAGCACCTATGAGGGTGAACAGGTCTAATGATAACGAAGGAAAGGTTGAAGGTGTCAGTTTAGATAAGCTACCCCCCCTGCAAAATGTTGCAGGGGGAGTACCTAGTAAGTTTGCTTACGTTGATGACACAACAATAATGTTTAATAAGTATGCAGTAGATGACCTTGTTAGGGTTAATTATTGGTATAAGAAAAGACCGGCAGACTTAACAGATAGTGGTAGTGAAGAACCAGAAGTCCCTCTTAGGCATCGTCATGTCATAGGTAATATAGCATTGTTTGATTTACTTATGGATATGAATGATGACAGGGCAGAGACAGTTGGCTTGGCAGCAAAGCAAGGACTACTTGCTATGTCAAGAGAAAATCAATCAAGAATTTCAATGATGAGTGGTACTTATGGTGCTATCGTTCCAAGGTGGGATTTATTAACTCAACTTGATTATGAAGCAGAACCTTATCAATCATAAAGAGAAGGAGAATACAGTTCTCCGAACTGAATTACTATGGGATACAAAGGATTTATAGTAGAACTACCATTAGGTACTGATGGGTTTACAGGCTCAAAGAACCTATCAGCCACAACACCAACACAACTTATTCAAGCTAATAATATAGAATACTCGGAAGGCTTGATGAGAAAAGAAGGCGGTAGCTCCTTGCATAATGCAAGTGCTATCACTGGCACTCCAACTATTCTTAGTGGATACGATTGGAATCCAACAGCTGCTATTCAAAGAGCAATTATATATACAAGTGGTGGGAAGCTAATCAAAGATGCTGATGATGCATTTGTAACACAGACAGAACTAAAGACTGGACTTGATACATCTGCGATGGGAGTGTTTGTTGCAGGTGGTCTTGAGGCATCTGGGAATACCAGAAAACTATTCTTCTTTAATGGTGTTGATGCACCTCAGGTATTATCTGCCGATGGTTCAACAACCGCAGATTTAGGTGCAACAGGTGTAACTGCTCCGGGTGCAGTAACAGTGGCACTGGCAGGTGCAGGTGCAGGTAACCTTGATACAAGTGTCGTTTATACTTGGAAGGTTACATATGTAAATGCAAATGGTGAGACAGAAGCTGGAACAGTCAGTGCTAATATCTCACCTACTGGTGGAGATGGTCAAGTGGCTTTAACTGCGATACCAGTATCATCTCACACAACAGTAACATCAAGAAAGATTTATAGGACAGAGGGTGGCGACTCAACATACAAATTACTCACAACTCTCGCTGATAACACAACAACAACTTATACGGATAATATAGCAGATGGTTCACTGGGTGCAACCGCACCATCAACGAACAGTGCTGGCACTCAGCCGTCAGATTGGTCAGGAACTAATCAGCCGTCATTTGGTGTGAACCATGAAGGTAGGATGTGGACAGCAGGTAACGCTAATGACCCACACAGACTTTACTATAGCGAGACAGATGACCATGAAGACATGACATCTTCCATTCCTGTGTATGCAGGTGAAGGCGAAAAACTTATAGCTGGCATTTCCTTTAAAGGATTTCTTATTGTTTGGAAATTTCCACTGGGCGTATATGCTGTTGACACTACAGACGTTACTGCATCTAACTGGAAAGTTGTCAGGCTTAATAATAGTACTGGATGTGCTAGCCCACTGGCATTAACAGTTGTAGATAATGACGTACTGTTCTTGGATAATAGCGGTAACTTCCAGTTGCTATCAGCCGTTCAGGAGTTTGGCGATGTATCAGCTAGGAATTTATCCAAAGAAGCAGAGATGGATACATGGGTAAGAGATAATATAAATCTGTCAAGGCTTAATAAGTGTCAGGCAGTATGGTATCCAAAAAGAAGAGAGGCTAGATTCGCACTGACAAAGGCTACCAGTTCAGTTAATGATGTGCAGGTTATTGTAGATTTTAATAGACCTAATGTTGAGAGGTTTAGGCTTAGTGACCAGAATGAGTGTACCTCTATATGGATAAGGAAAGAATCTGACAGTACATTCCTTCCATATGTAGGTGATACTGCCGGCTTTATTCGCAGTCTAGACAGGGCAGAAAGAATAAAAGATACAAGCACTGGTTATGAAGGTAAGTTCCAAACATCACATGATGACTTTAGTTGGTTTGACAAGTCACTAGCTGTAAAGAGAAAGAGGGGACAATTCCTAGAATTAGTATATGAACCAATAGGTCCATTTGACCTTAGTGTTGATATTCACTGGGATGGTGTATATGAAGATACTTATGCATTTAGTATGACTACATCTCGTGCATTAGGAAACTTTGTATTGGGAAGAGATGCTCTTGGTGGTAGTCATGTAGTTAATAGAAGAAAAAGAATTACTGGTAGCGGAAAGAGATTTTCAATGATAGGCAAGAATAGCAATAGCGATGAGGACTTTAAAATTTCTAAATTCTTATTGTACTTAATGCCAAGTGATGAGAGAGTTTCAAATTAAACAATGCTTTTAAATAAAAGTATCTAAAGGAGAGATTAATGGCAGCAGGTTATACACATACAACTAGGGCTGATGGATTAGTACTCACACATACTATATACAATGCCGACCATCAGAACCATATAGACAATGGAGTACCACTACAGTTAGATGATTATTCTACTGATGTGACACAGATGCGAGTAACAAGAGACCCATACCCAGCTGCTACAGAGTCACTAGCAACTACGCTCGGTGGTGAGTTGGCAAGTATAAGATATGTACTTGAGCAAATAACAAATTCGGCTAATTGGTATATAGACCCGACTGGATTGGATAGTGCGATAGTATCGTCATCTTTAACTTCTGTTGGTACTATTGTAACTGGTGTATGGAATGGCACAAGTATAGGTACGGCATATACGGATGCAAAAGTTACAAGCGTTTCAGGTTCAACAGGAGCTGTTTCAGATGGTGATATAGACCATGACTCTCTGGGAAACTTTGCTGCAAATGAACACTTCACACAAGCTAATATTACTGCGACAGGAACGGTAGCCTCCGGAGTATGGCAGGGAACGGCAGTAGATGGTACTTATGTGGATTTAGAGGGTACAGAGTTAAAAAGCACAGGAGAGGGTGGTGGTACAAAATTTTTAAGAGAAGATGGTGATGGTACATCTAGTTGGCAAACACCATCAGCACATACACCTGAAGGGACTGCAATTCTTTCTACTGGTGAAGGTGGTGGTACAAAATTTTTAAGAGAAGATGGAGATGGAACATGTTCTTGGCAAGCTGCCGCAGGGGGTATAGCAAGTGTGGCTGCTGATGGGTCTCCGCAATTAGGCGGTTTTCTTGATGCAAACGGTAATTATGTGCAGACAGAAAAAGGTGGAGACATAGCATCGGCATCGCCACTCGTAATTGACACAGATGGAGATTACTTTGATGTAACTGGCACGACAGGTTTTGCAGCGATGACTGTTGCAGCCGATAGACAGTTTACATTACAATTTGACGGTGCTTTAACAATGACACATCATGCTACTAATCTGGATTTGCCAGGCGAAGCTAATATCACAACAGCAGCAGGTGATGTAGCAACCTTTCAGTCTACAGGTTCTAATACGGTTCAATGTATTAGTTATGTAAAGGCAGATGGAACAGCTGTTGTAAGTAGTGGAGGAATAACTCTTGGAACTGAACAGGCTTCAACAAGTGGAACTGCAATAGATTTTACAGGCATCCCTGCTGGAACTAAGAAAATAACTATAATGTTTGATGCAGTATCGACTGACGGCACGAATGAGTTATCCGTTCAAATTGGTGATGCTGGTGGCTTTGAGGTTTCTGGTTATCAATCAACCTGTTCAGCAGGAACTAGTGGCTCAAGTGGCACTACTGGATTTTTAGCATTGCAAGCTGGTGCAGCAGTAGAAGATTTATATGGCTCTATGGTGCTTTCACTTGAAAACTCAACTGCGTTTACTTGGGTTTCTATGACAATCGTAAGTGATATTCAAACTAACATAGGTAATGTTGGTGGAGGCAGTAAATCTTTAACAGCAGAACTTACACAAGTTAGAATTACTACAACAGGTACACCAGATACTTTTGACGCTGGTGTAATTAATATCCAATATGAATAGGGGGTTATAATGTTAGTAAGAGAAAGAAATGTAGTAACTGGTGTAACTACTGAAAGACCTTACACTCAAGATGAACTAGATGATATTGCAGATAACAATTTTATAAAAAAATTGTTTAAAAAAGTAGTTCATTTATATCCAACAGTTTTAAGAAGTGATGTAACTTTTGACAATCTAGGTTCTGGCGTAGAAATAACATATTGGAATACTGCAAAATTAGGAGCAGAGCCAACATTTGCACAACTCGATTCATTAGTAACAGATGCGGAAATTGAATCTTGTCAGAGGTGGAAGATAATAAGGAATGAAAGAGACAAACTGTTAAAGGAAAGCGATTATCTGATACTTGCCGATGCTCCAGTAGACGAAACTCAAAAACAGGAATGGACAACCTACAGACAAAGTTTAAGGGATATACCACAGGATTATGATAGTCCAGATGAAGTCGTGTATCCAGATAAGCCTGAGTAAATAATTAATTTAATGGGAGGCAGGAAATGATGAAAGGTTATAAGACGTGGATAGCAGCAGGATTGGCAGGAGTAAATAAATAGTTTTATATTTTTATTTTATTTATTAAAGAAGAACGGGAAAAATTTATATAAGTTAACATTACTTAATCGAAAGGATAAGGATGGGAAAAGAAATAGAAAAAAGAATAAAAGAATTAAAGGAACAAAGGGAAGATTTATCATTAAAACTGAATGAGGCGAATGGGATTGTTAATCAACTCACTACTAATATAGTATCTATTAACGGAGCTATTAAAGAATTGGAATTAATAATTGACAACATACCGACTTGCGACAAAGGATGAAGACTTTGGATTTCCCACTGTAATGGCAGAAAGAAATAATGTCCTTGTCGGATACATAGCATCTTCTGGTTCGTATGGTGAGTATTGTCCTAGTATAATAGATGCTATCAATATTCATGTCTTAATGAAGATGTTTAAATTGTATGACAAGACACTTGAATCATTAGGTCAGCAGTTTTATATGATTCATGTAAGGGAAGATGATGGGGAAGTAATTGGATTATTAAATAACTGGGAAGGTGTGGTATTTAACAAAGAGAAGGATGGATTTTTATGGTATATAAGGAGATTGGGAAATGAGTTTAGGACAAGAAGACGAAGCCAAAGAACAACAGAGACTGATACAAGCTGAGATAGACAGGATTAGTGCCGCTAATGCTGAGTCTGCACCATTAAGAGCATTGCAACTTGAGAACGCACTTGCCTCAGAAAGTCAGATAAAGCGTGCCAGAGAGGGTGGTATTACTGTAGACGACTCTACTCATAGAGACTTTAATGTGGCAAGAGAAGCACTTGATGAAAGGTTTAGGAGAGCAGGTACATATGGAAGTACTGAACATAACAATGCTATCAATGATTTCAATACAAAGAAAGCAGAGACACTTGCGGCATTAAGAGAAGGTAGGCTGACTAATCTACAACAGCGTGCTAACTTTCAAAATGAGAGAAGGCTGAATGATTTAACTGCTGGTCGTAATACAAGTAGGACAATATCTGATATCCTTAAGGCAGATACACCACAAGGTGGATTCTCAAGGGCAAACTTAGTAGAACAGTTCAAGACAGGTGCGGCTGATGTGTTCGGTCAGGCAGTAAGAGGTCCAGTACAGTCAGCACTTACCAGAGGTGTTGGTAAGATTGGAAGTAAGATAGGCGGATTGTTTAGGAAAAGTCCCTCTTCTTTAAGAAAAGCCGCATCAAATACATTTTTAGGTAGGCATTATGGACAGAATCCTCCAAAGGGAATTAGGTTTCCATAAGGAATTATAACACATGGGATTATTTAGTGTAACAGATTTTTTTTTATTTATTTTAAAAAAAAGAGAGAATAGAGTATGGCAGCAGAAGAAATTCCTTCTATGGAAATGGAAGCACTTGAGATGGGGGATGCAGCCACAGCAGACACACCTTCAACGGGTAGTGCAGGTGGTTATATCACAATCGGGAAAGATGTATATGATATAACAGACGAAGGATTAAATCCTTCTACGGGTCTTGCATTGGCAGGTTCTACAATAGGTATGTATTTTGGGGGGTCTCTTGGTGCAGCCGCTGGCAGTTACATTGGGTCAATGCTGGGTGGTCTATTTGGCGGTGGTCATACAAGTAGTGCATACCGACAATCTAGACTTATGGCTGCATTTTCTGCTACTGCCAGCACGAAGAACGCATATAATACGAGCAGAATAAATCAGAGCAAGGTAACCGACCAAGGCGTAGAACTTGATTTTATATCCGGCAAGAATAGATACCACCAAAGAGAAGATATATTTTGGCAAGCCCAGAGTATTCTTATTACTGCTGGCAACCCCAATGGTCTTTGGGATATAGAGCATAGAAGTCCACAAGAATTAATTAATAATATGAAGTCTGTTCAGTTGGGTGAGCCGGGAGGTATGTACCTGACTAATCCAGCAATAACCAGAAGTGCTACAGAATCTATATATGGTTACCTACTTGAATTTGACTCAGCGAAAGCGGCAGAGTTTAGGAGTTTGGCTAATAGTTCAAGGGATACTTATGTGGTTGGTATGGGCGGTGACTTTGATACTATTGACTTTATCCATGCTAATCCTGAATATGGTAATGCAATAAAAAATGAGATAGCACTCAGAAGGGAAGAGGGGGATATATCATCTGGTACATTTGGTCATGATAGTTCTGCTTTTAATTTATCTCAGATAGTTAGAAATGAATTTACAAGCAGACAAGATGATATAATGGAGGTCATTAATAATAGAGACCTTTCCCTTGACGAGATTCAACATGCAAACCAGATAAGAGAGATTTTCAATCGTACATTGTTTATACCAAGTGCAGAATTGCAAGCACAGATTGACCATAGAGAACGACTTATGGATATGGCAACAGAGGCTAGGGGTAATGCTGTTAATAGTATAGGTCTGTGGCAAGAAGCTGCTGATGCAATAACTGAGGCACTTCAAGATAAACTAAGTGAACTAACAGGACTTGAAACAGAAATAGGTAGTGCTGATGTACTAGAGATAAGACATTTAAATGAACAACTTGAAAAACAAGCATTGCTCAATCTTGAGATAGAGGCAGGTGAGATAGAAAAAGACTTCCTTGTTGACTCAGCTGCAAACTTACAGAATCAAAGCGAGAGTATTGCACATACTTTAAACGAAATAGAAGGTTTAAGCATTACTGATGAACTAAACCAGACACAAGAAGCCCTTGAAAATTACTCACAGCAACTTCAAAATCAGATTGATACATATAATCAATCACATATAACATTACAAGATGAGTTCAAAGGCGTAATAAATGAATTTAATAACTCACTTGATATTATTATAGGTGACGGTCTTAATTTTGACAACTTAGCCTTCCTTACATTAGGAGTTACAATAGGCAAGAGATTACTAAATGAGGGTCGTGATAGTGGGTCCATTGATGATACAGAGTACAAGACAAAACTAGGTGAACTAGATGCAAGACAGGCAGAGATAGACCAGAGGATTATAGATGATACAGCCGCAAGGGGTGATATAGCTGATAGAGTGGTTAAGGGTCTTGAAACTACACAAGGTCAAGTAAAAGAACTTAGACTTAGATTACCTGACCTTGAATTACCTGAGCTTAATCAACAATTACAAGGAGAACCAAATCTTCCGGGACTTGACCCAGTTAGTATAAGTATAGGTCAATCACTGGCACAGCAAGAAGCACCAATAGTACAGCAACCACAAGAGCCAGATATCGGGGAGTTCTTAGGTCAGCCAGAGGTAGAAACTATCACTGGTAACATTACAAAGGCTAGTACAGTTGCAGATATACTAGGTCAAAGGGAAGATAAGATTAAACAAGCCAGTAATATATTTGGATAAAGGGAGTATAATATGGGAATAGGAGATTTTCTTAAACAGGCTACTGCTGAAATTGGAGGTGGCATAGGCAGGGCTTTGTCAGACCCTGCGAATACAATAGATAAAGTAGCTGAACGGAAGAGACTGGCAGGTAGACAGGAAGCAGAAGATAAAAGAGCAGAAGCTAAAACTATCTCAGAGATTTTTACAACTGGACTAGCTATTAATAATAAGGGAGAACGCAATACTTATTTTGAATCGGTTGGTGACAAGGTAGATATAGACCCCAAGAGATTAAAGAGCATTTCGTTGTCTAGATTTTCAGATGAAGAACGTAAACTTGTCCTTAAAGAACTAGATTTTCTCGACCCAACAGAAAGAGAAGAGTTCGCTAACTTAATAAAGAAGTTTGCTGATTCATCTAGGCTGGATGATGCTGCCCTATCAGTAGCGATTGATGGCTATGTTCAAAAGGCAAAGAAAAGAGAAACGGAGAGGAATATTGGTGAGGTATTGAAGACAACTGAAGAACCGGGTATAACACCAGATATAGCACCAGATTCATCACAACGTACTCATATAGTAAAGCATGGTGAAACTCTCTTCTCAATAGCAAGGGAATATTATGGTGAGACTGGTAGTGAACAATGGAAGATGGTTAATAAAATATATGAGGCAAATAACTTGAGTGAACTTGGACAAGGTAAAAATACCATTTATCGGGGTCAAGAATTAATAATACCAGATGCACCTATGCCTATTAGTGGGGAAGAGGCTGATATTGGTGTAGACACAGGTATAGAACCAGAAGCACCAGTAGAGCCTACTGCTAGTGAAAAGATAAGAATAAAAAGAGACAAGTACAATCAAGAGAAGGAAAGGCTTGATAACCAAAAGAAAGAACTATTGGCACGTAGGAAAGGGCTTCTGACGCTTCGGAAATCCCCACAAAGAAAAAGAGAACTTGAATTAATTAAAGAGGCTTTAGAGTTTAATCAGGAAGAACAAAAGATACTTCTTACTGGTAGGGATTTGCTACAGAAGAGAGAAAAAGTAGTTATTGAGAATCAAGCCGCAAGATTAGAAGCAGCGAACAACGCTAGTGTTCTAAAACAAAAGAGAATGCTATTGAATCTGTATGCTGGAGGATGGGAAAATGGGTTGCAAGTTGTTAATAGAGATGGTACGCCTGTTACCGAGACAGTAACATTGCCACCAACTAAAGAACATCCCAATGGAGAAGTAGTTGAACGACCTGTTTTCGCCGATAAGGTAGCAAGGAGAAGTGTTAAGACTGGCGAAGTCCTTCGTGATGCAAATGATAATATATTATATATGGACCTAGAGGAAGCATTGATTAAACTTGATGATGAGGCTAAGGCGTGGCTGGGCACAACAAAAAGTAACATTGGTAGATTTAAAGGAGATAGAGGTTCTGCTTATGATTTTCACGAATATATAGACAGGACGGTTAGTGAGCGTATAGGAGAGGAAGAATAATGGTATTTAGAAGTGAACTCTTTATCCAGCCAAAGACAAGGTTTGAGAGCGAATTCTTTATTAAACCAAATACGGAAGAAGAGTTGGAGTTTGATATCTCTGAATCCAGCCTTGAGCAAGAAGAGTTGGAGCGTCTTGAGCAAGAAGAGAAGGATTTCTTAACAGAGCGGTTGCAATATGCACAAAACTATGGCAGTGAAATAGGTCAGGATTTACAGTCGCAGGGTCTACCATACCCTAGTAATTTATTTAACCCTAACTTAATCTCGGGGCGAAGAGATACCTATCCAGATGAGATATTATATGCGACTCCCAGATTCTCACCCCCTCTTTACAAGAAGGGTGAAGATAAGAGCCTCTTGCAGAAAATGTTAGATTTCTCTGCAAGTAGGAGTACAAATATTAACGATAGGGCTGTAAGCATTGCATCTGCTGTATCTAATACTGCACCTATGCAATTTTTTGGTAAGTTTGACAGAGGTACGGATGCAGCTATTATAGATGTATTTGAGAACTTCGCACAATTTCCTTGGGCAATGTATGACTTAGTATCAGGCAAAAAAAGAACACCAAAACGTATATTACCAGAGGTAAAGACAGAAGGTGCAGTTGAAGATATAACCAGAATGGGCACAGGTTTTGTATCCTTGTTCATT
>Ga0098033_1001231_pt1 | contig 10652 bp, 4 predicted proteins | sample 1_EtaG_FD_75049 | JGI IMG/M metagenome (GOLD analysis project Ga0098033, IMG submission 75049) | Marine viral communities from the Subarctic Pacific Ocean - 1_ETSP_OMZ_AT15124 metaG | ecosystem: Environmental > Aquatic > Marine > Oceanic | place: Pacific Ocean | collected 2015-01-07
AATAAAAAATCAATATTATTTTAGACATTATTAACAAAATGCTAATTATTAATACACAAAACAACCCATATGGGTTTAAAATTGATAAAGAGAAATAAATATGGCAGAATCAGATAGTACCCCATTATCGAAACAAATTAACGCCGGCATTGAGGGTGGCCCCAAACCATCTCAGTTGCCACCTAAGAGCGGCCTTTACCATACGGTTAATTTAGCCGAAGACGCTGAGACATACTTCAAAAGAGCCCAGAACGAAAAGGTAATGAAAAACGCCGGCGCATATATTGTGCTGGGTACAGACCGCCCCGCGTCAGACCGTGATGGATATGGCGCCTGGGGGGCTGACAAAGCAGCTTCAATTGATCTTGTGGTAGGGCGCATGGCCGCGGCCCAAGGCGGAAAAGGCCCAGACACGCCGGCTTGGGTTGATAATAGTTTCTCGGCCGATGCCGCTAGAATTCATATTAGTCAATTGACCGACGTTGATCATCATTTTGACATTCCGCCAACCACACAACCAAATGCGGTTGCTCGCTCTGCAATTGGCATCAAAGCTGATGCCGTTAGAGTAATTGGTAGAGAGGGGGTCAAAATAGTGAGCGGTGGAGGCCAAAACACATATGGAAACGCCGGCGAAACCAACTCTCAGGGCGCAAAGATCCATCAGCCTTCTCCAGAAATAGCGTTTATTGCCGGCAATAGCACAGAAGATCGCGTTACCTGGGGCGGCTTGTTTAATCCGCGTGAGACCATCAAAGGCCTTCAACCGCTTTGTTTGGGATATGTTACACGTGATGCTTTTGCAGAAATTGCCGAAGTTGTTGATCAGATATTGTCGATTGTATTGCAGTTGGCCGTAATACAAGAATTTTTTAATAGCATTTTAGGCATAGATCCGCTGCGCTCGTGGATAGCACCCGCTTCTGTTTCAGCAAACGCGATGGAGATTGGGTTTGTGAATATGAGCGCCTGGCTTCTAAAGGTCAATTTAATGTTATTTAATTTTAACTATCTAAATGCTTTCGGGTACAAGTTTATCTGTAGTACAAACGTTAAAACCACCTAAAACGAGAAAAAACCAGATATGGCTGAGTCAAAATTTTTACCATTTCAAGATCAAAATGGAGATATGTTGCCGGATGTTTGTCCGGAAACTGAACCAGCGCAAGATATATGTTTAAAGTGCTCGCCCAATCCGCTAGCAACAGTTCCAAGTTGGAGGAAAAGATCGCAAAAAACTCCCTTTTTAAATGAAAAGCTCTGTAAATATCAAGTAACATATCGCACCCAAGAAAAAGTTTTGGGAGGTGCCATTGATTCTCACTGGGAAAAATATGCGCTTCCATGGGAAGATACGGCCGGCAAAGAACGCCAGGGAGCTATTAAGAGGATATTGATAGCAACAGGAAAAGATTATTCTCAGGAAACAATTGACCAAGTTAAAGTAGATCTTGAATATACCGAATATTGGCTCTCGCCACGCACCGGATCATATGTCAGGCTTCTCTACTCCGTTGATTTTGATATAATTGATGATCTGCCAGAGGCGGTCGAGGAAGAAGAAGAGGCGGATGAGCCCGGAGACAAAACAGTAACTTACGATGCTCATGATATGCTTGTTAAGAGCATAAGAGTTAGAAAGGGCCTGAGCCTCTACAACCGTTATTATAAAGTATTTACAGCCATGGAAAACGCCAATTTGGTTTTTTCTGATACTGGTAAAATTTTCGACTTGACAGACTACGGAGATTCGGGCCTTTGGGGCTCTAATTCATTACTCGCGGGTATTTTAGGCGAGTTGGATGCATGGTTAAATGTCAAAGGATTTAACATTCCCAACACGGGTCAAATAACTTTTTTTAAAGACAAGGTTTCTAAAATAGAATTTACGTTTGATCCAAAATATAAATTAAAAAAGATGAAGGTATGGACCGATGATTGCGGTGAGGTTCCAAAATATTATAGCAAGGCACATCTAGCAGATTTGAACGCCAGAAGATCATGGCGCGACAAGACCGCTGTTGCATATTTTGCTCAATTAGATGAATTAGAATCTGAGATGTCTGCGCGCGTGGAACAGCCGTGGCTTGAAGTACTTAAAACATACACATACCCAGTAATTCATTCAACCTTGCACGCCGGCCACCAAGACGTTGATGAGAAAAGGGACATTCCTGGGTGTATCGCTGAGGTATTAGAAAATGAAGCCAAACAACTCGGTCAAGATATTTTAGATGATGTGTTTAGTATAGGTGATGCAATCGCATACGCATTTCATAAAAATCTTTGTCGACACAATCCCGACGAAGTGCACAAAGACAATCTCGATATAGGCATGCCGTTTGGAATTGCACCAGAAGAAACCTCGGGCCCGAATATCTTTGCCGCGGCCACAATGCAAGCTTATAAAGAGATCGATCCTAGAGATCAGGTGTTTGCTCACTTTTGTCTTAGGCTACTTTCCTTTTCGGGCGCCGGCGAAGGCTGCCCTCCCATGGGCGCCGGTTCGGGCAGCCCCGTTCAGATGATAGACAATCTATGGGCTTTTGGTTTTGATAGAATCAAAGTGTGCGGGTTGCTTGATCTTTTAATGCAAGTTATGGATTGTTTGTTGGGCGGCCTAACGCTCGACGAAGCTTTACGTAAAATGCTGCTGAGCGCACTCAAAGCCATGGCCTGGGATGACTTTGGCGAGATTTTTGTTGGACTCCCTCCAGACGAACAAGAAAAATTGGATGAACTGGTTCATAAGAATTTGGCAAACCCTCCTGGCAATCAAGCTGTGCCAGGGTTATCCCGGGTCCAATCTGAACCTTATTCGAGTAATGAGAGCGGCGTATTTAATGATAACCCCGAGGCATTCTTTGGTAAATTTACCATTTCTAAGCCCTGGGAGGATGAAGAAATAGTAGCAAAACAAAAATCCACCATGCGAGAGAATAACGGCAACATGGTCCCAACTAAGGCCCCAGGTTTCAATGACGACCCAACCGTTGTCCGACGCACTCTTCGTCAAAAACTTGCGTTTGCGGATACAGAAGCCGCCAACAACGATTTAGATCCAAATCTAATAATGGATGCATATATTATGGCACTGCTAGAGTATTATCAAGATGACTTTTTGTCACTTTTAGATAAACTAAACTCACTCCCGGGCGCCCAGATTATTGGTGTATTAATTTCCACTATAGAGTGCCCTCGGCCTCCGCTCTTTAATCCGGGGGTTATGGACTTTGTTAAAAGTATAGGGTTGCCGTTTTGTCGCGGTAAACAGGAGATCGTATTACCTCGATGGGAAAATCCATTTGGATATATTCCAAAACTAAAAGATATTCTTGCAGCAATTTTTGAAATGCTCAAGAGACTTGTAATACAATTGGTTATTAAAATTATTGTTCGTGTCTTGGTAAAAATATGTGAGTTGATAGGGGATGCTATATGCAAGGCCCTAGAACTAACGGGAGATATTGTAGGATCTCTCCCGGCCGTTATTGGCGGCCGCCAGAAGTTCTCTGATGTTATTAGAGACTCTATCTGTGGCCCCGATGCAGATAATAGTATGGTTGATAATACGGTCACTCAACTGATGGCAGATTTGGGCCCGGGCGGCGCCGCACTTGCGAACCCTGCCCGCGCCCTAACATTTGCAGAGGATTTGTCCGCCATCTCAACACAAAACGAATTGGTAAATGCAATATTGGGTGCGCCTTCACAAGAGTGGATGGACCTCGCACAACAAGTAGTCGAGAACGAATACCCAGATTATGAAGATGCTCTTCCGAATGGTGAAGCAATTGCGGCATTCTTCAAAAATGTGGGATTCTTAATGCCGGCACAATTCCGGAAAGAGTTGAAGGACTCAATAAGACTTGGCCCTCCCCTTCAAGATCTCCCGGCGAACCCAACTCTTTGTGCAACCCCGGAGAAGATTGAAGAATTCAAAAATATGCGTTGTCAGATGCTCGCTGGGCGCGCCAGCCAGGAGCAATGTGAGGTGATGTTTGACAAGTGGCGCGGAACAATGCTGGATGATTTGGGCGAAATGGCCGATATAGTCAACAAGGGTATCGGCCCATATATTGCCGATCAAATGCCTCCGCTATTCTCTGATCCGGGTTGCGAGAACGGATTACTTCCGCTCGAATCAGAGATACAAGCTACAACCGCCACTTCCGTGCTAAAGAAAGATATGGATAAGTTAAAGGTGGAATTTTCAAGTGATATGCTTGAAAACGGTCCCGGTAAAACAAAGTGGGGCTTCATTAACATGGTTATGTCGGATACAATGGCGCAACCGTTTACGACACACCAAAGAAAAGTGTTTTCAAGCAAGGAAAATGTTGATTTTTACGTAAATGTCCCCTTTACTACGACCATCGGCGGCGGCGCGGCTGCAGTAACTATTCCCGCCCTTGGAGGCAAATTTGCGGCCCTATCTGATCAGCAAGGCGCCTACCCGGAATATGTAGCAGAATATCTGATGTATCAATTCCAGAATGCTGGTGGTACTGCAGCCGCCCCCGAGACCGCCACAATTTTGGATTTAAGAGATTCAATGACGTTTAGTAGCACGAATCTTTATCAGCAGGAAAAGGTTTACAGAAGATCATTTGATAGAATGAATATAGATCTCGGCTCTGTCGATATGACACTTGTGCCGGATCCCGGGTATAATGTGGATGTTATACCTGATATGGAAAATGAACAGATGGTATTCTCCAAGGCTCCTAGAAAAGAACATGATGCGGCAGACATTGTTTTAAGTTTTAGGGATAATGCCAAGGGGATGCGCTTGGGTCCGAATGGAGGCCAATCAGTCTGGGCATATGGGTTTGATTTAAGATGCTATTTTTCTGATTTGGTCAAGATTGGTTCCGATAGCGATCCTACGGCCGGCAGCATGGTCAACCACAAAAGCGATAATATAAGAATGTACATCAATGAGATGATCAATTTGGACGCAGAAGTCTCGGATGATAAGCAAAAGCTTCTTGCCGAAGATCCAGAAGTGGATGCCAAGAAGCGCCAAGCAGAAGGCAAAAACAACGGAGAATTAAAATATAGAAAATATGAATTTATGTCGATTGATGATGGTTTAGATTCTATTTTTCGTCCTGATACTGATAAAAATGAATTAGGGTTGGTCGATTTTCCACATCTCGCTGAGTCTTTTGAAAGATATGTGCCAAACCCACCGCAAGTATTGGCGTTGTATGATTTGTTTAATGGCGAAATAGATCGAACCACCATCAAAGAAGCATATGACTCATTTATGAGTGCACAGTTTAGGAAGGTGGCAGCTGAAGTTGGCGCCAACGAGCAGGCGTGGTTATACGGCGCCGAATATGATGATCTAGGATTTGCTGATTTTGATTATGTGGTGCCGAAATCAGCAACATCCTTGTTTCAGGGCGCCTCATCCGGCGATCTGATATCCAAAGCAGAGGTCAAACATTACGACAGCGATGGAAAATACACAGGCACCAACCGGCCAGTCACAGAGGATGACGCAATATTGGGGGAAAGCCGCGCCCAGAACATTGATGGAGAGAGCGCTCGTGTAATATATCTAGATCCAGGAAAGTATGGTGGTACATATATGAACCCACCGCTATACGTTAGACCGTTGACCGGCTCTGGTTGGTCTGGAGTTGTTGATCTACTATTCCCCGAGATGGCGCCATGTAAGCCGGCATTCACCGATTTGGTTGATTTTGGAGAAATTCAAGACAAGATTGACCAAATGTACCCGACTATTCCGGAAGACTCTCGTCTTAAGTCAGATCCCGACTGTGTGGTGGAGGTTCCATATAATAGAATTCTAGAAAGAGCTTCCCGTGCTGGCTTAATGGGTGTTATTATGTCTGCCATAAAAATGTTTGTCAGCGTACATTTCCTAAAATCTTTGGCAACCTTTACAAAATTTGCACCTAAATTCCCAAACAACTATAGCAACGTATATGCGGCCTATATTATTGCAAGAATGGAAGAATCATTCAAGGACGCCGGCGCAAATTTCTTGAGTCCCTTTAAGGACACAGAATTTTGGTTTGCATTTTTGGAACAATCAGTTCAATTATATGCATATCGAACGGGCCCAAACGGCGACATTCCAGTGGAAGACGTTCCGGTGGCAGTGGACGAAGCATTAGCTAGACTAGATGATCTACAAGAAGACTATGATTATCCATTTTATGAGGATCTTATGCTCTCCCGCGGCCGCGAGATCTCGGCCGCGATCTCCCGCGGCCGTGGAGTGTCTAGCATCTTTAATACTCTAGAACATTACCGCGAAGACAAAAACTTAGAGGCCATTTTTGAAACCGCCGATGATGCAAAGATTATATTACAACAGCTTGTTCTGGAACAATTACAAGAAACTGGAGAAAGATTTATTAAGAATCTAAAGCCACTTGGAATGAAGCCGACGGCCGTCGATTTAGATTATTATTATATGAGTGAGTTCTGTGATGGATCTACTTTGGCTTTGGATGGAGAAATAATAGAAAAACCTGCCGGCTTGCCAACACCCGAGGATCCAGACCCCGCTGAACAGGGATATGACTGGCCCGGCCCATTTTATTCGCACGGGAACGAATTTACAACCGTTGATAATAATACATATGTTGGATATTATCACGGACACATAGACACAACATCTGGCAGCATAGTCTACATGTCGGGCGATGTTATGGCCACAACGGGCTCTGTCGAGGATCTGGATAAGAATTTACTATTAAGGCCTTTCGCATATAAAACTATCATGGGCATCACCGGCAGCGATGGTTTTCAAGGAATTGGAGATGTGCCGGAATATGGCCGTGGTGGCACAGGCACCGAAGACAAGCCGTTTATAATAGAAAAATATATCGCCATCAATGGCGGCCGGAAAAAGCCATCTGAGGCTGTCGACACGATAAGAAGCCTAGGCCACGGCATTGTTTCAGACTATTATCCAGGAACAATGCGCCTTGTATATCCTCCGCCAACGGCCACCGACTCAACCAGCACCGCCGCCACTGGCGCCGAAGTTGCTATGTCTACGGCTACTGTAAACCCAACAACCGGAAAGCCAAAAGATCGCTCTCAGTCACCTATAGGAGTTGATGGAGAGTTTGGTGTACGATATGGACTATCCTTTAAAATGAGAGTCGGCGACGGGCCGGCCAAGGAGATAACTTCTGTTGAGATTGATGCATTAGATATTCCCGTGACCGCCTTTACTGGCATTGAAAGCGATGGCAAACTGCTTTTGTGTTTGCTTAATAAGCTAAAAGAAGATCAAAAATACAGACTTGTGACCCAATATATATTCTCGCTAAAGAAGGTATTGGGAATAACTGCAATTTATAACGATATGGGATTCCTCCCGTCGATTGGCGAATATACCGTGGCTCGTGGAGATTTACACAAGTCTGACATTGGTGTCGCAACGTGGCCCTCCGCACCCCATGTCGGCCCCAAGCCGGGAATGTATGTAAATGTAGTTCCAATGGATGTCTCTGATGGCGACGGCGGCACTATTCAGGTTGTCGACTACGTAGAAACGTTCGCCGGCGCCCGCGGCTGGGTTGCAACGGAAGATCGAGGCGCCAAGAGTATCTTTGTCTTGGATTACGATGAATGGGATCAGCATGTGCTTAGAAGATCGGTGCGCTTAATGAAGAAAATGTTTCACGTTTATTACCATGCAAGAAAATTCGATCCCGGCGCCGGCGATGCCAATGGGGCCCAGCAATGGCTAGAGCAACTTAGAGAGAGGTTCAAGCTTTCACCTGGCGCCAGATTCTTACCATGGTGGAAGAAGAACAGACTTAGATCTAACCCATTTAATGCTGAAGGTGAATTGTGCGATAAAAAAGATTAGGTAGTACTTATATTGAGGCATATAAAAAATGGCATCCATAGCGGTTAAATTACCACTTACGAGAGATTCGATCAACGGCTTCGCAATGATCACTAGCTATAAGACGTTGATAAAGCAGAATCTTAAAATGCTTTTGCTTACTAATCCGGGTGAAAGAGTAATGGATCCGGATTTTGGTGTTGGAATGAATAGGTTTTTGTTTAGCAATTTTGATCAGACTACTTTTAACTTAATAGAGTCAAGAATAGGCGATCAAGTGGCGGCATACATGCCGGCCATTCGAATATTAGAAATACAATTTGACGCGTCAGAAGCTGATTCTAATAAACTATTAGCCAGAATTACGTATTCGGTTCCAGGTTTAAATACCAAAGATTTACTACAATTTACTATTTAAAATAAGGGTTTTTTAATGGCAGATCAACAAGGAAAGATAATGCACATCGACTATACTCATCGTGAGTATGAGTCGATTCGCAACGATTTAACGCAGATTGCAGAAAGATTTTATCCGGATAGCTTTCAAGATTTTAGTGAAGCGTCCTTCGGTTCTATGATGTTGGATGCGGTTGCCTATGTTGGCGATCAGCTGTCCTTTTACTTAGACTATAATGTTAATGAAGCATTTCTAGACACAGCATATCAGTATACGAATGTTGTGCGCCATGGTCGCGCTCTGGGATATAAATTTCCTGGGCGCCCATCTACATATGGCCAGGTAGCTTTCTTTATCATGGTGCCGGCATCTGCGACCGGTATTGGCCCAGATAGCAATTATATCCCAACATTAAAGAGGGGCACCACTATTTCAAGCGACACCGGTTTAGGATTCGTGTTAACTGAAAATATTAATTTTGCTGATCCTGAAAACATTACTGTTGCTGCAAGGGTTGATTCCACTACCGGCGCCCCAACCCACTATGCGATTAAATCCTATGGAAATGTTGTATCTGGCCAATTTGGGCAAGAAACTATAGCAATAGGCGATTACATTAAATTTTTAAGAATCGGCATGCAAACCAGAAATATTGCAGAAATAATTTCAGTATTTGACTCCGAAGGCAATCAGTATTTTGAAGTAGATTACCTAGCACAAGATATGATTTATAAAGAAATTGTAAACTCCAACTATAAAAACGACAATGTGTCGTCATTGATAAAACCATTTTTAGTATCAAAAAAATTTGTAGCAGAGATCGGGGAGACCGGGGTAGTCTTACAATTTGGTAGCGGCAAAGAAGGGCTATCTGATGTTGTGGCAGATCCCCAGAGTATGGCGCTAGATGTTTTTGGTAAAAATTATGTAACAGATCTATCATTTGATCCGACTCGGCTTTCAAAAAATGAAGTATTTGGTACAGTACCGTCGAACACAACCCTAACTATAACTTTTAGAACAACCAACCCTGTCAATTCTAATCTTGCCGCCGGAGGCTTATCAGCCGTAACCAACGCCTTGTTTGAGTTTGAAAATAAAGAAATTCTAACAAATTCAAACATACAAGAGATAATTCAATCAATAGAGGCGACAAACGAGAAGCCGATATCCGGCGACGTAACTTACCCTTCCACAGGCGAAATCAAACAACGAATATATGATACTTTTCCGACACAAAATCGGGCTGTTACTCAAGCCGACTATGAAAGTATGGCATATAGCATGCCATCTAAATTTGGCTCTATTAAACGTTGCTCGGTGCAAAAGGATCCGGACTCTCAGAAGAGAAACTTAAATATGTACGTTATTTCTGACGATACCGAAGGCATGCTAGCCACAACCAATTCAACAATTAAAAGCAATTTAAAAACTTGGCTTAACAACTTTAGAATGATAAATGATACAGTTGACATATTGGATCCATACATTATTAATTTTGGTATTGAATTTGTTGTTAAATCACAAGAATCATCCAATCGCTTCACCGTGTTAGACGATTGCATATCGGCGATTAAGGGAAGGTTTTCTACGCCATTTTTCATAGGGGAGCCGCTCTACATTAGTGATATATACCAAACTTTAAAGGACGTCATCGGAGTGCTAGATGTTACAAAAGTAAAGGTAACCAATAAGGCCGGCGGTTCTCACTCTGCAGCCTCTATAATAATTGATAATAATATATCTCAAGACGGCTCATACTTGGTTATTCCAAATAACGCGATACTAGAACTTAAGTTCCCAGAAACGGACGTAGTAGGGAAGATTACATAATGGGCATAAAAAAGTATAAAGCATCCGCTGACAACACAATAGTCAGCGCATATGAGCCCGGTTTAACAAATCGTATGACTGGCTCTAATGCCGGCCAAGCTGACATTGTAGAAGTATTCTCTATATACGGCCGCCAGCAAGCCAGCAGTTCTACATATCTAGGGTCTCAAGAACTATCTCGCATTTTAATGAAGTTTCCGATTAGCGACATGACAACTGATCGTACCAACTCCGTTATTCCTGCTAGTGGAAGCGTTAGCTTTTATCTAAAAGTATATAACGCACCGCACACAAAAACGGTTCCTCGCGATATTACTTTAATGGTCTATCCAGTTTCGCAGTCATGGCAAGAAGGCGAAGGACTCGATCTTATGGAGTATTCCGACGAGACCAAAGGTAATCCTGGATCTAATTGGATGTCGGCTTCCAACACATCGGCCTGGGATGGTACCACCGGCGGCACCTACATCACAGCATCAAATCAGTGGAATCCAAATGTATCCCACAGTGTATCGTCTTTAGGAAGCCCCCCATTCTATAGTCAAAGCTTTGCAACGGGCCTAGAAGATTTGGAAA
>Ga0098033_1001232_pt1 | contig 10649 bp, 24 predicted proteins | sample 1_EtaG_FD_75049 | JGI IMG/M metagenome (GOLD analysis project Ga0098033, IMG submission 75049) | Marine viral communities from the Subarctic Pacific Ocean - 1_ETSP_OMZ_AT15124 metaG | ecosystem: Environmental > Aquatic > Marine > Oceanic | place: Pacific Ocean | collected 2015-01-07
CAAGGACGATTGATCAGTGGAACGAAGCTGGGGGCATAGGCATCCTTCACGTGACAGGTGACAGTGCTAGCACAATAGCACAGTTAAGCATCATCTTTGGACAGAATATTAACTCAGCGCAAGATATGTATAGATAGCTTCTGAAGGATAGACATGAAGATCACACGAAGACAGCTAAGAAGACTCGTACGAGAGAGCATCATGAGTGAAAAGATAGGTTCATTCAAGTCAGTGGGAGGCAAGGGAGGCCCAGGCAGCTCGTCATCTAGCGGAGAAAGTGCTAGCAGCGATTCAGGTGAGTCGTCAAGTTCAACTTCAGGCGGAGCTCCTCCCGCATCCGGATACGAGGATGTGTCTGATATAGACCTTCCAGACGGTACGTATAAACAAGGCGGCTGGGGAGATATGGTCACAATTCGCAAGCCAGAATCCTCTGCGCCGAATGGATCTAGATACACAGGATACTATATTCAAGTCAAGAACACAGGAAAGCTGTCACCGTCAGTGGCTGTTGACTCCAACGACCGCTCCGTGCTCGAAAATGGTGATAAAGATAAGTACTCGGGAAGCATCCGAATAAGAAACAAAAAAGTTGCCAGCGGAACTAAAGTCACAGGCCATGGCAAAGAGTTCACACTAGAAGTTGTTAAGATACTGCACAAGAGTCAGTAACCATGCGTATATCTGAAGCTAGACTAAGATATCTGATACGAGAAGAGCTAGAGCAACAGCTTATCTTGGAAGGAAATATATCAGATATTGCTAGTAAGTTTATCTCAGGTGCTCTCAAGAATGGCTCAAAGTTTCTAGGGAAAACATTCAAAGGAATTCCAGGATTTGCATTCGTTGGCAAAAAACTGGAGTCAGGCGGAAAACTTGAAATAAAGGATTTAGGCAACTCACTAAATCTATTGAAGCAAACTAAAGGCTTATTTGATGAAGTCTATGACGAAAAAAATAAGTCGATAGATACAGACATCATCATTGACAAGCTAGGGCAAACAGCATATGATAAATTGATTGTTCTATTTACTTTTGGCGGCGGAATACCAGGAATTGCAGCACACGGATTATTCAAACTGTTATTCAGCAAGTATCTTAATGCTTTGGAGTCTAATCTTAAAAAGGATATAGCCAATCTAAGAAATATGGTAAAAAAGAAAGCTAAAGATGTGGAAGACACAGATGACGGATGGAGCGGCGTCATGATCACAGACACAGATGACAGTCAGGGCTGGAGCGGAGAGATTGTAACTGGCTGGAGTGGAGAGGTTACGTCTTAGCCCCTGAATTACTATAGTACATTCAGATCGTAGAGGATATGTATAAACACAGCATGGAGAAATAGCATGAAACTCACACGTGGACAACTAAGGCGCTACATGAATGTCTAATATTATCTCACACCCCAGACTGATAGAGCAGAAAGAGCGGGAGCTAAAAGAGTACGAGAAGCAGATAACCATAAAGAGGAACGCGCTAGTGAGAGACTACCAGCTCCTCGCCCTAAGAAATAGCACACTTGACAACACAGGGAAGAGACGCGCGATGGAGATCCTGATGGCTTTCGTCACGGGTGTCATATGCTGCGCAGCTACGCTTATGTTTTTCGGTTAACACGCTGGGAAATGAATACTTATACACATAACACGGAGACGTAGATGAAACTATCACGTAGACAACTAAGAAGAATGATAAAGGAAGAGAAGGACACAGTCTCATCCAAGAACTACAATCGTAAGATGTCAAAGAAAAAGAAGAAGGGCATATCACAGCGAGCTTCACAGGCCCATGCCGGTGATCCCACTTGGGAGGAGCTCAAGGGCACACCTCTAGGTGATGCTATTCTCAACCCAAGAAAGCGGGGTGACTTTGATAAGACCAATCGTGAGTGGACTGAGCTAGAGCAGATAGCAACTGCTGCAGGTGAGTCGATAAAGATGAATGAAAGGATATCTCGTAGACAACTTAGGAGGCTGATCAGAGAAGAAGCTTCTGCAGGTCTACCTGGAGTGGAATCATATGAAAAGTTCAGGGAGCTCAGGGACTGGCTAGGAAGCGAAGCCGCGAATCCTGTTCAAAGGGGCTGCGGAGAGATACTTGATGTCCTGGGCAAGGTTTCAAGGGGAACTGGAAGCTATGAGGATATAATTAAGAAGACACAGATTATTATGAAGTCTCCTGCATATAACAAAAAGAAATGAAAATCACACGCAGGCAGCTTAGACAGATTATTAAGGAAGCCCATTGGGGTCGTTTCGAGCACGGTGCCGCACCACTTGATGAGCCACCACTGGACCATGGTCCGATGTCTCCTGAAATGCAGCAAAGAGTTTTTGATATGTTAGTTGATTCAGGATCCGAGCCTTCGGAACTTAAAGCTACAGGCGAGTATCCGGATGTAGTCTCACTGGACTCAGAGGTGGCAAGACGGTACTTCGAGAGGAAGTACCAATCAGACTATTCGAATGATCCGGGCTAGGGTACTGCCACACTCCCGTATATAACCACACACAAGACAGCTCGCGCCCCGCGCGGGCTTTTCTGTATGCACGCGCAGCGGTGGCTACACAGCCACTGTAGACTACCGGTGGCAGGGGGCGTGAGACAGCTTGCGCGCTACGTTATTTTGTACACAGCGCGCGCGGAGGGGTAAGTACTGCTGTGCGTTCGTATGTTTGGACTAAGGGCGCACGATAGCTCGCACCCTAGAGTAACGACGTGTAACATCGTGATGTAACACCGTGTAACACCCGATGAATCACAATCTTTACAAACATTTTACACACTTTACAATAAATTTACACACACTTTACATTCTTTTTACATAGACTTTACAATCTTTTAACACAAACTCTCTCGTGTAAACCTGCCCGACCCGGGGTATAATAGACTCATGGACTTCTACGTGCAGATCGGTGCTAGCCGTGTCCTGCAGTGGATCGAGGGGGACAAGCGTGTATCCGACCTGACGGCAGGCACACTGATCGAGTACGAATTGTACACGGACGAGCTCCTGGGCAAGACAGCTTGCGCCCTGGGCCTCGTCCTCGGTGTGACGTGGCACGAGCTCATGTCTAAGAGTCGGGTTCGGGTCATCCGGGACGACGGACGGCGCAGTGTTGTGCCCATCTGGCAAGTTCGAAGGATCCTGTCATGACGGGCGCTAGACAGCTCGCAGGCTACGTCATCGCGCGCCCTCGGGCCTAAGATATCTCGCGCTGCGCGTGTAAATCCGTCGCGCGCGTGGTATAATAATAGTGCGAGGTGGAAGATGGAAGAGCCGAGTTGGAAAGATCTGCCTGAGGAGTACGACAAGCGACTCCCGAAGAAAGGAGATCTAGTGTGGGTCATTGGGAACACACGAGGCCGATTCGGTGCGTTAGCCAGGGCTGAGAGGGGCGACTACGGTGTCGTGATCAATAGCTGGACAACGCGTTACGGCTCCCCGAAGCTGTGCATTCTGACTGAGGGCGGGCGCGAAGTCGCGACGACCAGCACGTGCGCACGGATATGGGGTGAGCTTGGTGACGTCACGGGTGGAGGTAAGTGGTCTCAGGTCATGCTTGAATGGATGGACCGCACGTATGTACCCATCATCGTCCGCCGCGAGTCGGGGTATAAAACTCCGTTCGCACAGAGCAGGGACAAGAGCGCGTATCTGGTGTACCCGCTCAACAGCACAGAGAAGATGTGGCTCAACCAGGACAAGGTCCATCCGGGAGACTGGGAGACTATGGTCGAAAGCCTCGAGGCATGTGTGTCCGTGAGGGTACCGATCTGGCTCGCTAGGAAGGCTGGCTTTTTCGGAGCTGAGGGAGGTGCTAGCGCTCGCTAGTCGTGCAACCCGCTGCGGCATGTGGTATGATAGGAGCGTAACAGAGGAAAGCGAATGACATATGATGAGTTTTACAAAGCTATTCTAGCGGTGCTACCGGCAGCTCAGCTTGGCGAAGACCAGGACGGGCAGATCATCGTCTACACAGACATGATGATCGATATCTACGACGGGACGGACGACGTTGTGCCTTACGTGCACTGCGACGAAGAGGTTCCAGGGGAAATCACCCGCGAGAGGTACACAGAGTGAGCGTGCAACAGCGCGTTCAGTATGGTATGATAGAGACGTAACCAAGGAGACATCATGGGATACTGGAACCCACACACCAACCCGAAGGATAACAAGGGCTTTGAGTCGATTGCTGATATCGTCAATGATATCGCAGATCGTGCGCTCGGCGGCTTTGATGACCTTATTGACGACTGCGTGACGTACCCCCGGATGATTCTAGACTGGTACATGGGCGATGACTGCCCTGAACCTCTGAATGAAGAGGTCTATCAGCAGGTTATGCGAGAAAACGACGAGCGTGTATACCGAGCTATCTGGCTCAGAATCCACAGCCGTATCTACTAGGAGAAAACATGTCAACTCACTCAGCTCTCGGGATCAGACGCCCAGATGGGAGCATCATCGGCTGCTACGTCCACTTCGACGGATACCCCTCCCACATGGAGGAGGCCATCGAGGACTATCTGCTTGTGTACACTATGAAGGATCTCTTGTACTTGATCGAGCAGGCGCAGGACGTTGGAGGTATCAGGAGTTTCCACTCGCAGGTCGTTGGGTGTAGTCTCGGCCGCCCGGCAGACGCTCGGTATCGAGATGTACGCTCGACTGAGCTGTTCAGTCCCACTGACGACCCGTATCACATTGACGAGAGCAACTGGTCGGATGACCACATGAGCACGTACGCGTGGTACCTCATTGACGAGGCAACTGGTGAGCTGGAGACTCGGCTCAAATATCCGGATGCATGTTGATACACGGAGAAGATATGTATAAGGTTTCTATTGACTTTGAAGGCCACAAGGTAACTGGTTGGGCTGATTTGTGCGGCCCCTACGCTGATTGTGAAGGCTCCGAGGTTACTTCGGTAACGCCGGCGAATAACGATGAGGAGTTTCGCGAGAGAGCACTCTCCGCCGTAGAGTCAGCAGCCTACGAGCAGCACAAGGAAAGGTTCGAGCGTGACTACAGCGCAAGCGACTGGGATGATCAGTATGACCACCCGCACACGCAGGTTGGTCCTGACTACTGGCAAGACCCCGAGTCAGGAGAGTATCGCTGCGGATAAGATACGACTCATGTTATTCGAACAGTTCGTGGAGAGAGGGAAGAATGGGTGAACTAATTGACTTCGTAGCCTGGAAGAAGAGAAAGGCAGATGAGGAGCATGAGAAAGAGATGGAGGAGATCCGCATGCTCCAAGCAGAGCTAGCAGCACATATGGACGAGATGGAGGACCTCGAGCTAGGCCCGTTCATCTCTGAGGAAGAGCGGGAGTCGTGGAGTCGCAGGGCTCTTGATGCGTTCAGCACTGTGCTCGACGGATACACGCACTGGCCAATTGACTCGTCAGACATGTAACGTATCACGACCTGTGGTATAATAAAGACATAATCAAGGAGATAAACATGGGATTCTTTTCATGGGAAACGCAGGACACAAATGAGTCCATTCCAAATCATTACAGCGACCGAAGCGTGTTCACAGTTTACATGCATGATCACCTCGGGAATGTCTGGAAGGAAGATAAGTACGAAGGGTACGGAGTCTTTGGTGGTAAGGACTACTATGAGCTGCTCGCAGAGATGAACGGCCTTAAAGACAGAGAAGAAGGAATCAGCCTTGCATATGCCAAGCCTCCGAAAGCCTATCTCAGCCCGAACCTCAGCCGAGGAAAAAACTGGGAGTATCAGAACCGATCGCCGGAAGACTGTGAGGGTCAGGGGTACTTCTACGACGACGACGAAGACGACCACGGTGGTTACCTTAACTGGTAACGCGTGCAACAAAGACAAAAGTGATGTATGATATACACACAACAACTAAGGAGAAACAATGCTTTCAACCAACCAACTAATGCAAGATATCAGAATGCTCAGCTACGATGAGATGATGGAGCTTAACGCCTTCCTCGTCAGTCAGATCAAACAGCAGAGATCGATCCTCTCCCGCAAGGCGAAGAGCTCTCTCGTTATCGGGTCGACCGTGTCATTCACTGGGAACACCGGTGAGACGATCACCGGCACGCTGATCAAGAAGATGCGGAAGTACGCTCAGGTGGACACATCTTCCGGACGCTGGCGCGTCCCGATGAACTGCCTCACGGCGGTGTCCTGATGAGTGACAGAGATGAGATCGTGATAGTGGTACCGCTCACGCTGTTCGACAGCAGGCACCCGTACGTGCACCGCGGTTCCAGTAGTGGTGGCTGGTGCTTCAGTTACGGTTCCCGCGGGAATCAACGAACTGGGAGTAGCGGCGTAGCGACACACATGGAGATAACAGAGACAGAGATCGAGAAGAACATCGTCATCGCCCGGAAGGAGCGTAACGACGCTGAGCAACGTCTTGAGGACCTCGAGAAGCTGCAGTACGTGCTCGTCGCTCAGCGGCGGAAGAACAAGGTCGCGAGCGAGAAGGAAGAGCAGTACGCTGAGAACCTTCGTGACATTGAGAACATCATCAACGGCTACGGCTTCGATGACACACATGACTCTGATGACATCATCAGCACGCTGTACGAGGATGACGTCATCGACGATCAGGATGAGCATCACTACTACGTAGCAGAAGAGGCAGCTGTGCTATTCATTGAGCGCAACCGCGTGTAAACCACAGCTGTGTAATGTATAATATACATACAATCCAAGGAGAAAACAATGAGTAGGCCAAAGTTTGACAACGGACCGTACATGGTCCTGAGCGATGGTTCAACGTATGACGGAGCTGAAGGCTGCGTCGTTGTATACGTGACAGATAAGGGACAGAAGCAGCTCGAGGAGTGCTACGAGTTCAAGGGCGTTGAGCTGGATGACATGGAGTTCGTTGAACTTAGTGTTCTGCTCGAAACGTATAACAAAGTGCACGGAACGGATCTGTAACATGGCAACTTTTGACGAAGCAGTCAGCAGCTGGAGAGACACCATCAACGATTGGTATCGACTCAATGCAACCGACGATGAAGTCGGTCAGGCATTCACCTTACTCAAGGAGTACCGGGACGCACAGGATGACCCGGGCGACATTCCATACGTTGAGACGTTCTTTAAGGACAAGGATGACACCTGGAGTACCTGGCTCGACACAGTTGATAGGGAACACCTAGCTGACCTAGTTGAGCGCATTCGAAAACCCTGAGGTTTACGGGTCCATAGCTCAATTGGCAGAGCATCGGACTTTTAATCCGCAGGTTCTGGGTTCGAGTCCCAGTGGACCCACCATTACAAGGGATAGACATGGACGCAATTGGGGTGAGGTCCTAATAGGCAAGGACACCGGGTTGTTACCTCGGAGATTGGTGGTTCGAATCCACCCGCCCCAGCCTTAAACACACGTGCAAGATATTTAATACTGTGGTATGATAGTAGCATAAGGAGATAACATGATTCAAGTAGGCGATAAGGTACGTTCCTTCGATTTTGCGGAGACCTTTGATGACGGCACTCAGATTCGGCGGGAGCTGGAAGGTAAGATGGCCTGTTATGTTGAAGGCATTGTAACTGCTATCAATAAAGATATGAGTTATCATCGGTATGAGATCGTTGTGAATCGTGACGTCTTCGGCGGTAAGGAATCTGAGCGTCGGGTTGGCAACGTTGTCTACCCACCGGTTAACGGTACTCCCGGCATGTTCTCTGTCTGTGACGGGGTGGAGCTTGTATCCGAGCACAGCGATTCCCAGCCCGTGTAAACCGTACCACACTGTGGTATAATATCTAAGTTAAACAACAACAACAACAACAAGGAAAAACAATGAAGATTAACGTACGCGTAGATGATATCGAGTTTGGAACCTCTATCCAGGATATCGTCGTTCCCGATGTGCTCAAGAAGCGCATCCCCACTGGACTCGGCTACTTTGACGCCGTTATCGGTGGAGAGGGATTCACTCCCTCGATGGTGACTCTGTTCACTGGCACCCCCGGTGCTGGTAAGACGACGATGATGCTCGCTCTGGCCAACTCACTGCAAGGTGGCGGAAACCAGGTCGTGTTCAACACCGCTGAGGAGAGCATCCACCAGGTCAAGATGACTGCTGATCGACTCCGTCTGCGCCACCAGTTCATGGTCGGCAACGAGGACAACATCGAGGCTCTTCTCAAGGGCTGCGACAGGATTCGTGCAGATCATCCAGATCGTCCATTCTTCCTTATCGTCGACTCGCTGCAATGCATGAATGACGGTTACTTCAAGTCCGGTCGCATCACCTCCGCAACGTCGGAGCGAGCGATGGGCATGCTGACTGACTACGCGAAGGTCCACGCAGTGAACGTTCTCGTCATCGGACAGGTGACCAAGGATGGGAAGATGGCTGGATCGAACAAGCTCAAGCACATGGTCGACTCCCACATCCACCTTTCGGTGGAACAGAAGGATGAGGACCTCAAGGGTTGTCGGGTCATCGAGACTCAGAAGAACCGATTCGGTGGCTGTGGCCACGTGGTTTTCCTGAAGCTCCGTCGCAACGGATTCTCCGAAGTGGCTCGGATCTCGGCAAGCGGAGTATAACAATTTGGAGCCTACCACTTTTGTTTTGAGGTGCCGCGGCAGTGGTAGGCTTCCTTGGTTGGCCGCGGCACCTCTCTTCCTTGTGTAAATGTAACACCTACAGTGTATAATACACTTACACCCACGAAGGAGAAAACATGGGCGATGTGAAAAAGTATGAGGTAACGAATCTCGCTGTCACAGATCTCGTCTCAGAGTCAGGGACTTATGAGGTTGAGGTTGACGTTGACAGCTTGTGTCGTGTTGACGTGCGATTCGGGAATTCTTTCGGGCTTAGGCTCGATTACGAGAACTTGGAGGTCCTTGAGACCCTACTGTTCGAGGCCCGACATGTGCTGCAGGATAGATACTTAGACGAGCAGGCCAAGCTTAATGAATAGAGCATGCGCCCTTAGCTCAGTGGATAGAGCATCGGCCTTCTAAGCCGAGGGTCGTAGGTTCGAATCCTACAGGGCGTGCCATAGGCCTATAGCTCAATCAGGTTAGAGCATTGCTCTCATAAAGCAAGGGTTCTCGGTTCGAGTCCGAGTAGGCCTACCATTTTGGCTGAGTGGTGGAATCGGTATACACAAGAGACTTAAAATCTCTCGCCTGATGGATTGCGGGTTCGAGTCCCGCCTCAGCTACCATTTGATCTTTAACATTCCCCCTTAGCTCAGCTGGTTAGAGCATCTGACTGTTAATCAGAGAGTCGTAAGTTCGAGTCTTACAGGGGGAGCCATGCCACCTTAGCTCAGTTGGCTAGAGCAGCTGCCTTGTAAGCATCAGGTCGTCGGTTCGAGTCCGACAGGTGGCTCCACATGGAGAGGTGGCCGAGCGGCTTAAGGCGCTGGTCTTGAAAACCAGTGTGGGGAAACCTACCGTGAGTTCGAATCTCACCCTCTCCGCCTTTAAGAGTGTAAAAACACAATTTGCAGAATATAGTATATACATGGAGGCAAAGGACGCCGATAACGTTGTTTCGCTAGAGGAATGGAGACGACGTAATAACAAGAAGCTCGACGATCTGATCAAGACAGTCGAGCAGTCGCTTGAAGAATACCAACTCGATGCTGAGATAAAGCACTTCTACGATGCAGAGATATTCTCCGCGGAAGATCAAACTCTCATATATGACGAGTTAGGACTGGCGAGCTACGCTGATATCGTACTTGAGCCCAATGTGGACTCATGTAATAGGACACTAGCGTGGGTATCGTACATTCTGTCAAGTTTAGGGCACACCGAGGAATCCAATAAAATTGATGACATTATTACGAGTTTGGAGTGTAGGAAGCAATAGCGCTTCCTTATAGATAGGAACTGCATACAGTTGGCTGAAAGGAGTAGACATGAGCAGCACTTTAAGGGTCAAGGACTTGGTGTCCTTGCGTGGTGACCAGACACTGGTCGGAATGGTAGTAGAAGTCCTCGGGATGGGAAAGTTCCGTGTACTGTGGAACAGAGACTGGGACACAGGCAAAATATTCACCTACAACAACGAAGAGCTTACACTGTGCAATTGAGTGCGAAGTAGCTTGCGCTACGCGCGTACGCGCGCGAGACAGCTTGCGCTACGCGTACGCGTGCAATGCAGCGCGCGGCAGTGTATGATAGAAGTATCACAGGAGATAGATAATGGGACCACAAACAAAACAGTTGAGCACCGTCGTATTGGAGGCTATTCAACATCAGCCTGGCAGTACTCGGTGGCAGTTGTTCGATGGGTGCAAGAATGACTTCGGACAGCCTTGGCCAACGTTCAAGCGTGTGATGAGCATGCTAATTGCGGAAGGCCTGGTCGATGTCAATACAGGACCCGACCCGGGTATGAGACTAACAGCAATCGGCGTCGCATTTGTCGACCCGGTAGAATAAGGAGAGAGAGTGTTTGAGATTATCAATGGAGAGACCGGTGAGGTCCTCGCAGAGATCTTGGAGCGGCAAACCGCATTTATGTGGGCAGCCCGCTACGCGCAGAAGAATGACTTGGGGCGTGTCCAGGTAAACGATGAGCAGAAGTTTATTCTGATCGATAAACCCGTGGATGTTTGACCGACTAGTCGAGCGTCCTGTGCTGACGATCCTCGTG
>Ga0098033_1001240_pt1 | contig 10631 bp, 15 predicted proteins | sample 1_EtaG_FD_75049 | JGI IMG/M metagenome (GOLD analysis project Ga0098033, IMG submission 75049) | Marine viral communities from the Subarctic Pacific Ocean - 1_ETSP_OMZ_AT15124 metaG | ecosystem: Environmental > Aquatic > Marine > Oceanic | place: Pacific Ocean | collected 2015-01-07
GACTGGCGTGCGGCCGCCTGGCTGGTCGAGCGCAGGTTCCCCCACGACTTCGGTCGGCACGTCCTAGAGACAGTGGACGGAAGCGCGATGGATGAACTCCACGCCAGCCCTGACCAACTGCGCGCCCGTCGAGAGGCCGTAGTCTCACGTCTGATGGCCCTGAGCCCCCCTGAGACAGACGAACCCGGGCAGGACGGGGGTGCATAGGTATGGAGGGGCTCGTGCGCTCTCCCGGCCTGGTGCTGCCCCAGGGGGTAGACCTCTCGGCCCTCCCCCAGGACTTGCTGGAGGAGTTGGACGAGTTGGAGCAGATCGAGGCGGCGAACCCCCTCGCGCGAGCCCTCCTCGACCCGGCCGGTAGGGGAGGGGCCAGCCCGAAGCAGATGGCATTCATCCAGGACCAGGCGCGTCGCCTGTTCCTGCGCTGCGGAAACAAGGTCGGGAAGACGTGGATCATCGGCGTCTGGTTGTGGCTTGCGATGCTGGGGGAGCACCCCTGGCGGCGAGGCCTGAAACCCCCTCTCCAGGTGCTGTACGTCGTCAGCGACCTAGAAGCCTCCTATGCCGACGACGTGTGCTCCAGGCTGCGGGAGGTCGAGCCCGCAGGGCTATTAGCTGCCAACTGCCGCTACGACACCGTGCGCGGGTACACCGTGCGCGGGAGGCGCGGCATCATGCTTCGCAACGGCTCCCACGTCATCTTCCGCTCGGGGTGGCAGGATCCGGGGGCGCTGGCGGGCATCAGCCCGCACGTCGTCGCGGTCAACGAGCCCCCGCACCGCAAGGTATGGGGGGAGATCATGCGAGCCGCCGGGCACCACTCGGCGCCGATCCTGATGGGCTTCACCCCGGTGGACTACCGGGCCGAGCCGGGGAAGCCCCCCCTGCGATGGCTGCGGGAGGTCGTAGAGGCCCAGGAGTCGAAGTGGTCGCAGACCGTGATCCACCTTACCCCCGAGGACTGCCCGCACCGGGATCCTGAGAGCATCGCAGAGCAGCTGGCCGACATACTTCCCTGGGAGAGGCCCCAGCGCGTCTACGGGGAATGGGAAGGGGTCGCCACGGACCGCGTGCTCCAGGGGTACGACGTGCGGCCGAAGGATAAGGGCGGCAACCTGGCATGTGATGCCGATGCCCCGGAGCACCAGGTCACAGTAGCTCTGGCCTTCGACCACGGCGAGGTAGGCGGGCGCGAGGTCTGTCTTCTCATCCTGCTGTGGCGTGACGATGAGTCCGGGAGGCCGCACGCGATGGTGCTGGACGAGTACGTCAGTCCTGGGCGGACCACGGCCGACACGGACGCCGAGCATGTGGTATCGATGCTGGCCCGCCACGGCCTCACCCTCGGCCATGTCTCCAAGGCCTGGGGCGACGTGAACTCGGCAGGCAAGACGAGCCTCACGAACGTCAACCGTGAACTCGAGCGAGCCTTCGCCATCCTGGCCGGTCGGCCTCCCTCCCTCCCTCCCTTCCCGATCCTCACGGCGCGCAAGGGCGCGGGCTCCATCCAGTTCGGCTGGCACGTTCTCAACGTGGCCCTCCTCCAGGGCCGTCTGTCGGTCCACGAGCAGGCCTCTGGCACCAGCTACGCTTTCCGGACGTTCCGCGGGTCTAAGGTGGGCGACGACGCGGAACTTGGACACTATGTGGACACGGCCCGGTATGGGCTTGTAGAGCACTTGGACGTGAGCCGCCCTGCGTACCGAGAGGCGATGGTTGGATGAGGGAGGTCAAGCTCTTCCGCACTCGGGATATAGCCCTGGCCGCGTTTCTAGAGACGCGCGGACACTCGTACCGCGCCGTGCGCGATGAGGCTGGGCGGGTCTGGTTCCGCTTTCGGACGACCCGCCCTGCTGATACCCTCGCGTTCAACCTGGGCGAACTCGTGTCGGCCGCAGACTACTCCAGGGCGATATACCGAGCCCGCGAGTGGATCTGGATGCTGCGGCGGGACCAGGAGAACGGGAGACGCGGACGATGAGCGCAACGAGCAACCTGAGCAGCGATCCCCACCTCCCTGGCGGGGCCGAAGACGCCGACCGGAGGGCTCACACCCGGAAGCGGCGGCGGATCCTGACGGGCCAGTGGCAGAGTCTCGTAATCGACCACATGGCGGAGCACTTTCACAAGCTCCGTCAGTGGATCATCGGGAAGCCGGACCTCAGCACGAACACGCTGCGGTCGGTCGTGCGCCAGGTGTCCGCCCTCTACGACACTGAGCCCATCGTGCGTGGTGACGAGAGTGTGGACGAGGGCTGCCTGGGGTTGATGCTGAACGCTGTCCGAATGGGCGGCTGGTGGCAGCTGGGCACGCGGCACCAGCAGTGGGTCGAGGGGATGCGCGAGAGCTTCGTGCGGCCGACATGGACTCCCGACCGGGGCTTCATGTTCCGGCTGGTGACCCCCGACATGGTGTATGCCGAGGCTCACCCCGACGACCCCGACCAGCCGGAGTACATGGTCGAGGCGCGGTCCAGGATCATCAACGGCAAGCTAGCCTGGACGTGGGACGTGGTGGACCTGCGAGAGGAGGGGAGCCCGACGTTCAAGGTGGTGCAGCCCATCCAGCGTGGTCGCGGCTGGCAGGAGCTGGATATCACCGAGCAGGTGCTCGGGCGAGACCTCTCGGGGCCGAACTACCCCTGGCGGCTCCAGGACGAGACCCCGGTCATGCCGTACGTACTCTACCACGCGGCGCGGACGGACCGCCTGTTCGACGCACTGGAGGGCCGGGAGCTTGTCGAGGGGACTCTGACCATCGCGGTCCTGTGGACCTGGTGGCTGCACTGTGTCCGTGACTCTAGCTGGGTGCAGCGGTACACCAAGGACGTGAGCCTGAAAGGCAGCGAGGAGGGGGCGAAGGGACTCCCCGAGATCACCCACGCATTTGCGGTAACGGACCCTCAGACGCTGCTTCAAATGCGGAGCGACGACGGCCAGGGTGGAGGCGAGATCGGTCAGTGGGCTCCTCCGGTCGACCCGGCCACCTTGGGTCGCGCCATCGCAGATTTCGAGATCCGCCTGGGGGCCCACTTCAACCTCGGACCGCAGGACTTCCAGCGCAGCGGGCCCGCTGAGTCTGGGTACGCCATCAGCCTCAAGCGGTCTGCGGTGCGGGAGGCCCAGCGCAGGGCCGAGCCACAGTTTCGCCGTGGGGACGAGTTCCTGCTCCGTCTGTGCGCCGTCCTCCTCAACAGGGGCGGGGCTCCGGGCGGCCCGTTCCCCGAGGAGGGCCTGAGCATCGAATATCCGGGTCTACCGATGAGCCCGCAGGAGGTGATGGCGCGGACCGAGGAGCTTGCCAAACTCCACCCCCTGGGTCTGGTGTCCCCGGTCGACGCATACCTCGCCTTGCACCCTGGGGCAACCCGTGAGGCCGCCATGGACGCGCTCCAGGAGGTCTCCACCGAGAACCGAGTGCTAGGGGTGGCCCCTGGCGGAATGACGAACCCATCAGCCCTCTAGGGCAACAGGAGGAGACATGAGCGAGACAGGACAAGGCGGCGGGGCGGACATGGTCCCGAGGTCGAGGCTGAACGAGGTCATCGAGCAGCGTAACGCCGCGCGGGAGCAGGTAACCAAGTTCCAGGCTGACATGACTTCGGCCCAGGACGAGGCCCGCGGGTTGGCGGCAAACGCGATGGGCTACAAGCAACGCGCGACCGAGGCCGAGAGCCAGTTGCAGGAGCTACAGGAACTCAAGTCCAAGGCTAAAGAGGTGGACTCTCGCGCCAAGGATCTGGAGGGCCTGGACGCGCTGCGGCAGCAGGTGGCCGACATGCGCGGTCAGCTGGAGGCCAAGGACAAGCAGCACGAGCGACAGTCCGCGATGCTCCTGGCCGGGGTCGATGACCCGATGGCCCAGCGCATGGTCGGGGAGGCCTTCCAGGAGCAGACTGACAAGGAAGACGGGCACCAGGACTTCGGCGCGTTCTTCGATGCCCTCAAGGCTGCGCCCCCGCGCTGGCTGACCCCCTACATCACCCCCCCTGCTGCCGGAGGAGCGCCGGACGCTCCGGGGGGGAGGGTAGAGTCCACCCCCCAGGGCAGCGCCCCGCCAGCCGCCGCTGGGAGCCCTCCCTCAGCCACTCCCCTGCCCCCCGGCAACGAGCAGGTGACGCCGCCGCCCAGCGTAGTCGACGAGTCGGATCTGGCTGCTCAGATCAAGGGCATGGACCGCGAGGGCTTCCGCGAGTCGGGCCTACTCAGGGATCCGTTCAGGGGACTCTAGCCGCCTGAATCCTGTCTAGCCTCAACGTGAACAGGGAGTGAACAGCCGCCCCCTTACAAGGTCCGTGCCAACGCTCCTGCCAGGTTCTCTCCCCGGAATCGCCTAGATCGCCAGGAAGGCCCCTGAGAGGCCGGTGCAGCCGCAATCGTTCGCTGGGCTACCTTCCCTATTCTGGAAAATAGTTCGTCGAAACGGGGTACGTCTCCCATGCGAGGCCCGCCTGTTGTGCGTCGTTTTCTGGCCCCCTTGCCCGCGCGCGACCCCCCTGGAGACCTCTTGACGCCCCTGCTCGCGCTCCGGTACACCTAGACAGTGGCCCCGCGTCGTGGCGCGTAAAACTCGGATGGGCGGACCGTAAACCGACCGAGTTTGGAGCACACGATGGCGACTTTGACCACCACTTCGCAGGCCGACATGATCGTGGCCGCGACCCTCAACCAGGCCGTCTACGACCTCATCGCGGACCGCGTGGACCTGCGTTTTACCACCTACATGGCCGACGACCCGTCCGGCAGCGGCAGCGCCGCGGTCAAGATCCCGCAGGTGCAGTTCGACGAGATCATGACGGCCCCGGGCGAGGGCGCGAGCGTGGCCTCGTCCAACCTGGCGGACGGGGAGACCACCCTGACAGTCGCCCGGTACGCGACCCGCTACGACTCCAGCGACCTGCTCCAGATGATCATGCCCAACGGCAACCTGGACCTGGCGCGGCTGGCAGCTGGGATCAGCATGTCGGCGCGGCGTGCGGCCGCGAAGCTCATCTGCGAGGCTATCGACGGCTTCTCTAACACCGCAGGAACTACCGGCACGGTCCTGACGGTGGACGGCATTTATGACGCCATCTTCCTCCTGGAAATCGCGGACGTTCCCGGCGGCGACTCCTTTTGCGTCCTCAAGCCCAAAGCCTTTACCGAGTTCCAGTCCAGCCTGCGGGGCGAGGGCGGCGCGGTGCAGTACCAGGCGGCAACCGCCGAGATGCTGGCCATGAAGGGTCAGGGGTTCAAGGGCATGTGGAACGGGATCGACTTCTGGACCTCGCAGCAGGTCCAGGACGACGCCACCGACTACCAGGGCGCCCTGTACGGGCGCGGCGCGGTCGCCATGACCGAGGCTACTCCGCGGCTCCTGCGGGACCGCATCCCGGTGACCCCGTTCCTCAACGTCGCCGTCGACGACTCGGCCGTGTGGGTCGAACTTGAGCGGAGCGCGGCGGGCGGCCTGACGATGGTGGTGGGTAACTACTATCCGGCAGCGGCCATCAACGAGGACGACCGCGGCGTCACCCTGCTGAGCGCCGTCTGATAGACCGGGGGGCGGCGGATAGTCTGCCGCCCCCCGCCAACCACGACTCGCAACAGCGCGTGCCGCCCCTCACGGGATAGCGGACGCGGGCGAGGAGGACAGCATGGTTCAGGTACGACCGAACAGCGGCCCCCAGGGGCTCACCGTTTCCCCCGAACTCATCCGAGGCCGAGGCACGGTCGAGTCCGAGGGGCTCCCGCGTAAGGGCGCCTCCCCCAACTCTCCCTGGGAGTATATGCACCACCCGAACCGGTGGGGCTTCTCCCCCGAAATCGGCTTCCATCCCCAGCTAGGCAAGTTTCACCACACCAAGGGGCTCGGCGGCATCGACCAGCGCGGCAACCTGGGCGTGGCCCAGGGCGCGTTGATGAAGCGTGGATGGACGGTCGTCCAGGCCGACGACGTGCGGCTCCGCAAGCTGGATCTGGTGGTCCACGGCCAGCCCTGGAACGGGGACTCTGGCTACGTCAAGCGGTGGCCGGTGCAGGGCGGGGGCTCCCACCATAGGAGCGTCTTCGACGCGCCTCGCGTGGTTGGGGACCGTGTCCGCCGCTGGGAGGTGGACTACAAGGCGTTGACCGAGTTCATCGAGTTCCTGCTGTCCGAGGGCATCGTCCCGAACATGGAGCCCGAGGTCTGCGACGGGATCATCACGCGGCGCGAGACTCGCCTCCTGAGCCTGGAGCAAGACGTGCTACGCAACCCCACGAACGACCTCCTCACCGGTCGCCTGGTGACGGCCCGCAGGGAAGTCGCTCAGATGCGCGGGGAGGACGTGGACGTGGCGATGGTGGAGGCCAAGGCCTTCGCCACCAAGGCGGGTGAGCAGATCCGCGCCGAGGCCGAGCAGATCCGCAAGGGCGAGGAGGCCCCCAAGGCCAAGGCCAAGGCCAAGCAGTCGTGAGCGAGCACGTCAACGGAGAGCGCCCGGGGATGCGGCGCGCGACGGAGCGCATGACCAAGCGGCTGGTCGACGGGGGGATGCCCCATCGGCAGGCCGAGATGAAGGCACGGAAGCACGCCAAGCGCGTGGAGCGCGGGGCGGCTGGAGAGAACACCAAGCAAGGGGAGCGCTGACCGACCAGCGAGCCTGAGTCCGTGGGGCTTGTCCCCACCGTTCCCCTGGAGGGAACCGACCAATGGCCGACCTGACCCCCAAAAATTCGGACCCCCGCCCGTTCGGGCTGGAAAATCCCACGGGCGTCCGCCGCATCAGCCTGTTCGCCACCAACTACGTCGACGGCGGCAACCTGAGCCACACTCCCGTCATCACCTCGGGCCGCGGGGTTCCGACCGACACTGCACCTCGGGGCTCCATCTACATTCGGATCGGGAACGTCGCGGTGGCCGGGGCGCGTATCTACGTCAACCAGGACGGCGCGGCGACCTGGGCTGCCATCGCGGGAGTCTGACCGAGGGTGGCGATGTGGAGAAGCTTCTCACCGTACTGCAATACGCCGGTCCTGGGGGCTTCGCTGTGCTGGCGGTCCTGGTCCTCTACATCTGGCAGCAGCGCCCGCTGATGCGGAAGCTACTGGAGGTCATGGACAGGGTGGCAACCCGAGACGACCTGGACGACGCCGTGTATCGCGTAGATTCTGACCGGGCCGAGTGTCGAGGGCATCTCGGGCAGGCTGCTGAGACCATGGCGCGAGTGACCGCGACCCTGGAGCACGCGAACACGGACGTGCGGTGGCTGCGGGAGGCCCACGACCGAAGGGATGAGGATGGAGTCCCCGTCTGGTACGTCCCGCGACGACTGTTCACCGAAATCGAGCGTCAGGGAGAGGCTGCGGTCAAGCGCGACGAGGCTATGCTGGAGACCCTGCGCGGGCTGAACCGAACCCTCGCGCGGGTAGAGGACCGGCTGGCCGTCCCTACGAGGAGCCACGGACCTACCCCCCCCGGGGGAGAGGCCTAAAGAATGCCCCAGGAAACCCTCTACACCGCGCGCTTCAACGCCCCGGACATGCTCCAGCGCGCGATGGCGCAGACCATCGAGCTTCCGGTGTACCGGGACGGAGCCCTGGCGGCCCCAAGCTCGGGAACGGTCTCCCTGTTCAAGGAGGACGGGACGGCGGTAGTGGATGCCCAGGCGGTGACGGTGGCGTCGAGCATCGCTACCTACGACGTGCTGGCGGCGGACCTCCCGGCGACGGACCCTGTGAGCACCCTCTGGTGGGAGCGTTGGGATCTGACCCTGGACGGGCAGTCCTACCGCTTCACTCGGGAGGCCTGGCTCGTCCTGAGACAGCTGTATCCCGTCGTGACCGACCTCGACCTGACAGCTGTCCACACGGAGCTTCGGGACTGGATGGCTCAGGACTCCTCCTCGTTGCAGGGGTACATTGATGAGGCCTGGCGGCAAATCGAGTCTAAGCTGCTGAACCAGGGGCGGCGTCCGAACCTGATTCTGAGCCCTCACGCTTTGCGCGACCCTCACTGGACCCTCTCGATGGCGCTGATCTGGACGGACTACTCCTCCCACACCGACCGCTCGGGGAAGTATCAGGCGCTGGCCGATATGTACCGGGAGCAGTTCAAAGCGGCGTGGGCGGCCCTGCGGTTCACCTACGACTTCGATGAGGACGGGGAGCCTGGCACGGACGAGCAGGGCCACGGCGCGGAGCCCGTGGTGGTCCTCGGAGCCCCGGGCAACTGGAGGCTGGGAGACGGATGACAGCCACGACCGAGACGGCCATCCACGCGGGAATAGTCGACGCTATCGAGGTGGACGTGTCGCCCCTGCTGGAGGCCTCCGAGATACTCGTCGTGGGCGATGCTCCGAGCACGCACCAGAACGAGCGGTTCTCGGTCCAGCTGGACGCGCGGAACACGCGGAAGATGCGGGACAGGGCAGGTCGTCAGGTACGGGCCTCGGTCCACGTGCGGGTCGTCCTCGCCCAGCGCCTAAACCCCAAGGACCAGGCCAAGACGCAGGTAGCCGGGTACGGGTACGCGGACTCCATCATGGACGCGGTGCTGACCAAGTTCTCCGAGGCCCCGCTCGGTGTGGTGCGGGCTCTGTGGGAGAGCACCAGCCGGGCCATCGTCAACCGCGAGTGGTACTACACGACGATAGTGCTGGAACTGGAGGCCGACATGGCCCTCCCGGGAGCTACCTGATGGCCCTGGACTTTACCAGCGGCGACCTGATGAGTTCCGTGCGGGCCGCGATTGCGGACCTGACGCCGGACTTGCGGGCGGCTGCTGTGTCCTCGTCTGGAGCCCGCGGCGAGGTGGCCGTGGCATCGGACCAGAGGCCGGTCCAGGGGGTCGTGGAACGGGTAGCCACGCGGGAGTCCAACCTGGCTGCTATCGCCCTGGCAGGGGCCTCGATGGTGCTCTTCGCCCGCGCGGTGCCGAACGTTCACGAGCAGCAGCGCGACCAGCTACGGCAGGCGGAAGACGCCTGGGCGGACAGCGAGTGGGACAGCGGAGAGTGGGACGACGCCCGCTGGGAGAGGGGCCGCTGATGCCGATCCGTTTTGGCGAGGGGTCCGACGAAGTTCGCCGCAGGATCATCGAGGATCCCGAGGCCTACTTCATCGAGAACGGCCTCGACGGGCTGCGGGAGTTGGTGCGGGCCAAGGGCGACAAGGTACGCGAGGAGATTCGCACCGAGTTGTGGGTCAACAAGCTGGTGGGCAACGCTCCGGACCAGATGAGCGGGAGGCCTTCGGCGTCCACGGGCACCAGCGCCAGCGCCTGGTTGAACCTGTCCGACGCGACCATCTTCCAGGTGGTGATGGAGCTTCGGAACGATGTGGACTACTCGGAGTGGGTACGGTTCCCTGGGGACGACGAGGGCCAGTGCGCGAAAGACAGCGAGGCTGCTTTCAGGGCGGCTGTGAACGACCTTCAGGTGGAGGTCGTGGACTACGTGAAGGATTTTTTCTCCAGCCCGTAGCGGCTGGGCTTGGAGGGTAGAAACATGGCCGAAAGCACCATCGTCAAGACGAAGCGGGATGGGACGATCACGTTCAAGGACAACGCGACACCGACTCCCCTGGAGTACGTGGTCGCGTACGAGTCCGGCGACCTGACGATCAACATCGCGGGCGAGACGGTCAACCTGTTCCTGGACCGTGGTCAGATCGGGGCGACCCCGGCGATCCGGTACGGGGATGACCAGCCGGTGACGTTCAGCTTCAGCGCGTACCTGCGCGACGTAAGCGACAACACCGACGAGACCCTGGCGGAACTCCTGCTCCGGTCCGGGGCCATCGGCAATAATTGGGAGAGCCAGATGGGCGCGAACGGGGAAGTCTTCGTCGTCCAGCTTCAGTTCGACATCGACGGAGCGTCGCACGGCGAGAGCAACCACCAGATCGTGCTGGACTACTGCTACCTGACCGGCAGCCTCAGCGAGGGCGACCCGTCGTCCATCAGCATCAACGGCACCGCGTACCAGGTCCGGCCCGCCACGGTCTCCTGACCTGTACGCTGTCCGCAGCGCGGTAGGTGTGACGATTCGCCTGCCGCGTTGCGGCTGGTGGCTACGGTCACCGCAACGAGTAATTCGGCCGAGAGGCCAACGCCCCTGGAGGCAGTATGTTCACCCGCTCGACCCCCCTGGACCACCAGACCGGCCCCACCTACGCGCTGGTTGAACTCCCCACGCGCGGCCCGCACCAGATGCACGCACCGATGCCGATCTACTCACTGGAACTTCTCGAGGCCATGTCCCGCGCTGGCGTCCACAAGCCGGTCGACGGGGAGGCCGAAGGGAACTTCGCCAAGGTGCGGCTGCACTGGACGTACGGGGGCGCGGCGATCGGCCTCTGCTGGAACCACACGACGATGGGGCTCGACGCCGAGAACGGCGGGGACTATGAGGCCTATGGCCGGGCAGTCCTGGAGGAGCTTTACGAGTACGGGTACCCGACCGAGGAACTCGGCCAGCTGCTGACGGCCACGATGGCCTTGCTGACCCGGACGGCCCTGGCGGGGGCTGGCGAAAAGGAGGTCAGCAAGCGCGAGGATTTTTCGGGTCGCCCCTCGGAGCGTACTACCTGAGGGGACTGCGAATCGGGGTCCATCTCCTCGGCGGCGACCCCCAGGGGTTCTGGAGCCTGTCCGAGGAGGAGCGCGTGGA
>Ga0098033_1001247_pt1 | contig 10603 bp, 13 predicted proteins | sample 1_EtaG_FD_75049 | JGI IMG/M metagenome (GOLD analysis project Ga0098033, IMG submission 75049) | Marine viral communities from the Subarctic Pacific Ocean - 1_ETSP_OMZ_AT15124 metaG | ecosystem: Environmental > Aquatic > Marine > Oceanic | place: Pacific Ocean | collected 2015-01-07
CTCTAAAAAAATCATATCCTCGATACTCAAGATTTTTCAAAAGTTGTTTAGCTTCAGTTTTGCATCCTAGTACCCGTAAACGTCTCACCGCCAAAAGCTTTAGCATATCTTCCCAGACGGTATTGATCGTTTGAGAGGCGTTCAATGTATGCGCGGAATTTAAAGCCGACAGGACGGCCCACCCTTCAGTGGCTTCCCACAATGCTTTCTCGTCTCGCATCATTGGAGTAATAATTTGAGCCCGTATCTCAGCAAGTGATAAATCACAAATGGGCGCGGGTGTGCCACCATTACGGGACCAAGAAAAAGATGAAGAAATATTGTCAGGAGACAAAATTTCGTCAGCCATCTTAAAGTGTCGTTCATAAATATGAAGTGAATTACTTACGTGAGTATAAGTACCCAATTCCACGCTTAACTCATTAGCCATAATTTCTTGAAAGAACGTGAACGCAGGTATGTCATATGCAATTCCAAGAATTACGTCAGAACTCCTCATATGAACAATTTGATGAAGGGCGCCTTCCCGAATAAGAAACTGTAACGCCAACGTGCATGGTACGTCAAGCCTTGCACTGACGCTATCTTCAGGTACACGCAAATGCATTACCGCCCTCCTTGAATCGGGATCTTTGCGAAGTTCATTAACCACGTAATCCCACTGATTTAAAGTGCCGCCAGCAATTCTGTCGTGTGGTTGGAATAATCGAGAACCATAAGCCGAATTAGCAGTTTGTCCATCGTCCGAAATACCAGACCAAAAGTTAGAATACTTGCTAATCCATGCTGTTTTATCATTACCTGAAAGATACCACAATAACTCTGCCGCTAGATAAACCGGACTGAATTTTCGACCTCGTACAAAAAGCATGCGATCACGAGAATTTTCAATAGTAAATGAAATGCCCAAACACTCTCTAATTTTTTGTCCACGAGGTGCGGATTCATATTGATAATTTTTACTTACGAGCTTTACAAGCTCCAGATAACAGGAAGTAAAGTCAGGAAACTTACCGACAAACACTACAATACCTCATATGCTTAGAATCTTTAATTTTTTCATTGAAGTCTGGAACCCGAAATCATTGTTACTCATTTCGGCAACACACAGGCAATAAGGGGCCAACTGAGTTTCGCCATCCCAGCTCCAACAGAACATCCGATGCCGCGCGCCCGCAAGGCCCGTGCCCGTCACAATTAAATAAGGACGACCATTCTTGGTGAGCTTTGGCACCGAATCGGCAACCAAAAACCAATACAGATCCTTCCCCGAATATTCGTCCAACGACTTGATATTCATCTCTTCGAACTTGTCAATTACCTCCTGCGGAATCAATAGGCCGGCATTGAACGAGCCCAAATATTTCGTGCTCCTTTCTGCAACTTCCCTACGAGTCCATTCACCACACCCTGTTGTTTCCAGGCACAGTTCGGCAAAGTTTCGCTGGCCTCTTTCTGGGTCCTTTTTTGTCCACTTCTTAATATCGTTATTGTGTTCAATCAAAACAGAGTGCATCTGACGATAGCTATCAAAGACCTTTCCTTCGCCAATAATGTTCATTGATCCAAATGCCTTGATTCCAACGAGGGCTTCGAGTGCGCGCTTGTTAAATTTGGAGTGGCGCCACTTGCCAGACTCATTCCACAGAAATTCATTGATCGTATTATATGGTCTATTCTGCAGAATTTCATCAATTGCCGCGCTGCCGATACCTTTGCACGTGAGAAATGATGGCATGAACTTCTTACCCTTTAAGATAGTCCAGGTCTTTTCAGCGTGATTGACGTCTACCGGAACAATCTTGTATCCCATTGCCTTTGCCTCTGCAAATGCCCGGGCACGCTTTTTATCGTTAGTCGACATCGACTCGAGATATGCACACATCCACTCCTCTTCATAATAGGTGTGAAGCCACGCGCAGTAATATGAGTCAACGGCATAGGATACCGAGTGTGCGCGGTTGAAACCGTATCCTGCAAAATACAGGATCTTCTCATAGAGTTCATCGGCGATTTGTTCAGGCACACCATTCTTGACTGAACCAGCTACAAAACGTTTCTTTGTGGTGACGGCTGCCGCGAGAGTTTCGTGTTGTTCACTCCCCTTCCGCTTCATAATGTTTCTACGAAGCGTATCTGTCTCTGCCTCTGGAAAACCAGCCACAACAGCACACAGCTTCATGACCTGCTCCTGAAAAACAATCATTCCGTAAGTTTCTTCAAGGACCTCCTTGATGAGAGGATGACCGTAATCAACATCGTCCGGATTTTTCTTTGCCTTCACGTAAAGTCTGTCCACCCTCGCAGAGAGAGGACCTGGCCTATAAATTGCCGTCAGTGTTGCAATATCAACGATACTCTTAGGTTGAGCCCGTTGAAACAGCTTCTGTGAACCTGACGATGTAAGTTGAAAGACTCCGGCGAAATGACCATCCCGATAGACGTAATCATATACCTTCTGGTCATTCATGTCGAGCACCTTGGGATCCATGTGCTCATCAAACCACTCCTTGATTTGGTCGAACGTCGGATCTTCGATACCATGATGGCGACGGAGGATGAGCGAAATAGTTCGTTCTATAAGCCGAAGTGTCTCAAGTCCTAATAGATCAAACTTAATCCAACCAAATTCCTCCAGGTGTTTGTATTGCATTCCTTCTACCCATGGAGTCTGGAGCTCTCCGCGGGCCATGATGACAGGCATCCTCTCCGCGATATTTTCCGAAATAATTACACCACCAGCATGTCGACCAAGTGCCTTGTTCTGTTGAAACAGAATCTCAATAGGTTCACCCACATCCGGATATTTTTCGATAAATGCCCGGAACGTCTTGGAGTGCTTCACGGCATCTTTAAACTGGAGAACAAACAAATTCTTATCCTGTCCCCGAGTCATCACCGCCCTCTTAACGTCGGTCTCAACTGTCTTGAGCGCTTGATTGACTTCGTGGAATGGAATACCATAGAAACGGGAGACGTCCTTCACGAGCGACTTGAGCTTGAACGTGTTGTAGTTCGAAATCGGAATAACATTCCGATCACCCAGCTCTTCACGTAGGAGTTCAATAAGCAAATCACGGTCGGAGACATCAGTGTCGATATCGGGCGCGCCTTTCCGAGAAGGATTCAAGAACCGCTCAAACATGAGCCCATATTCGATAGGATCAATATTGGTGAGTTCTAGCACATACGCAACCAGCGATGCAGCGGCCGAACCGCGGCCAGGTCCGACAAGCATACGCTTCTTTGCAATGTTGATGATTGCATGCATGGTGAGGAAATAACGAGAAAAATTCTTGTTCTTAATGACCCGCAACTCATACTTGAGCCGATCAATATATTCCTGATTGTCAGCAAAACCTCGAGTCTTAAGCCCGGCAATACACAGCTCCAACAGAGTGCGATCATCGGACTTCCCTTCAGGCACAACATAGGACGGAAGTTTCATGGAAACGTCAGGATGAATATCACCGATCACATTGTGGGCGATATCGTGGGTGCGCTCAATGGCATCTCTAATCTGGGCATCGTCATAAAACGTTGCTTCGCCTCGAGTGTTGTGATATGTCTCCCAAATCTGTTGGGCATTTTTGGGATAGAGCTCACACTTGAGATCGTCAATTGACTTCGGCAATTGATCAGGATCAAAATCTTTGTAATTGAGCCAGCCCAGCTTCCTATAGAGCTCCCTCTCCCGCCAGTGACCAGGATTAGAATAGTGAGAATCGCAAGTTACAATCAATTGATCTTGCATCCCCTCGCGATTTGCAAATTCAATGATCGCTCGATTTACCAGGTGCTGCGCGTTGAGTTTGTTGAACTGGAGCTCCAGGTACACATTATCCCGTCCAACAGCATCCACCAATCCACCAACGCCATTTCCGACACCAGTGAGAACTTTCTCAAAAAGCGCAGGATCATTGAGCAAATCCTGAGAGAGATCGTCAAATTCAACCTGCTGTAGATGTTTAAAGACTTCGTACGCTAGCGGACCACCAATGCATGCAGAGGAGACCATGAGATGGTCACCAGCCGCAGCCTCTTTAAGCATACCATAATCTACACGGGGGAAGCGATAAAAACCATCCAGGTACCCTCGAGAGACCAGACCAAACAGCCGCTCGAGCCCGACGGATGTCTTCGGGAGGACCACCAAATGATGACGCCGCTTGATCGGATCATAGAATTTCGACGACTTAGTCTCGTCCTCATTTTCCACAGTCATTGACGCATCTTCAATAACAACATCGGTTATTTCATCATCATGGTCTACACTTGCGAGGAGAGGTGTTGCAATACTCTCGCGCTGGGCGATCAACAAAGACTGGGCTTCTTTATCACCCTTCTTTGCGGCCTTCCGAATTTCATAATCGAGACGCCAAACATTCAAATCTGGATGCACGTACATTTCGCATCCTGGAATGAACTTAAAATTTGCGCCGGCAGCATTTAGTTTCTTGGTATGAGTGTACGCATGACAGAAACCATTCATGTGACCATGATCGGTTAGTGCCCATGCATCCATGCCGTTGTCACGAACATAGTCGATGTGATCCTGCGGATAATCCAATCCGTCGAACGTGCTAAAACCTGAGTGGGCGTGTAGACCCACGAATCTATTGGGGGATTTCACTCTGTATTACTCCTTCTAGTCTATTATAACACAAAACATGGCGATATTCACATTTTCATCAATAAATTCCGTCCAAACGCTCATGAATCTTTTGATTTTTTGCCTCATAAGCTTCCATAAGTTCATCGGGTGTAACACCAAGCATTACAAGCATTGCGAAAAAATAATTGAAAGCATCTACAATCTCTTCTAAAAACTCTGCCTGGTCAAAATCAGTTGACCCTTTCTTCTTATGCGTCTTCCAGTTTTTCAAATGTTGCAATGCCTCAAACATCTCCTCCACTCCTTTTAACGCCGAATCACGAAGAGCCTTCTGGCTTCTTTTCTTGGAAACGTCCACCGGCCAAGGCGGATAACTGCTTGGATATTTTTCCTGAATTGCATGCATGAATTCTTCACGCAGATCAAACATTTTTTTTAAATTGTCTTCCATGTATACTTCACTACCCTATTTAGAACTTCAATAATTTTCAAATTATATTTAATGATATGAGGTTTTCACGCAATGATCGATAATTTATTTGTATTTGATTTTGACGATACACTCGCCAAGACTATAGCCCACATCGGTGTGGCACGAATCATGCCTACCGGAGAGGATGACGATTTATTTCCAATGTGGCTGGAAAATAACGACCTTCATCATGAATTTTTAAAAACATCCCCAGATGGCACATTCTATTATTTACCTTCTGAAGTATTTGCTACATACCAGAAAATAGCCGTCAAGGAAGATATTGGAGATGTCAAAGATATTTTTGATTTCCAAGAAACGGCGGGTGTTGATCCTAACACAACACAGCCCCATCAGGGTATTATAGAAATTTTAAAACAGGCACAAAATAATCCCAATAGCAAAGTCATTATCGTGACAGCCCGCGGAGGCGGAGATGTTCCTTGATCTTTTGTATAAGGAAGCGCAACCAACCGAGAAGATATCGCTGCATTTCTTGAAACAACAGGTGCCAACATTGAAGGAGGAGCGATATATCCGGTAGGATCAAGTGATCCCACCCAGAAAGCTCAAATCGTGAAACGTTATATCGACGAGTTGAATCCGACCAACGTTCGTTTTTATGACGACAACGAATTAAATCTACAAGCAATTGGAGAACTCTGTAATGAATATTATCCCGCGGTTAACATTTTCACCATCAAAGTTACCGACGGGCGTCAAGGCACGCCAATTCCTTGTGATTAACATTCGGGCGGATCTTGAGAAACTCCGCACACCTTGAGTCCGGTCCTCAAAACAAACCCAAGACCGAGGAGACCGGCATACACGGGCAGCAGCACGCTGCTCAACACTATGACTTTTGTCGCATGAATATATTTTTGTTTTCTCGTAAATTTTGCTTTCACTTTAAAATTCTCACACCACGAGCATCTTTTCTAATAACCAAAAGCGTATCGCCCACAAGCACAATCCATTCATCAACCTGGTCGCCACTAACAAGCCCGGTATCACCGGCCGCAATCAAATATTCGCAGAACAACATTCGTTGTACATCGGCATAAGCATGACAGCGAACTGGTTCATCAAAAATTAATAAATTACCCATTTTTCTTTCGCCTATTACGCAAATGAGGGCCCGGGTGTCTCCCCGATACTCGACGAACCTTATGAAATTCGGGGGGCAACTCAACAACTTTGTCGTAAAATTTGCAAATTGAATCGTGAGCATTTTTTTCACTCAGGGGCACACCATAAAGTTGACTGAAGACGTTGCGCAAAAGTTTTGTCTTTAGCGCAATGTTGGTATCTGCTGCCCCCCATACCCATGACACCGTTCCCTTCAACGCTTCGACTTTTGATTCTAACTCGGTGGAAGTATTGTTGAGCAAATCAGCTGAATGATCTGCACCCAGCTCGCCAACTACCTTCAAATCAATGCCGACACAAACCATCTGCGGTTTATCTGCATCGTCTAGTGCCTCACGTGCAAGATCGTAATTTGCCAACATGAAATGTGTTTCACGAGCAGACAATCCTCGATTTATCACCTTGTCCGGATGACATTGCACTGCTATTTTTTTAAAAAGATTTTTAAACCAAAGAGGTTGTGAGGGATCCAAATCGGCATTCTGCTCAAGCGAAGGAAACGAAGTTTCTCCATCTTGATCTAAACCGTATATAGAACCAGACAATGCTGGATCGTTCAAGGCATACTCCTCACCTGGCATCTTCCCATCATCATGAGCCGCACTATCGGGTGCCTGGGCTGCTATATCTCGAATTATCATCTGAATTTCGTAATCAAATTTTTCAACAAGATGCTCGACTTCAGCTAAAATATCTCGGGTGAAGCGATACCTCAAGCTTGCATTTTTTAATTTTGCAGCTTGAACATAGTTATCAAAAATTTCATTGGGTTTGATAGTCATAAGCGTCCACTTTTAACTATCTTCCGAAAAAGAACAGATGATTACGAATCGTTTACATTTGGAAAACTTAACGTAGCAACTTGTGCAGTAGAACTATTGGCTTTTTCCAGCATCTTTTCTAGATTATTGTTAAAATTTTCAACATAATCGCTATTTAAATAAAGCTCATTTTCGTCGACCTCAAAATCCATGAGGCGTATGTTGTCCACAATATCTGTTCCGGTCAAAATTGCGAGCTGGAGTGTTTTAGCAATTTGTGCAATTGCTGAATCTGATAATTTCATTTTTTTCCTCTTATTTGTACTGTTGGTGACCAATGAGTCTTGCGGCCATCAGGGGTCATATCCCTCACAACTTCATTTCCCAAAACGTCATTCTGTCTATTATACACCAAAAAACGTGACGAGTATTCGCCATTTTCGCCTGCAACATCTTTGTAGGTACTTATAGTTGCGCCGTTTTGCTTATAACTGGCCCGAATAAGCTCTTTAATTTTTTCACAAAGCTGAACCAACTCCCAGTCGTTTAAATCAGCCACATTAACAAACGGATCAATTTCAGCGGCCCAAAGAGAATCAGCCTTAAGATAATTTCCCACGCCAGCTATGATACTCTGATCCATCAATACTTTGCAAATATTGTGCTTATTTTTTGTTCGAAGCCGTGTAATAAATTTCTCCGCAGAAACATCCTCCGCCAGCATATCCGGTCCGAGTGACTGAAGCTTTTCAATCAACCTTTCCTTTCCTGCCACAAATTTAAGGGTGCCAAAATTGCGTTGATCTACGAAATACACGGAAGTTCCGTCACTCAAATCAAGTCGTACCCGGGTGTGGTGATCATTTTTGTGAGACCACCTTCCGCTCATACCAAGTGTACACCATACCGAATAACCACCCTCCAGAATCATGTAAATAAACTTGCCATGAACACCAGCTCCAGCAATTCCAAGAGGAAAATTCTCTTTTATTTCCGACAAGCCACTAATCTCTTTCTTTTTGTAGCGTCCTGACAAAACCTCAACTCCAACAAGCTGTTTTTGAGATACAAGCTTCGCGAGGCCTTCAGCTATCTTCCTGCATTCAGGCCCTTCAGGCATCTGTCTGTGTCTCCCGCAACCAATTGTGGTATTTATTCAAGGCCTGATCGTTAGGTTCCACACCATGCCAATCTCCTACACAAAAAATATGCCATGCATCGTCTCCATACTTTCCAATTCCATACAGATCCTTCGCGGTTTTCCATTCGTTTTGTAAATACTCGCCAGAAAAACGAATTAAAGCCGATGATCGCTTATTGGACAAGCCCAGAGGTTTAAGCATCTCACGTAGACTGTCCTTGTCGGCACGGGTCATCGCTTGAGCAGTCGGCCACGTTTCAAACAAAGCAGGAAGCACCTTCCGGACCTGAACATGGGTTGTCATGTTAAGAAGTTGACAACAGACTAAAATCTTCCAGTCATCTCCAAAATAGGGTTCCTGAACTAGATCAAACGGTGATTGGGGTGCGTTCCATACAGTCATGTGCCAATAATATAAGCGCCGCAATAATTGTATTGTCAGCCGTGCTTCTTTCTCAGCATTGCCAACTTTTCACCGGCGGCGTTGGCACCGACTGCATCTCCAGAATCCATGGCCTTCTGGCGCTGGTGGGTCAGCTGCTCAATGTCGGTGTCCTCCATCTCATCTTCATCGTCGTCGGAAACTGTGGTGCTCGAAACGCCGACGTCGTCAAGACTGAGATAGTCAGGATCGCCCTCCATGAACAACGTCTCTCGAATGATTCTTCTGAGCTGGCGTGTTGTAATTTTCATCTTATAACCCTTCTTTGTCAGTGGGCCCAGCTGGGGAGGACGTCCATCGTACCCTGGTAACCGTCGTCGTATCCTCTAATAAAAGCCTCATATTCTTCTTGAGAATCAAACATATGCCTCATTACTTCACCTTGCCCCATTTGCTCGATCGCATCATGATTACCTTGTTCAAAGCCTTCGTCGTAAGACGCTTTCTCCTCAGGTGTCCAATCCATGGACTCCTTGATGATTCTTCTGAGCTGGCGTGTTGTAATTTTCATTTTAGTATCCGGGCGCATCATTTTCGATAGCTGTAATCATGTCATTAATCGACAAGATCTCTCCATCATCATTTACGTGGGTCGCGCCAGACGCCGCCGCAAGATCCTGAATGGCTGCTATCATTTCCTCCGCTAGGAAGTCGTCCTGGTTCAAGTTAACGCTAATCTCTTCGCCGTTCGGTGCTCTATAGGTATTGTAATCTCGATCGTATAACACTTCAATAACTCCGCCACCTGTGGTTTCTCTAATAATTCTTTTAAGCTGGCGTCTTGTAATTTTCATTTTAATTTACTGAGTATGGGTAATCTCTTCCATATTCCTTAAAGAGCATGGCAAAAAATTCGTCTGCATCGTCATTATTATTGGCTATGAATTCAACTTCTTCACCGGTTTTGTCTGTATAACCAAATCTTAAAGGCCAGCTCTCCTCTTCGAAATAACCAGCAGCATCCATTTCTTCGTCAGTAAGTTCTACGTCAAGGTCGTCATACAGTGACGCGCCTTTTCCAACTGGAAGGTCTGGATCTTGCCATGGTTGACCGTGCCTATAGGGTAGCTGATCACCTATTGCTTCTCGAATAATTCTTTTGAGTTGTCTTTTTGTGATCTTCATTTCACTCGCAATCTATTGTATTTAGGTTACCTGTATTGAAACAGCCAACGCGCGCTTCAAGATCAAGGTGACCTTTCGTCATTTTCGTCCACCAGCATGAGCATACTGTAAAAGATTCGGATCGAGAGGTTTGCCAGAACCCTCGGGTGGAGGACCAACAGGTGGTTCACCCATATCGATGAGGACATCGTTATATCCCATCATGTAATCGTCATCATCATCTTGGGGTGGCACATCACCGAGAGCATCATCTCTGCCGACGTCATACATCGAAACTTCTTCTTCGTGAGCAACACGCGACTCGAGTTCGTGGAGCCTAATCGATTCTCTGATGATTTTTCGTAATTGTCTTTTTGTAACTTTCATTTCAACCTCCTCTTGGTCGTTTCTTGATCGGAGCAGGTACAGGTTGGGGATGAATTCCAAGCAAGCCAGCCAAGCGGTCGAGCCAGCCGTTAATTTTATCGCACAACTCTTTCATTTTTAGTACTCATCTTCTACAAGGCGGCGATTCATCTCTTTGATGGCCGACCGCCGGTCTCGCCTGAGAACATTGAGAATGCCGTTATAATGGGTACGGTCTGCTGATCTGATCGAACAATCGTCTCGGGCATGAGTCATGTCGGTGATTCGATTTTCGATATCATCAACACATTCTGGACATCCAAAGGGAACAACACCACCTGACATTGTACGATGCGGGATATCACCGGTGGGGAGAGCAATCTCTGCCATAATTTTGCGAATGTTTCTACGAAGTGATTCGGTCTTCTCTTCTCTCTCTTCTTCCTCATGCTCTTCACGATCTTCGACGGCCTTATCAATGATACCTTTTTGAAGTCTATCTGGAAGCTTGCTTTGTTTGCCTCGTAGCGCCGAGTCGTCGTCGTATTTCTTA
>Ga0098033_1001249_pt1 | contig 10589 bp, 9 predicted proteins | sample 1_EtaG_FD_75049 | JGI IMG/M metagenome (GOLD analysis project Ga0098033, IMG submission 75049) | Marine viral communities from the Subarctic Pacific Ocean - 1_ETSP_OMZ_AT15124 metaG | ecosystem: Environmental > Aquatic > Marine > Oceanic | place: Pacific Ocean | collected 2015-01-07
GAAATAAAATACTGTCATCACTTGTTTCTGAGCTGAGCGATCATTCAAAAGTTGTGTTTAGCTTAGATCATGATGATATTGATGTGATTCTATGTATCGACCCCAGGCCGGATCAGAGCGGAGTTTGGTATCAGAACTTATTAGACTATCGTGAGAAGTTTAATGCTAAGATTATTCAAAGGGTGGGAGATGTTGGATCTCATGGAAAGCCAGAGCTAACACAGCTAATTTGCCAGACAACTGCATTGTCTGATTTTGTAATATTTCCCAGTGATTGGGCCAGAAAAGCTATACGATTTGAAAAGAAGAATTATTCTATAATCTATAACTCTCCTCTGAACGTTTTCTATGAGCATAGAAATGATAGTAGTGAAGTAGATAATAAGCTAAGAATTATAACTCATCATTGGTCAAATAATACAATGAAGGGATTTGATATTTATGAGAAGCTTGGAAATTATTGTAAAGATAGAGAGGATGTAGAATTTACGTATATTGGAAGATATTCAAGCGAATTTTCAAGAGATGGAATCAATCTAGTCGATCCCAAAGATGTGGACTTTTTAATCGAAGAACTTCCAAAGCATGATGTTTATTTAACAGCTTCGAGATTTGAAGCTGGTGCCAACCATGTGCTGGAGGGACTAGCTGCTGGCCTGCCAGTAGTCTACAGGACCGGCGGAGGAAGCATAGATGAATATTGTTCCCAATATGGTCTTGAATATAGTGACTTTGACTCTCTTATTAGATGCTTTAATGAAATTCAAAATAATTCACAGATTTTTAAAAGATCCGCAATGAAGTTCGATAGAGATATATCACAGACAGCCGAACAGTATGTGGATATAATCCTAAGGGTAGGAAAGTGTGAAAGTTAATATTAGCATAGATGATGTATCTCCTCACCCGCACTCTTCAGCTATTGTCTTAGACAGATGTTTTGAAATAATTGAAGCTTTTCCAGATGCAAAATTTACACTTTTTGTGCCAGCTGCATACTGGAGAACCATGCATCCAACAGAGTCAACAGTGAAGCCTCTTCAGATAAATCTTTTTCCAGATTTTTGCAAAAAGTTAAATGATCTACCGAGGAATAATTTTGAACTGGGCTACCACGGTTTTTATCACGGAATTCCTGGAAAAAATGATAATGATGAAATGAGATATTTGAATAAGGAATCATGCAACGAGCTTCTAGATGCAATATTCAAAGTTGTAGACATGGCAGGATTGAAGGAAAGATTTTCTCCTATTTTAAGACCTCCGGCGTGGAGGATGTCAGAAGGTTGCTTTGATTCATGTTTAGAAAAGGGAATAGAGGTTCTAGCACTTTCAAACTTTTTTGAAGACTATAGTGATGATTCTCTAAACTATCATGGAAGAGATAGTGAGTTTAAAGATGTTGTTTACTTTACATCGAGCCCGCCGTGGAAGCCATTAAAACTCACAGATAAGACAGAAATAGTATATCATGCATGTGAGTGGGATAAGAATTTTCTAAGTGAATCTATGACGCAGGATTTAATAAAGTTTATACATGAAAACTTAGACAATATTGAGTTTTCTTTTATGGGGGAGATGATCGATGGGGAGATCTGATCCCGTTATTTTTCAAAAATATTTAAGTCTTATCGGGGATAGAGACCTTGGAGACTGTTGTCACTTAGGTGCTTCATCCAAGAATACTTTTATAAATAGCTTAAACACTAAAAGTGATAAATTCTATGATCTCTCTTTAGATAATTGGAATATAAATGATTCTCACTGGAATATACCAGACAGTAGCTTTGACAGCATAGTATGCACAAGGGTTGCATACTTTTGCAAGGATGTAGATAATTTTTTTAAAGAGTGTCATAGGATACTCAGACCGGGTGGCTTTATCTTCGTAGACTGGGCAATTGGAGATCACTGGAGATTTGAGGATTTTAAAATTGGGTGGGTGAAGAATGACGAACAAGAGTGGTGCTATAATGAAGACAACTTTTTGTGGTCGTGCGTGTGGCATGATTCTTTTTCTTCACATCCAGAATACTTAAATTTCTCAAAATTTGTAACAAACTTTGGGTATACACGCTGGAAATGTGGTGATGATCCCGTAAAGCAAGCAATCTTTAAAGAAGTTCCAGTGGTTTATAATTTAGAATCTAATTTTTCTAATTTTACATTTGCTGTCGACATGATGTGTCTCTGGCCAGAATCTCCTCAGCTTTACATTATTGTTTTCGGAAGTAGGATTCAATGAAAATAGGAGTCTTTGCAGGTGATTTATTCTGGAGTAGCTGTCCCTATGAGTGCTTAAATGTTTTCTCAGACGTGTCAAGACAATTTGACACAGACTATATCATGTTTGAAAGAGATATAAGGCTCAATAAGAAATGGCGTGGAAATGAAAAATTTCAGTTTAAGACAGGAAAATTTACAGGCTGTAAGAGGCTAAGAGCTATAAGCACCTGGGATGACCTTTATAAGATAAGTAAAGAATATAAAACAATACTTGCAAGATGCAAGTTTTCACCCAAGCAGAGATTTCCACACAATATCAGAAAAGATTTAAAATGTCCACTTTCTGTTTGGGATGTAGGGGGTTTAGATATTTTAGTCGGACACTCACTGTGGGCAGATAATTTTTTAGTAAAAGGTCAAGAGTGGAAAAGGTATCTAGAGAAAGTTAATTCAAATAAAGATTCAAAGTCTGCAGTTTCACTTTGCCCACAATATGATCCATATTATCGAACAGATATGGCATATGGAAATCCTATCCTAAAGGATGATTTTTTCAAAAAGTATAGTCTCGATAAGAATAAAAATATACTTCTAGTCGCGCCAAGTAATCCTGGCTCCCATACAGAAATGTTTAATCAAAACTTAGATAATCTTGAAAAAATAGTTGAACTATCTCATCAAAATAATTTTCAAGTATTAATAAAGACATATCCTCATGACTACATGTTTTATGAAAATGAAGGAATGTATACCGGCGTTTATAAACGAAAGTATTCCGATATACCACAGTATGAATTTTTGAAAAATAGAATTCCAGAGGTTATAATCATTGAAAGCCAGGATCACTACTCAGCAATGAAACATTCGAGCAAAATATTCAATATGTCGGGAAGCAGTATTTCATGGGAGTCATTTTTTACAAATGGAACTTCATATTCGATGAACCTCAAAGATCAGAAGTACTATAAGACAGTTTCATATTTACCCAGTGATATAACGTTTCCTGATGATATCTTTAATATAGACGTCTCTTCCTATAATCAGATATTCGATTCAGATAAAGAAGTAGAAAAAGGCAGGGCAGAAATGTTCTTTACTTATAACAATAGGGACAATATCGCAAATAAGCTCAAAGATATATTATAGGAGAACTAAATGAAAAAGGCGCTAATAACTGGAATAAACGGAATGGACGGGAGTCATTTGGCTGACTTTCTACTCACTAAGGACTATCAGGTTTTCGGTCTAGAGAGAAGATCATCATCAAAAAATAGAGAAAATACTTCCCACCTAGTGGGAAAGATCGAATTTATATCTGGAGATCTTACTGATCAAAACTCCCTACTGAGGGCTTTAAAGAAATCCAGCCCAGATGAGGTATATAACTTAGGCGCACAATCATTCGTGGGAGAGAGCTGGAATACTCCAGAGCAGACAACTGATGTAACAGGGCTTGGAGTTCTAAGAATACTAGATGCTATTAGAGAATACGACACAGATATAAAATTCTATCAAGCAAGCTCTTCAGAAATGTTTGGAAGAGTTAAAGAGACTCCTCAAAATGAATTTACACCATTTTATCCTCGAAGTCCTTACGGAGTAGCAAAGCTGTACGGACACTGGATGGCAAAAAATTATAGGGAATCATATGACATGTTTATATGCTCTGGAATTCTCTTTAATCATGAATCTGAAAGACGAGGAATTGAGTTTGTTACTAGAAAAATAACAAATGGTATCGCCCGAATTCATCTTGGATTAGATGATTCTATATCCCTTGGAAATCTTGATGCTAAGAGAGATTGGGGATATGCTCCCGACTATGTAGAGGCAATGTGGCTAATGTTACAACAAGATAGAGAAGCCTTTGCTAAGGAAAAGCTTGGAGATTTCGTAATATCAACTGGAGTATGTCATAGTGTTAGAGAGTTTATAGAGTCAGCATTTAGTGTTGTCGGAATAAGTAATCCCTACAGGTATATAAAGAAAGATCCTAGATTTATGAGACCTGCTGAGGTAGATCTTTTGCTTGGAGATAGTACAAAGGCAAGAGAGGTTCTTGGATGGACTCCGAAGGTCGGATTTGAAGAGATTGTAAGAAGAATGGTTCTTAATGATATTGAGATTCTAAAGCATGAACATGGGAAATGAAGCCACCAGCGCTATTGTTATTGGAAACGGACCCTCTGCCCTCCTTTATGAGGCCGGAGCTGAAATCGATAAATTTGATGTGGTTATCAGAATTAATAGATTTCACATTAAAGGTTTTGAAAAGTTTGTCGGATCTAAAACAGATATCTGGGCGACAACATATAACAAATTATTAATGGAGTGGCTTGAAGGTTGGGTCACCGACGTTGCAGGATGTCGTACATCTAAGCTTAAAATAAACGAACGTAAGATCTGGGCTAGAACTCCCAAAAAATTGAGGTATTTACGTCAGATATTTGGAAGTGACTATTCATACGAGATACTGTATAAGAATTTTAAATATCATTCGCTATTCTTGAATGATATTTTAGGTCACATAAGCTCAGAGAAAGATGTGCCCTATAAGGGTAAAATATATAATGTTGAGCCAGATACTGGATTTTTGACAATAGTGAGGGCGATTGAGAAATTTGAAAATATTCACATTCATGGATTTGACTTCTATGAAGATGGGCTTGACGACGATATTAAACGATACTATCATAATCTATCTGGTGAGACTCACGCGCCTCCAGCTGATGTAAAGGGTCAAAGATTTGTGATAGAAGAGCTTCACAGGCGCGGACATATAAACTTTCTAAGTGAAGAAACAAAGGGAGTCTTTTTTAAAAAGGATCCAGTAGCCCCTAAGTTTCCTGATAGCCTTCTAGAGAAAGTACGGGGCGGAAATGTCAAGTAAGATTGTTTCATTAACATTATCAAGAGGGGGTTCAAAAGAGATTCCTCGAAAAAATCTAGTGGATATAAACGGACATCCTCTAATTTTTTATGTAATTGATGCAGCTAAGAAAGTACCGGCTATATGTGAAAACTGGGTAAGCTCAGACTGTGAAGTAATTTTAGATACAGCTAGAGAGCTAGGTGCAAAGACAATTAAAAGGCCCGATGAGCTAGCAACAGATGAAGCATCTTCAGAGCTTGGAATACTGCACTTTGCAGAGAATGTTGATTTTGATATTTTAGTTTTTATACAGACAACTTCACCGTTAATAACTTCGAATTTTATAGAGGCTGGATTAAACAAGGTTATGTCTGGTGAGCATGATTCTGTATTTTCTGTGACAAAAGAATATTGGCTTCCGAGGTGGTCAAAGAATGTTGAGCCTATAGATTGGAACCCTGCCCTGCGACCACGCCGTCAGGAAATTGAAGAACGATATGTTGAAAATGGAGCATTTTATATCACAACAAGAAAACAGCTGCTCAAATCAGGCCTGAGATATAGTGGAAATATCGGATTCATCGAAATCCCACTCTCTCAGAGCTTTGGAATAGACACACACGAAGATTTAGAGCTTATAAGAAAATTATTAAAATGAAAAATAAGGTACTATTAGTCGGAACTGGACAGCACGCACTAGAATATGCTAAAGTTCTACGATTCCTTGAACAAGACTTCGATATTATAGGAAATAGTAGGGAGACTTGTGAGAAAGTTTCTAAAGAACTAGATGTGATATCAATGTTCGGCGGTGTTGAGAGAAATAAAGAATCAATTATTAGAAATGATTATAGCTGTTTTATAAATTCTAGCCCTGCAGAAAGTCTAGCATTGTCAACTCAACGCTTAACAAGTCTCGGGCTAAAGAAGGGATTAATTGAAAAGCCTGCAATTCTGGATGAATCTGATATTGAAATATACAATCTAATACAAGATAGATCGAAGCTTTTTGTTGGATACAATAGAAGGTTTTATGGGTCTACAAGAAAGGTCATGAAAATGATAGAGGAAGATGGCGGAATTACATCTTTTAATTTTGATTTCTCTGAGTGGCCAAGCAGGGTTGAAAATAAAGAATCGTTATCAAATAGGGAAAGATCTAGGTGGTTTTTCTACAATAGCACACATGTTATAGATTTAGCATTCTATATTTGTGGAAGACCAAGTACCCTATACGCGTCTAGCTCTGGAGAGAATAAAATAAAATGGCACCCATCTAGCTCTAAATGGTCAGGATCTGGAATATCATGCAATGATATAACTTTTTCTTATAGGTCAGACTGGGTAGGACCTTCAAGATGGACTATTGAAATATTTACGAAGAATAGAAAAATAGTGATGTGTCCCATAGAAGAGGTTAAAACATTCGACTGCAGATCAATGACATTCAGTAATGTCGAACTAGAGAGATCAGATCACTTTAAGCCCGGTCTTTTAGATCAGACATCATCATTTCTATCGAATGACCATAGCAGCATCAAGACACTTAATGATCAAATTAGTGATTACAATGACATATTTTTAAAGATTTTTAGAGGTGAAGCTTGATAAAGGTTTTAGTGCTTGGGTTCGGAAATATTGGCCGGAGACATATTCAGTCATTATCTGAGGATGATATGTTTGATATTTATTGTGTCGATCCAGCACAGTATAAAACTAATTCACCTGTCAAAATATATGAAACAGTAGAAAGACTCATTGAAAAGACTCAAATAAATTTTTTTGATATTTGTATAGTTGCAACTCAGGCAAGCAAAAGAGAAGATATTATCAGAAGCTTATTTAAATCATGCAAGATTGACTCTTTAGTTTTAGAGAAACCAGTTTTTCAGAACTGGAAAAGCTATTCTCTTTTTAGTAAATTTTTTATCAATAGCGAAACATCTGTCTGGGTAAATACTGTCTTTCGTAATCTTGAATGTTTTCAAAGACTTAAAAAGTTAACAAATTCTCCATTAACAATTACTGCTCACGGAAATTGGGATTTCTGTTCTAATTTTTCTCACTATCTAGATTTATTCTTATTTTTAAACAATGATATAAAACATGATGTGAAGAATTGCACGTCTGAGCTTTATGATATCCTCTATTCATCAAAGCGGCCCGGGTGCTTTGAGGCAAAGGGGAGTATTTCTATTAATTTTGAAAATGATTCTAAAATAACACTTAGCACAGAGAATAAGATGTCGAATGGTGATAATCATGTAGATCTATTAATTTCTTGCAATAGCAAGAATTTATTAATGTCAATTAGGGGAGAGGTTATTTCAGCTATAAGGGATGATTTTGGAATTTATGACGAGCCAAAATCACTAATATCATATCCGTTTGTTAGTGTGACGTCTCAATTAAACTGTAAAGCAATTTATGAAAAAAGATATGAAAATATAAAGATGGCAAACTATGAAAAGATATTTGGCTTATGTGGAACAGTTACAAGACAGCTAGAGAAAGTATTTACTGAAAGAGGCTATGATACATGTTTAATTTCTTAATGTATGCTTTAAAGAGATGATAATGAAAAGAAAGATTTTAGCATTCTTTATAGGAAATCATGATAGCAATATTTGCTTTTATGATGGTGATAAATTTAGCTATGTAAAGACAGAGCGAGTTACGGGAGTAAAGCACCACGGATGTGATATTTCGTTTATACGAGATTGGTGTACAAAAAATAACTTCAAGCCAGACTTAATAGCTTTTACTGATGGTAATAGAAACAATCTGGGAATATGTGATAGAAATACACTTTTTCAAAAAGTTGAACCCATAGATAAAAGCTGTAAAATATTTGGATGTGAAACATACTGTATTGATCATCATTATGCACATATCTTGAGCACATGGCCAGTTTCTGAGGGTTGTGTTAAGAATGCTAATATTGGGATTACAATTGACGGATGCGGTGATCACAGAACATCAATAAGCGTAATAGAGAATCCTGGAAATATTCATAGTGCAAAGATCAAAAATACAATGGGAAGAGGAAATTCAATTGGAAGCTGGTTTCAATCATTGGGACAGATTATGGGGCTAAGAGTACGACACCCAACAGATTACGCTGGAAAGATAATGGGTGCGCAATCATATGGAACTGTAGATGAAGATTTTATAAAGAGTACGAACTTCAGCAAGGGTATCGCAGACCCCCTCTCAAGACAGCCAAAGTATGGATCACTTGATTTATTTGAAATAGTGTGGAGAGGAAGAAAGTTATCTCGTCATGATAAAGAATTTTTCAATTTTAAAAATAAAGATTTTAGGGATTGGCTTGCAACATCTCATAAAATTATTGAACTGTACATAACTGATATAGTCTTTAAAAATAATATTTGCAATGATGACGACATCATCCTTTACTCGGGAGGAGTTGCTCAAAACGTTCTTGTTAATGATAAGCTTTATTTAAAGTATAAGAATATCTTTATTCCAACACACTGCTATGATGGAGGACTTTCACTAGGATGCATGTATGTTGCAAGTGAAATTTGCAACCAGCCGCTAGAATTATCTAAAATTAATAAAACTATGATGTATCCATATTGGCAAAATGATGTATTAGAAGAAAGTCCAACAGATGAAACAATTAAGCATGCAGCGAAGATGATAGCAAGCGGAAAGATAGTCGGATGGTTCCAGGGAAGAGGTGAGATAGGCCCGCGTGCCCTTGGAAATAGATCAATTCTTATGAATCCGGGAATAAAGGACGGCAAGGATATCATAAACCGAAGAGTAAAACATAGAGAGCACTGGAGGCCGTTTGCACCTAGTTGTCTAGTAGATGACTGTGAAAAATGGTTTAAAATGGACAAGAACTCCAGCTCAAAGTATATGTTAAGATCAGTTCTAGTTCAAGAAGATAAAAAGGATAAAATAAGATCAGTTGTTCACAATGACCTAACAAGTAGAATACAAACAGTATCAGAAGAAGATAACCCAGCATTTTATAAGCTTTTGAAGGAATTCAAAAAGCTCACAGGAATTCCACTTCTCTTAAACACTTCTCTTAACGGTGGGGGAGATCCTATTTTTGCAAACGTCGAGCAGTGCGAAAATTATGTGAAAATATCAGATATTGATGTAATAATCTATGGCAACAGAATTATAAAAGATGAATAACATCACACCATCATCAGCAAGAAATAAAACTAACATTCTCGATGTTTTTGATAGTGAAAGCTCAGATGTCTATATTATTGCTGAGATAGGAATAAATCATAATGGGGATATCAAAGAAGCTCTCGCTCTAATTGATGCAGCGTGCTCAGCTGGTGTAGATGCTGTTAAATTTCAGAAAAGAGATTTAAATAAGCTATATACGAAAACGATCTTGAAAGATTCAAATACCGCAGAGTGGTCATTTAATTATTTGCTTCCAGTATTAAAAGAAGTAGAACTATCTGAAAAAGATTACTTCATAATATCTGAAAAATGTAAGAGAGAAGGAGTCGATCTAATAGTCACTCCCTTTGATATGAATTCTGCAAAGTTTCTAAATACACTCAATCTTTCTGCATTCAAGATCGGATCATCAGAAATGGTCAATCACGAATTAGTTGAATATTGTCTTAAAACGGAGAAGCCAGTTATAATCTCTACAGGAATGTGGAATGAAAAAGATATTGAGAGATGTGTCTCTAGATATAGAAAGACAAGCATGCTATTTTCAATATTGCTTGCTAATTCAACATATCCTACTCCATATGAGTCTATAAATTTAAGATTTCTTGAAAGGCTAAGTGAGATTCACCCGCATGTAGGATATTCTGGACATGAAAGGGGAACATTCATACCAGTTGCAGCAGTGTCACTTGGAGCTAGAATAGTTGAAAAACATATAACTTTTGATAGAAACCATCCCGGCCCTGATCACAAGGCATCAATGTTGCCAGATGAGTTCAGAGAGATGGTAAGCAACATAAGAGATTTACAGTTATCGCTTGGAAAGACTAAGCTAGTTAATCAGGCTGAGATGCTAGCAAGGGAGACATTTGCAAAGTCTGCTTATACACTTAAAGATCTTCCAGCGGGACATATATTAAAAAAAGAAGATGTTGAATTTATCTCACCCGGAAGAGGTATATTCATACACGAATTTGAAGAATTTGAAGGCAGAAGGCTCTTTAAAGAAATTAAAAAAGGAAACTATATTTCAAAAAAATCATTTGAATCAGTTGTTGAGATTGGCAATTGGAATATTCCAAAATTTTCTAGATCATGGGGTGTTAAGTGTAGATTTCATGATTTCGAAGAATATAATGAATTAAACCCACCAGTTGTTGAATTTCACTGTACTGATACAGATTTAGAAATAGACTTTAAAGGAGCATCTAGTAAGTCACAACTAATAATTCACGCCCCAGAGATAGTTGGAAGAAAGCTAGTAGATATATGCTCAGATGATCCTGAGGTTGTTAAGTATTCCATTGAA
>Ga0098033_1001250_pt1 | contig 10586 bp, 10 predicted proteins | sample 1_EtaG_FD_75049 | JGI IMG/M metagenome (GOLD analysis project Ga0098033, IMG submission 75049) | Marine viral communities from the Subarctic Pacific Ocean - 1_ETSP_OMZ_AT15124 metaG | ecosystem: Environmental > Aquatic > Marine > Oceanic | place: Pacific Ocean | collected 2015-01-07
AAAACGCTTTTGGTCGGCAAAACGCTTTTGGTCGGCAAAACGCTTTTGGTCGGCAAAACGCTTTTGGTCGGCAAAACGCTTTTGGTCGGCAAAACGCTTTTGCCTCCTTTCGCCTGAAGGGCTTTACCCATTAATGTAGCCATCTTTCCAGGGGCACCTGCAACCGATTTGAAAGCGGCCATTAGCCTTGCGCCACCGACCTTTGAAAGAATTGTACCAGCGAACAGAGTTTCTCTTAAATTAACTTTCGTTAGGCTATCGGCAAAACCAAGACCAATAGCGGCACCAATAACTGTGGGACTCTTAAATAATGCCAACATCTCTCCCAGCAGGTTCCCACCTGTGGTATTACCCATTTCTACCTTTTTCTGGTGAGTACTATCTTGTTTATTCTTTCTTTCGTCTTCTATGCTCTTTTCACGGTCCTCAACTTCGCGCTGCCTATCCCGTTCCATCTGATATTGACGCATTTTTTCCTGTTCTTCGAGTAAGCCACGAAGAGTGTCTGCAACTTCCTTCCTATCCCGGGTTTGTTCCCTAGAATCTTGCTGAAATTGATCTATAAATCTGCTAAATTGGTCGTTGAAATCAGGCATCCTATCTCATTTTCATTGCTGATCTTTCTTGTTCTTGTTTTTCTAACCACGCCTTTAAATAACTTAAATAAACCTCTCTCTCCCATGGAATCATATCATTAATGTCTGCTAAAGAATATTTATGGTGTTGCATAAGTGCGAAGTTTATCTCATACCAAGCAGAAAGGGTTATATGAGATAAACCGATCATAAAAAATCGTCTATTCCCCTTAAGGTTTTGGTCACCTCTTTTCCATCTATTTCATACGTTACTTCTTTTTGCACAGAGGGTATTTTTTGATAATAGTCGGCAATTTTCTCCAGTGCTTTTGTTGAAATATTTTGAACAAAATTATCCAAATCAGACGAAGATAGTTCTTCTACGGTAATTACTGTATCATTAGTAAATATTTCTTTTATACTTGCTTTTATCATTAGTATTAGGCTGGCAAATTGACCCGCCGAAGTAGTTAAATCAGTATCTTCTAAATTTAAAAAAGATCCAAGTGTGGGAGGACTAAGCAACATACCAACATCGTCGTTAATCATTATTTTGGAATCTGGAATATCTTTAGATATATTAATCGTATCTAGATCTATTTTTATGTTTACAGTACTATCGGTTCCCTCGGCACCAAGCACTATATTAATAATATTGTTTACAGATTTAGATCTGAGTTTTAAAAACATCAATTCAACTTCAGATATTGGTAAAGTATCAATATCGTTTATATCGGTGCAACTCTGTAAAAGATTTCGAATCATCATATATTGTTCTTTTATATCATTCTTGGCGTGATCTTCCATACCAATCAATAGAATTTTTTCTTCTTTTACAAGAAATGGCCTATAATTTACAGTAAGGTTTGATATAGGAAGTTTTGTTGTATATGTTGGAGTCATCTTGTCGATGATACCTTTTATTGCAGTCATGATTTAAATCTCCTTTTTAAATTAAATAAAGTCATGAATTTGTTCGTATTATCAGGATGGGCAATTATCGTAGCACTCTCCCGCATTACAATCATAAAATGTGTATAGTCTAAAACCAAAATTAACCATAAATTTAGTGTATTGATCTGACAATTCAGCACCGAGAGTCATTGGCATAATTGCTTTTGGAAACACCTCATCAACGCATACGGTTTTCTGGGCTTCTCCCTGTTGATCTAATATTGCTATTCTCATTCGACCAATAAAATCTATATAATAATTTATATAGCCGAGGTATGGATCGACAATGGCATCCATCCACGCTTCTAGTGCAAGCCTTACACTATCACCTTTAGTCATGATGAATGTTATGCTTATATCTTCACCATAAGCAGAGTCATATGGAATCTCTCTAGGAGATCCAAAATAAGTCATTTGTTTAGTAAGAACTTGTCTACCAGGAAGGGTTACTGATTCTGCAAGAAGGGGAACGGAGTTATTGGGTGTCAGATAACTATTAAACATATCTAACGCATATGGAGAATTATCGAAGTATGGACGGCCAAATTGTACTTGATATTGCGCAGGCCGTAAAACGTCTTTTGTTACAGTTGTTATAAAAGAGTCAAGTGACATATAAATCTTTCTCTGTTATGATTTTGAATTCCCAGCCTCTTTTGGTGCAATATTCTTTTGCATATTTCCATTTTGCAACGTTTGTTTCGTAAATAATACATTCCTTTAAATATGTATTCTTTTTTTTACGACCTTTGGTTGGTATTTTTGTTTGTTTTTCTGGTTTAATTTCTATGACCGCTGTTTGTATATTTTTAGACGAGTTTTTCTTTTCAACATAGAAGTCTGGATAGTATCTGTGCGTCTTTTTATCAATGGGAGAATAATAGGGTATTATAAGGGGTTCACTACCCCAACGAACAACATTTTTATTTTCATCTAAATATTTACAAAAACGCCTTTCCCATAAAGAACGACATATAATTTTGTTGGGGTCGCCTATATATTTGGAGAGGTTTTTAGGAAAAAATTTAGTTTTATAAGGCATACAATATATATGGCACAAAAAGCAGCAAAGGAGATTTAAATCATGGGCACCGCTCAAATTTTAACATTTCCAGATCAAGATGCAGCAGACGCTACTCATACAATAGGGTTTCATTTTCATGAAACTACATTTAATTTTTCGGATGTTGATGGGGGGGGACAGGGCATCGAAACATATGGCGAACCAACATGGAATGTGTTTATAACAGCACCAGCAATAATTTCTGAAGCAAATGGTTTTCAATATTCTACTGCTAATTATGGTATGCTTGGAGATATTATGTCAATGGGCGGTGCGGGTGATAATCTAGCATCTCTTTTTTCTGGTGGAGATATAGTAGATGCTAAGAACGTTCCGTCGTCTAGTACGCCAAATTTTGTTGGCAATCTCTTACAGAGATCTGCTGGTAATAGTGTGATGTCTAATATGATGTCTGCCATGTCAAGAACTACGCCAAATGTTCGTGAAGAACAATTATTTGCTCAACCAGATTTTAGACAGTTTACATTTAATTTTGATCTTTTTCCAAGAACCGAGAATGAATCCATCATATTAAATAAAATCATTAAAGTATTTAGAAGTTGTTCGTATCCAAGTATGACAGAGGATAATTTAAGGTTTATCTTCCCGGATGAAGTAGCCATAAGGTATTATTTGCAAAACAACCAAATGAATGAGGACAGATTACCAATAATAGGGAAGTCGGTAGTCACAAGTTTGTCTGTTAACTATGGGGGAGCAGGTATTGTTAAATTATTTCCAGATGGTTCTCCAGCCAATGTGAATTTAACTTTGACTATAAAAGAGTGTAAACTTAATAATAGAAAGAGTGACGTTATTCCAGACATGTCCCCATAGTGATGAATAAAAAGGGTAAACAATATGTTTTTTAAAAACTTATCTAACTTTAATTACACTTTTAAAGACCTTGGGGTTCAACCCATACGCGCTATTAATATATTTAGAAGGTCAAGATTAAGTTTATCGGATAAGAAGTATAGAGATTCTTATTATTACTACAGTTACAAAGCAGGCGACATGCCCGAAATCATCGCGCAAAATGCATACAACAACCCCCACTATTATTGGGCAATTTTAATGTTTAATGAAATTGTAAATCCTTTTTATGAATTGCCCCGGTCAGAATCTATCACAACATCAATAGAACAACAAAGATATCTGAACACGGGATCTTTCTTTTATGAAAATGATGATGAATTGGGATTCAATTCTGCTGACGGCTATACTCGTTCAAGGTTTCCGAGAGTTGGCGACATCATGGTAAAATTAGATGACCGCCGGAATGAACCGGCATCACCGGCATCAACATTGGTATCTGTTCAGATAATTGGGCTGGATACAACCCTACAGAGAATTGATTTCTTAACGACAACTGAAAATGGTTTGTTTGTGGAAGGAGATTCCTTTGCAATTATTGACAAGACGGGTGAAGACACATACGAAATAGCGTATAGAAGTAAAATATTAAAAAGGTTTGACGACAAAACTAAAACATATGTTTCCTTTAAAGATTCAGAAGGTAAAAATCTACCACCTCTCTCAGAAGCCCCGAATAGACCCACCATTGGTACTGCCGATTATTCATTTTATAATAGCCAATTAGGAAACGAAAACATAAAATACACCATTCTTGGCGAATTTGTTGGGTGCAGTGGCGGTGGTAATGCCGAACTCTCTAAAGCGGAAGGATACAGAGCAATGAATATTGAAGAAACTGCTATTATGGAGGCAGATAATATATCTAGAATAAAGATTCCCGAGATGGGGTTATTAAAACCATTATTGCATAGCATGTCTGAAGTTTTAAACAAATCTCCTTTGAACGATAGCATACTTGTAAAATATAATACTAGGATTAAGTGAGATAATAAGAGATATATTATGGGCAAAAATTATCCAAAAGAAGTAGCACTAGAAGAGGCTTTCGTAACCCACGCTGATTTGGGAGGTGGTGACGATTTTGTAACAGATCTTTTATATGGCGGAAAGGGGATGCTGGAACGCATTACTTTATATGAAAATATGTTTTCTCTTTATATGTCTGGAGCGGTATTTTTAACAGATATACAAGCAAAAGGTATTATAAATACATTTTCTCCAGGAGATACACTCACCCTTTCTATTAGAAAATATAAAAGAGAGGGCGGAGATGACGGTGATATTGCGGTAGACTTTAGTAAAAGAAAATTTGTAATTTTTAGAGTGGAATCAATTAGTCCGATAGAACAAACAAGCACTCAGGGCTATGTTTTACATTTTGCCTCTCCGTCCTATGCTGTATTAAATCAAATTGCAGGCGAACACATATTTGCTGAATATTTTGGAAAAATATCAAACAACGAGAATTCAGAGCATTTCGATAATAGTTACCTTCTGGGCGGTAATCATATGGACAACGCCCCCGACGAAACCGAAGAAAGACAGTGTGAAGGAACCGTTCCAGGCAGTCCTGAAGAAGTGGGTTTTGTTAATACAATAGTAAGAGAGTATTTGCGATGGACTGATGGTGTTGATGGAACTCCTGTTCCATTTGAAATTGAAGGAACAAAAAATTCAATTTGGTTTAGAGAGTTTTTTCCCGTTGTTAGTGCTAGGTTAGATGATTATAAAGCAGAGAGTCTTTATGGGCTTTTAAAAGATTGCGCGGAGTATAGTCAAGCCATCCCAAATCCTTATGCTGTGAACTTTCACTTTTGGCAAGATTTAGATGGCATTCATTTTAGGTCTATAGAAACCTTAATATCCGATCAAGAAGATGACGCTGATTACTGGCCGACCGATAAAATATATACATTTGCTCCAGATGATAGACGACAAAGTACGTCACAAAAATTTAATAGGATAAACGCTCTTGAGGTTTATAATCATATTGATTTAGTTGATCTTTTAAGCACTGGAGCGTTAACATCTAATTATAGATATTGGTTAAATCCAAGGGCAGATTTGGTTAATACATCTGTTTTCAATGAAAATGAAATTAATTTTGAAATGACGCGGGAAGAGACAAATTTTTTAATTGACAGAAGTACCTATGTTTATTATTACCCAAGAGATTTTGAGCGGTGGAATTTAATAGAAAACTCCCCAATAATATCTAATGTTTTTGGTGGTGATGATGAAAATAGGCTTCTAAAACCCACTTTAAGAAATGTGCTTAGACCTCATATGATATCTGAGCCTTTAGATTATCAACACGGTTATAGTATAATAGACAGTTCTCCAGCCACAAGTTTTTACAACCATTATAAACATACAAGACTTGATATATGTGGGCTTAAAGACATTCTTTTTATTCAAAGTGTTGTAACTAAACCCATGAAGTCATTTTATGAACTGTTAGGTAGGCTTAGACATTATGATTTCAATACAAAATTAAAGTCAGAGGGATGTTTGTCTGGAGCGCAGTATAGTTTTGATTTTGGGTATGATGCCGAGGCGTTATATCACGAGTCTCTTGGAACGCAGGGCGAAAAGTGGACAAGCCGGTACTTAGACTATGATCCTAATAATAGCAGAAGCGATGGTAATGAGTATGTGACAGAAACGCAAGAAACGGGCGAATTTGATGATTTAGGAAATCCTATAACAGAAGAGGTACTTGTTCAGGTAGTTGATTGGTGGCCAAAACCAACTTGTACGTCCTTAGCGGTTTATGCTGCTGCGGTGCCTGAAGAATGTAGTCTTATTAAAGCGATTCTTGGTGAAGAATGGTTGGGGTGTGGAGTTAGAGATCATTGGTATTATGGTTCTCTTCAGAGATCTGTTCCTACTGCAAACTTTAAGGAACACACAAATGCAGAACTAAGTTTTTTTAGAGATGTGTGTGGATCGGAAGAAGAGTTTACTGATTTATTAGGTATTGGTTTTGATTCGCAGGATCTTGATTGGGAACGAATATTTCCTGGTATTTTTTCAAAGGGACCAACTTGTACCTGTCCCTGTCAAGGTAATACCTGGGCAACAAAGGACAAGAATTTTCGTAGATATTTAGAATATAATAAAACATTTTCTAGATTTTGGGAAACAGATAATTGGGTTCCTCTTTTGAGAAATGCTCAAGAAAAATTATTAAAATCACAGCAACTTTTAATAACTACTGCTGGGAACTTATTCAGAAAACCTGGTGAAATTATTGCATTAGATGTTCCGGTTATTTCTGCAATGGCAGATGCAGACGATGATCCCACTCAAGAATTTATGCGTGGTAAGTATATGATAACTGCTATAAAACACATTATAACAGCAAACAACACACATACTATGGAAATGGAACTTTCTAGAGATTCTTTTCCAGAACCATATGCATCTATTGGTGATGATGTACTTTCTAATTATGATCAAATTATTGATAATAACTTATTTGGCCAAGCATTCTCCTTTGATACTAATACGGTAGAATATACTAGAGATATCGATACACCAGGATTTTTAAAGGCTAGCGCATATTCATTTTACTGGAATCCAGATATTCAGAACGAGTACGTATATAATACGGGAATTCCAGATGCTGACGGTAACGATATACTTGCTACTATTAATTATGTCGATAGTGATCAGAAAACGGTTGCTTCTAGATTTGTAGATGATCCAAGTATTGGGTTGGGGTTTGTTACTCCCTTTGTTTTTTATGGAAGTTGGAAAGACTTTACATCTTATTCTTGGTCTGATTATGCCAACATTCGTGGCTACTACGATGGCAGCGGTTTTGTTAATCCGTAAATTCGGATTACTAAATAGAGAAGTAGGGATAAATAAATAAAAAGGTACAAAAATGGCACCAATACAGAACGAAATATTAAAACCAAAATATGTTGATTTTGACATGCATTTTAAACCTTCTCCCGTTTTTGTAGATGCAAATTTGGGAGCAAGTGGCGATATATTATTGAAAACAGATGCAGATGCAATAAAACAATCTGTTTCAAACATTTTGCAAACCCATCGTTACGAAAGACCTTTTCAACATAGTATAGACGGTAGAACTAGAACACTTCAATTTGAATCCGTAAGTATTTCTTCCTCTACACGAAAACCCTTTGATAGAAAAAACAAAGGAAAAGGAAGTGGTGTTATTACTGGAACGAGCAGTCTTGCGTTTATGCATGAAGCATCAAATGCAATAAATAGATTTGAACCCAGAGCAGCAGGATCAGCACTAAAAATAGAAAAATCAGCAAGAGGCGAACCGATGGTTCAAATTCAGTTTAAAACTTTAGATACAGTAGAAGATGTATCTATAATAATACAGAGAGATAGGTAAAATGGCAGTAGATTACACTGGTTCAGCAAGCACAACAAGCGCGGTAACTCTTGGGAGTGTTGATTTTACCAAACTGGATTTTAATGATATAAAATCTAGTTTAAAAGAATTTTTACAAAAGCAGGATTTGTTTACGGACTATAATTTTGATGGTTCTGCTTTGTCCATTCTTCTAGATGTTTTAGCATATAACACACTCTATTATTCATTTTACGCAAATATGATTGCTAGTGAGATGTTTCTTGACAGTGCAACACAAAGAGACAATGTTGTTTCTTTATCCAAAATGTTGGGCTATACTCCTAAGTCTAGGACATGTGCCGTAGCAACATTAGAAATTGAAAATGCGTCGTCTTCTGAACAGACTATTGTTCGGGGAAAACAACTTGCTGGTGCGAATGGGGTCAATTGGTTTTATTGGGGAGCAACGGGTTTCACACTCGGTTCTGGGCTAACTGCTAATGCAGATGTGTATGGTAGCAGGGGATTGGTGCAGGGTGAAGGTGGCACAATAATTTCCGATAAAAACGTGGACACGAATACTTTAGTTGTGACAGTTAATGATGGTACAACAGCAGAAGCCTGGTCTTTATTAGATTCAAACATTGTCTCCGGTTTAGGTGGCGACGACAAAATTTATTTTATAGACAGCACTTATGATAGTTATTACACAATCAAATTTGGAGATGGTGTTTTTGGTAAAGCAATTACCGACAACGCTATAGTTACAAAAGACTATTTGGTGGGAGGAAACGGAAATGCTGACAACGGCATTGCATCTTATGTTCAATTAGATTCTAATATTACTATTAATAGAGTAGTCAGATCTTCCAGGGGTGGGTCAGAAGAAGACACTGTAGACGATATTAAATATTATGCTCCAGCATACTTCCAGTCTCAAAATAGAGCAGTGACAAAATTAGACTATGACGCATTAATAAGAAAAGATTTAAGAACCGTAACTTCGATAAATGTTTGGGGAGGGGAAGAAAGTAACCCACCCCGATATGGTAGAGTTTTTATTAGCACCACATCCGATGCTGCTATTGATACAAAAGCACTAGTTGATATTATTGATAAAAAATCAGTTATCAGCATCATTCCAGAATATGTCAAACCTGTATACAATACAGTTTATTTCCGTAATTTTATAGTTGATTATGATAAGTTTGCGACATCTAAAACTGCTGATGAATTGAGGGACTTAATTAGAACATTCATGGGTGGCAACTATCAGTTTGGTATTCTTAAGAGTGGGCTTCTTTATGAAACCTTAAATAGAGATATTTTAAATATAGAACAAAGTATTGCTGGACTTGATTATTTTCTTGTATTATCACAACAAACAAGTGAGACATCTCCCTCTGGTTCTTATATCTTTGATTTTGGACAATCATTAAATGGACAAAATGCTGTTAAAAATGAAAGGGGACAAGTAATATATTCTACTAAATTTGGTCACGCAGATTATTCAGATGATGGTTCTATTTTTTATATTCAAAATGGGGCAGAGGGAGTTATAGATCTTTATAGTGAAACGGCTGGAATCATTTCATTAATTACCAGTAATGTGGGGACATATGACCCAGAAAGGGGATTCATATATTTGAGAGATGTTCCTGCAACAAATACCTTTACGGTTTTTTATGAACCAAGAAGCAAGAATATTCTATCAAAGAGAAATATTGTATTTCAGCGAGAGCCATCTTGGCCAAATGATAGTTATCCAATAGTAGTAGAAGAGGTTTGATGGATGGCGGATTTTATAACACAAGGCGTAGATGATGGCAATGCTGGAGAAGAACCAGATCGTCCTCCTCTAAAAGCAGCGTATGAGGATTCGCGTGCGCAGGATTTGCCATTGGGCGGAGAGTATTCGACAAGAAGTCTTGGTAGAGATGAAGAACACGGGATCCCTTATGGTAAAAAACGGTTTAATTTTTTTATTGATGAAGCGTTACCCTCTTTTGTTAGTGAAAAATACCCCACGTTTACTTTTTTCATACAGTCGTTTTATAACTGGCTTCATGAAGAAAATAATATCGGCAAACTTAATGAACTAAGAGATATTGATTTAGCCGAAGATAAGTTTTTAAAATATTACAAAAACATGCTTGCTAAAAATTACCCAGAAAGCACAAGGCTTAATTGGTCAAATCCTTCTGACTCTCCTATTAATGTTCGTCTTCTTCTTAGACATGTTCGTGATTTGTATTTATCTAAATCAACCGAAGAAGCAATTAACTTCTTTTTCCGCAGTTTGTTTGCACCAGTTGGAACAAATTTATATAAAGTTGTAGTAAATTACCCTAAAGAAAGATTATTGAGATTGTCTGATGGTTTGTGGCAACCAGGATCATCCGGGGGCAGCGAATAATGTTATATTCAAACAACAATCCAGGCACCGTCCCCTATGATGATCAAACGATGTTTGATTTTGCTGCGCAGGATTCGGAAGGTTGGTATTGGCCTGGTAGACATGATTATTATCTTTATGATTCTCCACCAAGAGTTGTCGGTAGTAATTGTGAAGATAATTGCAAACCCATAAAACGAAATCCAAATTTTATGAAGCCTATGAGGTTGTTTGGTATCCCCGATTCCGATTATCCAGGACAGGGATTGCATCCCCATGTTTATTATAATTCAGATTACTGGGACGGAACACCAGAATTAGAGTTATATCCTGATGATGAGATTCCAAATTTATCATCTATTAATATAACTACCAGAA
>Ga0098033_1001253_pt1 | contig 10568 bp, 13 predicted proteins | sample 1_EtaG_FD_75049 | JGI IMG/M metagenome (GOLD analysis project Ga0098033, IMG submission 75049) | Marine viral communities from the Subarctic Pacific Ocean - 1_ETSP_OMZ_AT15124 metaG | ecosystem: Environmental > Aquatic > Marine > Oceanic | place: Pacific Ocean | collected 2015-01-07
ATGACTCCAGACGAGATGGTTTATAAGTTACACACCTATAGTCACCCTCAGTATAGATTTTGTGCTGATAAAAAATTGTTAGAAAATGCCATAGAGAATAAAGAATATCCATTTGATGAGAGTGTTGATTTCCAAATAGAAGAATTACATCTTGATGATGATAGATTGCCGAAAAGTCTTTATACTTATGGAAAGGAATACGCACTATGAAATCTGCAAAATTTTGGACAGAACGATATGAGATGGGCGACAACAGCGGTAGTGGTAGTAGGGGGGATCTATTAAATTTTAAAGTAGATTATATCAATTCATTCATACGGGATAACGAAATAAAAAGCGTTCTAGATTTTGGACACGGCGATTTAGAAGTTGCTAAAAAAATAGAGGTAGATAGTTATAGAGGAATCGATATATTCGACTGCGAAGACTCGGGTGGTCTTGACTTGGTGAAGTGTAAATTTACAGAGTATGTTGGAGAGGGAGCAGACTTGGTAATGTGTCTAGATGTTCTGTACCATCTCTTAGAGGATGAGCAAGAGTATATGAGAGACAGTTTAATCAAGATGATTGAGAAATCAAAAAAGTATATAATGATCTATGCGCAAGACAGTACGAATTATGATTTTGATACTGAGTATCAAGAACACTTACACAATTCGAAATGGCTTCAATATATGTTCGGCAGAACATGGGAAGACATTGATCTAGTGACAAAACAAACCGAACCAATGACGGGGTCTTCAGCACAATTCTTTGTGTTTGGGAAAAAATAGTATGGGCAGATCTGCTATATTACTTGGAAAAGGACCAAGCATACTCAGAACTACTTCTGAGTATGTTAGTAGTTTTGATGACGTAATAATAGTTAATAGGCCCATCTGGGATGGATATGAAAATCATATACCAAGAAGGGCAGACATACAATACAGGAATAATTCCACAGAGGATTTTTCCAAAGAAGAGGTGGTAGAATTGGGGTTGAGGAAAGTTGTTAGTATTGCACAGGTCGGTGAACAATTGAGGGAGGAAGCCCATCGTGGTATTATTGATGTTGAGTATCCTCCATTTCAACCAGGACCAAATAATTCAATTACATTAAATTATAAAGACATTTCTTTTTCTCCCTCTGGTGGTGTGTTGGCATTTCATCATATCGTGGAGAGTGGGGAGTATGATAATATTTCTGTTGTTGGTTTGGATTTGATGATGGTCGGAAAGAGGGCGTATTATTTTGAACCCGAAGAAATGCAGGATAATGTCAAATACTTATTACACAACGGCACTTATAGCAGAGAAGGTTTCCTCACAATAAAGAAGTCGCTGCATAGCGAAGAAAATGCTATTAATTATATGACTGGAGTTATTGAAGAAACGACAGATATTCGTTTCGAGATAACTTCTGATAATGAAAAATTGATAGGTTTTATAAAAGATTTTTCAAATACCACCATTTTATAGGATATTGCCGTGAACAAAAAGATTATAGCAGGATTAACCAGTAAAGATGAAGACTGGATCATAGACAGAACTTTAACCTCTCTAGTCCAATACTGTGAGAAGGTTATTGTTTATGATGATGGAAGTACCGACAACACAGAAAGTATATGCAGATCATATGACAATGTTGTTTGGGTGGTGCGAGAGAAGCACGATCCTCTAGTAAGGGAAGAGGCCAAACAAAGACTTGAACTTATTAATATGTTGGGCGAGTATGATCCAGAATATGTCTTGCTGTTAGATGCTGACGAGATACCAACACCGAGCATTGTTGATTTTATGGAAAACATGAGTACTGATGTAAGTCTTTGGCGTTCTAGGATGATAAACTTGTGGGAAGATGAGACTAAGTATAGGGTAGATTCATATACTTCTTCGTCTGGCCATAACATAAATTGGGATCCTTTTGGCGAGGGTGCGTGGGTAAAATATCCTTTGATGAAATATGATCCAAGCATAAAATATGAATATGATTTGCATGTCCAGAAGGGTGGTTGTTCTGTTTATCACCCTGCTCCCAATAATATATCTGGACCAGTGGCAGAGCAAGAAGAATTTTATGTTATACATTACGGTAAGTTGGCACCGACGTTTGTAAGTGGCGAGAAATTAGAATTTTATGCCGAGATAGAGGCAAAGGATGGTAAGGGTAGTTATGAGGCCAACCTAAATAAACACAAAGAGTGTTCTACAGGTTTGGAACATTTAAAGACAAAGAAGATTAGTGATAATTGGCTTTGGAAATGAGGGTATAAATGAATAGTCAAGAAAATTGGCAGAACCCAAATTATGAGGGGGCCATTGAAGTTACAACTAATATTTTAAAAAAGGGATGTGTGGTGGGGTGTAAAATCTGCCCACAGAGCATTCTGATCGAGAGATATCAGCCCGAGAAAAATATTATATATCTTTCATTTGAAAATTTTAAAACAATATTGGGAAAAATACCAAAAACATATAGAATTGATTTTTGTGGCTATGCTGAACCTTTTTTAAATAAAGATTGTATGAGGATGATAAAATATGCTAGTGACGAGGGCTATAATGTGGCCGTATATACGACACTTGTTGGCGTGCGTTTAGAAGATGTTGAAATTTTGGCAAGAATACCTTTTAAAAATTGGCATCCTCTGTGTTTACATCTTCCCGATCACCATGGAGTGGCTAACATTAAAATAACAAAAAAATATAGAGAAATATTAGAAAAACTAATAGACCTAAAGCCTTCTTTTCTTGAGTATATGGCAATGGGAGAAATTCACCCTGATGTACATGATTTAGTAGAAAAAATCGAAGGGTATGTTAAGCAACAGGGGTTTACCCCCAATACGAGAGCCAGCAATGCAGAGGAAGTCAATAAAGCCCCTCGCGTTTCTGGGAGTATAATGTGTGGTTCTTATCCAAGATTAAATAGTGGTTTGGTTGTTATACCTAATGGAGATGTTCAAGTTTGCGGTATGGATTTTGGATTAGTAAATACTTTTGGCAATTTAATTGAAGGAGATTTTGTATCTCTTTTCGAGGGGGAGGGATATAAGGAGTTACGTCATTTAATGGCGCATGATAAGGGGCCTGAATATGACGATAGAATTATATGCAGACATTGTGAGTTTGCTTGTGCGGCCACGCCGACAGAGGAAGATCGTGAGGTGGTATTATGAATTTATTAATTTTTGATATTGGTACTAATGTGGGCGAATATACACAATATTTGTTGGGGAATTTTCCCAACTGTTCTGTGGTTTGTGTCGAACCGCAAAGAGATCTTGTGAACCATTTGAAAAATATTTTCGGCCATGAGATCAATGAGGGAAGAATAATTGTCCATGAAAAAGCGGTAAGCGATGAAATTGGAACGGTGAATCTATACCCGGCAAGCGATCATAGTATTGCCACAACTTCTGAAGATTTTAGAACCAGATCTTGTTTCGCCGCTTCTGAGAAGTTGATAAACGGAAAAATGTTCAAGGATTGTTATCAATTCTTTGATCCGGTTGAGGTGGAGACAACAACCATTGACTCCCTGATAGATCAACATGGTGTTCCTGATTTTCTGAAGTTAGATGTAGAAGGATATGAGTATGAGGCTTTGCTGGGACTGACGCAGAAGGTTCCGGTTGTCACCTTTGAATGGCATGAACCATTAAAGGATAAAGTCTTGAAGTCTATAGAACATCTAAGTAGTATTGGTTTTACCAAGTTTTCAACTGAGATGTGGTACAAGAGTGAAGAGTATCATGACAACGAGATAACAGATTATAAAACAAAAGATGAATTTGAAAAATGGTTTACTGAGTATCTAGAGAAGGAAGTTCCTCACATGAACGAAAGGGAATGGACTCAACGATCAGGTATGGTGTGGGCTAGATGATTAGAATAAATCAGATAACTGGAGGTAGATTTGGCAACCGCGTTCTTCAATATAACAATTTGATGCAGGTTGCCCATTCTTTGGGTAGGGATGCCTCTTGTTCTGGTTGGGAGGGTCATGTTCTCTTTGAGGGTTTGGTTGAAGATGTTCCTTCTACCAAACCGCAGGTGACTCTTAGATGGAGTGATTTGTTAGAGCCTGCTAAAGTAAAACTACTTCCTCATACAAATGAATATGTTCTTGATAATGTTTGTTTGCATAATATTTTTTACCAAACAACAGAAGAAGATCCCAGAAGATTTATAAAGATAAAAGAGGAACATAAACAACAACTGCCAGATGACAATACGAATGTGGGCATTCATATCAGGGGCGATGACATCATAGAAGCAGATGGGAATAATGGTAGAGAAAAACACAGCCCAAAATACTACAGAGATGCGATTGACATAGTAGAATCAGAATTCGAAAATATTATTTACTATGTTTGCACAGATGATAGGAACTTTGACACCTATATCCAAACAATTAAGTATCTCGAAGAAAGGGGTTATGATTATAAACTTGGTGATGTGGGGAATCTTTTTTATGATTTTGCTCTGCTGTCAGAGTGTGATATTATTATCGCGTCCTCCAGCACATTTGTAATATCTGCTGCTATTATTGGTAAAGAAAATAAAAAGATCATACACGCTATGGAGTGGATGGAGAAAACTTTGCCGGGAGATAAATATTTTTCTTGGGGAAATTATACAGACGATTATCCCGAATCTTATTGGAAAGCGTTTGATAATTTTTGGGTTCATTTGTACAATGGTGGTAATAGTTATTATCGTGCCTGGAAATTCGTTTAGGAGAATTCTATGTTAATAGAAAAATATATGACAGAATATAATTTAGCAGATCCTTGGGATGTAGTTGACCTTTTTGAAAGGAAAATGGCAGAGTATGGTGGTAGTAAGTATGCTGTTGCAGTTGACAACTGCACAGACGCAATGTTTCTTTGTCTTAAATACCTAAAAGCAAGCGGGGAAATTACTCTACCAAAAAGAACATATGTTTCTGTTCCATGCACTGCAATACATGCCGGTTGTCAGATTAAGTTTGCAGATATAGAATGGAGTGGTGCATATCAGTTGGATCCATATCCTGTGTGGGATGGTGCTACAAGAATGCACAAAGGAATGTATGTTCCGGACTCTTACTATTGTTTGTCTTTTCATCGAAGAAAACATATTCCAATTGGCAAAGGGGGCATGATTCTTACTAATGATAAAGATGCTTATGAGTGGTTTAAAATTGTTCGTTATGAAGGAAGACACACTGATAGGTTTTACAAAGATGATTCGTTTGATATGATTGGCTGGAACATGTACATGACCCCAGAGCAAGCAGCAGAGGGTTTGGAATTGTTTGAACATACAAAAGATTTTAACGAAGACTTAGAAACATCGGGTACACATAAGGATTTGTCGGTATTTTCGATTTATGAAAACGCGAATAGATGACAATGGAAAATGTTACTATAATTATTCCTGCTCGTAAAGGGTCTAAGGGGTTTCCTGGCAAGAATAGATACTTGTTCGACTATGCCGCATCTCAAATACCGTATGAATTTAACGGACAAGTTATATTTACTAGCGATGATGAGGAACTTCTTTCTAGGGCTTTCGACTGTGGATTTCAAACTCTAGAACGGGAACCACACCTTTCAACAGATGAAACTACTATGGGTTCAGTTATATTTGATGTTGTGGATAAATTTAAAATTGATTCTGATAGGGATCTAATAACTCTATACCCAACTTATCCTCAGAGAACATGGGAACAGGTAGAGGAAGTTTATACTTTCTACAAAAAAGAAAATGCCCGTTCGTTACTGTGTGCCAAGGATGTGAAGACGCATCCCTATATGTGTTTCAAGAGAGCAGAAAACTTCAAGGGTAAGAAAGTCATAGACCATGATTTATATCGAAGACAAGAGTATCCAGAATGTTTTGAAGCATGTCATTATATTGTTATAACAAAGGCAAATGTCTTGGGTGAGTTAGATAATAATTTACATTGCGACAGTACGGTGTTTTATCCTTTACATGATGAGGTTTTTGATGTAGACTACATGAAAGATTTTGATAGTTTTAGAAAGGATAGTGACAGTGGTTAAAGTGATAGCCGAGATCGGTATAAATCATAATGGTGATATCAACATTGCAAAAAAACTCATAGATGTTGCTTCGGTTGCTGGTTGTGATTATGTTAAGTTTCAGAAAAGAAACCCAGATGTGTGTGTTCCAGAACATCAAAAAGATGTAATGAGAAAAACACCTTGGGGAGAGATGACTTATCTGGAGTATAAACACAGACTCGAATTCGAGCATGGGGGCTATGATGAGTTATATCATTATGCCAAGGAGAAAGGTATTGGGTTCTTCGCTTCAGTTTGGGATAAGGACTCGGTAGACTTTATGTCTAACTATGGGGGTATGATGAAGATTCCTTCTGCACTTATAACGGATGACGAACTTATAAAATACGCAAGAGAAAATAGTGATTACTTAATGATATCAACTGGTATGAGTAACGAGAGAGAAATAGAAACGGCTGTTTCTATTTGTAAACCAGATCTTATCTTTCATACCAACTCTGCTTACCCCTCACCGGTAGAGGAATTAAATCTGAAATATATCCACTGGTTATGTAATAACTATCCCTACGCAGAAACAGGATATAGTGGTCATGAATTTGGGTTGGTTCCCACATTCGCCGCGGTTGCTATGGGAGCGACTTGGGTGGAGAGACATATTACACTAGACAGAACTATGTGGGGTTCAGATCAACTTGCATCGGTTGAACCAATAGGACTGATGAAGTTGGTAAAGGGAATTAGGGATATAGAAACGTCAATGGGCGAATATGGTAGAAGAAAAGTGGCAAAGTGTGAGTTGTCCAAGAGAAAGTCCTTAAGAAAGGTTTATACGTGATATATTGTTTTGATTTGGATGGAACTCTTTGCACTCTTGAGGTTGATGGAATGAAAGAGGGTTCTACTAAAGATAAATTCCAGTATATGAAGGCGAAACCAATTCAAGAAAGAATTGCTTTTGTTAATAGATTATATGATGCTGGTCATACTATAATAATAGAAACCGCTAGAGGGACTGTTAGTGATATAGATTGGTATGCTGCAACTAAAAAACAGTTGGAGTCTTGGGGGATAAAATTCCACATATTGAGGACAGGAGTTAAACATGCAGCAGATATTTATATTGACGACAAGGCATTAAATGCGGATGATTTCTTTTACGCCGTGAGTATGGCACCATGATTTTATTCTCATATGGAACAAGACCCGAGTGGATTAAGATAAAACCTCTTATTGATGCCCTTAATCAAGAGCATCAACAATATCACATTTTATTTACTGGCCAGCATAAAGATTTGATACAAGGAAATTCGTATGATTTTTGTATCGACATTCAGGAAGGAAAAAACAGATTAGATTGTATTTTTAAATCTGTAATGGATTCTATAGATTTTACTCCTTACACAAAAGTTGTTGTTCAAGGAGACACGGCTAGTGCTGCTGCTGTTGCTCTTTCTGCGTTTAACCATAACTGTCCGGTGGTTCATTTGGAAGCGGGTTTGAGGACATATAATTTAGATCATCCGTATCCAGAGGAAGCATACAGACAAATCATATCTCGAATAACATCTTTGCATCTGTGTCCGACAAATTTGGCAAAGGAAAGGCTTATACGGGAAATGGTTTCGGGAAAAATTGCAGTAGTTGGTAACACGGCATTAGATAATTTGGTAGGCATTGAGACTAGTTATGGCGATGAGATTATAATCACGATGCATAGAAGAGAAAATCATGTTTGGATGTCTGAGTGGGTCAGGGAATTTGAAATGCTTCGTAATTTGGGGTTGAAGGTTACCATGATTAACCATCCCAATCCTAATGTGCAAGATGCTTTACGAAATGTGCAACATATTAATGTTATAGATCCTCTTAGTCATGATGAGATGATGAAACGATTAGCATCATGTAAGTTCATTATTACAGACAGTGGTGGATTGCAAGAAGAGGGATCATTTTTCAATAAAAGAATAATTGTTTGTAGGGAAACTACCGAGAGAAGTGAGGCGATGGTAGCCCATTCAGTTCTTTGCAAAAGACCCAAAGGTCTTTTTGATATTTGTACAAGTATAAACGAAGACTATATAGTAAGTGAACCGTGTCCGTTTGGAGACGGAAATGCGACAGAAAAGATTATGGAGTTATTATGAAAAGACCAGGTGGAACTACAGTTACTTTGTGTATGATCGTCAAGGATGAAACTCATATTATTCATGAATGTCTTGAATCTATGGCTCCATATGTTGACAGGTATGATATAACAGATACTGGTTCTACAGATGGAACGCCCGAAAAGATTAAGGAGATCATGGACAAGCATGGTATTCCCGGTGAAGTATATCTATCTGACTGGAAAGGTTTCGGTGCTTCTAGAACAGAGTCATTTGAGAATGCCAGAAAAAGTAATGCAGACTATGCTTGGGTCATTGATGCAGATGATAGAATAACAGGCGATTTTAATTATCCAAATCCAATAGACGCAGATGCATACTCACTGAAAATTGGTAGACCAGAATTCACATGGTATCGGAACCAATTATTTAAACTTTCTAGACCCTGGAGATATGTTGGAGTTCTTCATGAGTATGCCGATTGTGAGGGGTGCGATGGCATACACCAAGTAAGATTAGAAGGAAATTATTTCATAGAAGCAAGAACACAGGGCGCAAGAAACTTAAATGTTACACAGGAAGAAAAATATACTAAAGACGCAGAGGTCTTAAAAAGTGCTTTGACTAATGAAGATGATCCTTATTATGATCCTAAAAATTCTAGATACCAATTCTATCTAGCACAGTCTTATTTTGATTCTCATCAATGGGAAAAGTCAGATGAAGCATATCGAAAAAGAGTTGAACTCGGTGGTTGGGAAGAAGAAGTATTTTATTCTTTATATCGATTAGGCATTCTTGCTGTGTTGCAAGAAAAGGAATGGTGGGAAATTCACGCAGCATTCTTAGCAGCGTGGGAGTATAGACCCATACGAGCAGAACCTCTTTATGAATTGTCGAGATTGTATCGTGCGGCTGGTAAACCTAGGCTTGCCTATTTATACTCGAAAATGGCTTTAGAAATGCCTTTTCCTCATCAAGACATTTTATTTATTGGGTCTGATATATATGACTGGAAGGCTCTTGACGAAGTGTCTTCAACTGCATTTTATGTTCATAGATTTCAAGAGGGATATGACGCATCTAAGAAACTTATGGAAAACAATAATATTCCCGAAGGTGAGAGGGAAAGAATCAAGTCTAATTACAATCATTACAGGACTAAAATAATTGAAATTGAGAAGGATATGCAATTGCATAATATGAGAATAAAGAATTATGAAAAAGAACAGAAAAAGAAATTGGAAGAAGAAAAAAAGTCCGAAAATACTCCAACAAAGACTTACAAAAAAAGAAAAAAAAAATAAAAATAGATAAATAATATAAAAAGGAGTTAGGATGGCTGCCAACTATAATATCAATTTAGATCAAGGGGGAACTTTTGTTTTTCATTTTCAATATTTCGGAAGCACGGGTGCTGCTGTTGATTTAAGTGGGTATACGGGCCAAATGCAAATTCGTAGATCTCCGTTAACTGATACTCAAATAGTGAAGGTTTTAAATGCGGGTATCAGTTATTCTGGCCCTTCTGGAGTAACCACTGCTGGAACTGGTGGTTTCTCGATGAATGCTGGTGCCTCTGGTGCTGTTCTTACTGGCGGTGTTAGGATAGAGGTTGATTCTGTAACTACTTCTTATATTCCCTATGGTAAAAACTTTTATGATATAGAATTAGTAAAGGGCGCAACAGTGGATAGGGTGTTGCAAGGAAGAATAGACTGTGATCGAGAGGTTACCCGGTGAAGGTAAAAATAACCGAAGAAAAATTCAAGATAATAGACAAGAAGTATTATGCAACTGATGATTCTAGAATGGTTGTATCTCTGACTATAAAAAAAGATACAAGTTATATAACCAAATTTGTAAGAAGTTAATATGTCTACTATTAAATTAAAAAGATCTGGTATTACTGGTTCTTCACCTTCTTCTGATGATTTAGTGCAGGGTGAACTTGCTATAAACTATGCAGACAATAAATTGTTTGCATTGAGCCATGATAGCGTGACAGTTATAGATCTTTTGGAAATTGGTGAAAGAGTTGGTGTCGCCACTTTTAATGGTTTGTCTGGCGATGTTTTTGGTGTTAGTAGTCTTAATGGATTGACAGGTCATCTACAAGGCGTTTCTGCTTGGAATGGTGCAACGGGACAAGTAGTCTTTAACGATTATGTTTCATCGTTTAATGGTTCTAGTGGTGATGTTACCACTTGCGGTGTCACAACCTGTGTGGGTGGAGTGACACTTGGGGGCGGCGGTGCAACATTCGGTGGTAACATCGTGTTACAAAATAATGATTACATTAGTAATCCAAGTGCCTACAATGTCAGGATGATGCCAGGGGGAACAAGTGCCACTGATTACGGCCTTGAATTTGAATTTTCCGATTGGGGCTATGGGACTGTCATTACTAACAGAAAAGCCTCCGATTTGTCTAATGGTGGAAATATTA